>ERZ1034917.1182-NODE-1182-length-17672-cov-4.329455_pt1 | contig 17672 bp, 16 predicted proteins | sample MGYA00520605_ERZ1034917 | MGnify/ENA primary metagenome ERZ1034917 (study PRJEB33766, sample SAMN09781784) | gut metagenome | biome: gut microbiome | host: Homo sapiens | place: Madagascar | study: EMG produced TPA metagenomics assembly of the PRJNA485056 data... | reverse complement strand
ATTGGAAATTTCAATTAATTTCGTCGGTGATGCAGTAACTGCTTCCATCCCGACAACGGCTCCAGCCGCATTTTCTGTAACTTCCTGCTTCATACCGGTTTCAGTTAAGATCTGATTCATCAGCTTTTGCAGATCAATCCCGTTATTGACATCATATCCGCCTGCCTGGGCCTGCTTTTTGTAATCAATATAGGCGCCAATTTCGTCGATCAAGGTCGGAGTTATCTTTAAACTGTAGTTAAATTCTTTCCCTTTGGACGTGAAAGAAAAAGCTTCCATGACTTTTGCTGCAAGTTCTGAGTCATCGGAGAAAAACGCTCCGGTCAGAATCCCGACAACCGCAATGAAATCCCTTGCCGCCTTTTGCGCATCTCTGATCTCGTAACAGTAGGCTTGGCCGCTGAAGGTCAAGGTGTCTTGATTTTCCCCTTCTGTGAAAGCTTTTACATAAAGGAATTCGACCGATTTATTAAACGGAGTGGCAAGTGTGCTGTCTTCTTTCATTTCTCGGGCGGATGGCGTCTTGGCAACGGACCAGAACAGATTTCCCCGTAGATCTTTGCGGGCAAAGTTTACCAGTTCACGGTTACGAGGCAGGATTTTGCCGAGGCCGGAAAGAACTGTGCGCATATTGCTGTCAGCAGGAAGCAGCAAAATCGCTGTGTCTGTAAGATAAACGACACTGAACAGGTCGGTTTTTACGACTTTTCCATACTGTTCGCTATCGGCTACCTGGACATTCAGCGCAGGACGGTTCAACATTTCCGGAAATTTTGTCAGAAATGTTGCCAGTTTTTCTGCTGGGACAGCCGTCGTGGCAAGCATACCAATTTCAGCATTATTGCTGGAACAGATGATCACTTCCTGAAAAAGGTCGGGTAATGCAAATCCGGATTCTGTCGCCGCTATTTCCGCTTTATTGAAAAAAGTTTCAATGTCAAGGTTTGTGGCTCGGGCTTCCCGGATAATCCCTCCCTCCAGGAAATTTTCTACATTAAGGTAACACATCTGCCGCGTCTGTTGCGGAACAAATTTCAGCAGCTCATCCTGATCTGCGATAACGCTGCCGCATACAACCATTGCAAAAAGGACAATGGATGAAATCAACTTTCTCATATTATCGTCTCCGTTTTATTGGGTGGGTTTCTAACAACTTTGTGAACTATAGTGCCAAAAAACAATCCGTTCCAGTCATTATACACAAAAAAATGAATTTTTTTGCATAAAACAATTGAAACGGATTTGCAGACAGGCGGATATACGGTACTTATTCTGCCTGTTTATCCTCATGATTGGCAGCCGCTTCCAATTTTTCCTTCTCCTTGCGGGAAAGAACAACCTGAAGATGAAGTTCACGCAACTGTTTGGGGGTGACTTCTGCCGGTGCATTCATCATCAAATCCTGCGCTTGCTGATTGAACGGGAAGGCAATGATTTCGCGAATATTCGGCTCATCCGCTAAAAGCATGACGGTACGGTCAACGCCGGGAGCAATTCCGCCGTGCGGAGGCGCACCCAGTTTGAAAGCATTGATCATGCCACCGAATTTTTCATCAACAGTTTCCGGACCGTACCCGGCAATTTCAAAGGCCTTGTACATGATTTCCGGACGGTGGTTACGAATCGCTCCGCTGGACAATTCTATGCCATTACAGACAATATCGTACTGATAAGCATTTACCTCCAATGGATCTTTGGTCGTCAATGCTTCCATTCCGCCTTGCGGCATGGAGAAAGGATTATGACTGAAAATAATCTGGTTGGTCTCTTCATCAAGTTCAAACATCGGGAAATCGACAATCCAGCAGAACTTGAAGACATTCGGGTCGATCAGATTCAGCTGGCGGCCAAGTTCTGGAATGACGGCTCCGCCGATTTTCTGAACCACTTTTTCCTTGTCAGCCAGGAAGAACAGGGCATCTCCATCCTGAACGTTCGCCGCTTTTTTGAGGTTATCAAGGATATCACGATTCAGGAATTTGACGATCGGGCTCTTTTCTTCTGTCCCGGTCCAGATGATATAGGCCATCCCTTTGGCTCCGTTTTCCTGCGCAAATTTGATCATATCATCGAAGAATTTGCGTGGTTTAGACGCGACATTTGGAGCCTTGATGGCCCGCACGACTCCGCCATCGGCAACGGTAGACGCAAAAGCTTTGAAATCACAACCGTCAAAATATTGGGAAACATCGACCATTTCCAATGGATTGCGCAGATCCGGTTTGTCGGATCCGAAACGCGCCATTGCTTCCCGGTACGGGATCCGTGGAAACGGCGGCTTGGTAAATTCTTTGGTCGAGAATTTTGTGAAGATGTCTTCAAACATCCCTTCAATTACCCCGAAAATTTCGTCCTGATCCACAAAACTCATTTCGACGTCGAGCTGATAAAATTCGCCCGGTGAACGGTCCGCTCTGGCATCTTCATCGCGAAAACACGGTGCAATCTGGAAGTAGCGGTCAAAACCAGCAACCATCAACAGTTGCTTGAATTGTTGAGGAGCTTGTGGCAGTGCATAAAATTTACCGGGGTGAAGGCGGCTCGGTACCAGATAATCACGGGCACCTTCGGGGCTGCTTGCCGTCAGAATCGGGGTCTGAAATTCATGGAATCCGATGCCGGTCATGTAACGGCGCATTTCGCTGATGACTTCACTGCGCAGCAGAATATTTCGATGCAACCGTTCGCGGCGGAGGTCAAGAAATCGGTATTTGAGCCGCAGCGATTCCGGTGCACCATCATCTTTGGCAACTTGGAAGGGAATGACTTCCGCTTCTCCGAGAACTTCCATGTCTTCGGCAAAAAGTTCAATTTCCCCGGTCGCCAGTTTGGGATTCACCGTGCCTTCCGCACGGCTGACAACTTTTCCTGTGAAGCTGACGACAGTTTCAACGCGCCAGCGATCGAGTTCCTGATAAAAGGCCCGTTCCGGCTCAATTACCACCTGCGTTAATCCGTAATGGTCGCGCAAATCAATGAAAATGACACCGCCATGGTCACGAACACTGTGAATCCAGCCGGCAAGTTTTACAGTTTTGCCGACATCGGCAGCACGGAGTTCTCCGCAAGTATGGGTTCTGTATACACTCATGATAATTCCCGGTTCATTCTGAAGTTCTGACGCCCCGGCTGGAAAGCCGTGCGTTTGTTTGTACATTCAGAATAATTTAGCACCTTTTCTCTTTCATGCAACAATAAACCTCCGGTAAAACGTCAAATATCCCGTTTTTCACAAATAGCTTGGCGGAAAGCATTGGAAAAGTATCTGCCGTAGTGATATCGTAATAAGGATGAGGGTTAGAAATTGAAATCGAAAAAAGGAAAGTCCGGAAATATGCTTCAATTGATTCAGCACCGGGTGGCTGCACTGTTTTGTGGCATGTTGTTGTTTGCTGCCGGGTGCGCTATCTGGCAGGAAGATAAAGACAGCATTACGGTAGGTGTCGTGCTACCTCTGTCCGGGGACAGAGCCGAAAGTGGCAACCGTGTTCTCGACGGAGTCGTTACCGCAGCAGCAGAACTTTCCCAGCAAGAGTATTTTCAGGAACATCCGCTTCATTTGACTTTTTTTGACAATCAGGGAAGCCCCCGTAAAGCAGAAGATGCTGTTCGTAAAGCGGTAGCGGCAGATGCGGTTGCTATTATCGGCCCTTATTCCAGCGACGTGGCCTTGGCGGTTAAACGGCCTGCCGCAGAAGCAAACATAGCGATTTTAACCCCGACAGCAAGTGATGACGACGTCAGCAGAAACAACGATTCCATCTATCAGGTCTGTGTCGACAATACCGCATTGGCAAAAGCTGTGGCTGCTCATTTGGCAAAGTCCTCAGCCGAGCCGCCGACAGTTGCCATTTTGCTTGATCTCGATGAAGATGGCAGATACAGCCGGATGCTGGGACGGCTTTTCGCACAGGAATACAAAAAACTCGGAGGCAAAGTGATCTCGACTACTGGCATCCACAGCGATAAAGATTTCCGTTTGCCCATGGTAAAGGTAATTGAGGCCGCGCCTGACGCAATTTTCGCCCCGGTTTTCCAGGAAGATGCGCTGCAGGTGGCGGGAATGGCCGCCATGTTGGATTATTCTGGAATTTTGGTGGGAGCCGAAGACTGGGATACCGAGCAACTTGCAGAATCAGTAGGAAAAATGGATCTGAAATGCAAAGTTGTTTTTCCTGCGCTGAGCCCGGAAACATTGCCGGAAGATTTTGTTTCGGCGATTGTCAGTCGATCGGGCAATCAACCGCAGGACAACGAAGCGCTCGGTTATGATGCCATGATGGTTTTGGCTGATGTATTCCATGAACTTCCGGAGTTGCCGACACGCGAATCAGTGAAGGCTGCTATGAAGAACAAGCGAACCGTTACCGGCTCTATCGGCCCCTTTACCATCAATTCGCAGGGAGGTGCAAGCCGTCCGGTTTATATCAAAACAATTGAGAAGCAGGATGGTGTTCCTGAGCGCCATGTTATTGACATTTATGCCAATGAAGGAGAAAACTCTTCTGCCGATCCCACACCTAAATCAGTAACCCCGTGACAACCCGCTCGCCCGCGCTTTTGCGCTGAAATGTGCAGCCTGGGGGGCTTAAGGAGAAATTCAAACATGCAACGATACAACGTCAGAAAAGCTGCTGAACCTGTCCGCCTTTTCGATAACTGGGATGAAGGCGCCTGGCGTGGCGCAGAGATCGCGAAAATCGATAATTTCCGTCCTGAAAGCAGCCCACATCATCCGGAAGTACACTGCAAATTCCTGTATACGGAAAAAGGAATTTACGGCTTGTTTCAGGTGAAAGATCAGTATGTCCGGTGCGTCGCCAGCCATTTCCAGGATAATGTCTGTTACGACTCCTGTGTAGAATTTTTTGTTCAACCAGATTGTGGCGAAGGGTATTGCAATTTTGAATTTTCCGGGGGCGGACAATTCCTTGCTTACCACGTTACCGATCCAACAGGTGGGCCGCTATTTCTCGCCGCTTGCCGGCCATTGGATATTTCTGAGGTGTCGGGTATTGAAATTTACCACACTTTGCCGGCGTTTGTAGAACCGGAAATCACTGAGCCGATTACTTGGCGCCTCGGTTTTTTTCTCCCATTTTATGTCTTGACGTCAATTTTTGGCGGTAAAGCCCCGCAGTCTGGCTCTGTCTGGCGGGCAAATTTTTATAAAATCGCCGATAAAACCAGTCATCCGCACTGGGCCGCGTGGAGTCCGGTTCCCGAAGTCAACTACCATTTACCTCAGTGCTTCGGCGAATTTCTCTTTCTTTAACATGTTTCAACGCAATGTATGAGGATGAAAAGTATGTATAGTAATTGGAAAAGATTGAGTCGAATTGCCATTCTGTCGGCTGCTGGAACCGTTTTTTCTGCTAACCTTTTTGCCGCCGATGCGCTTTCGCTCAACATTGGAGATAACCGCACCAATGCCTTCTTCGATTGCGGGGAAGACGTTACAGTGGAAATCGTTCCCGGAGCGGATGGTACCAACGCAGTCGATGGGGAAATTACTGTGAAAATTACGAATGATGATCCATCCGATGTCACGGTGAAAACATTCAGCCTTCCCGGAGAAAACCGATTTGTGGTTAAACGCGTTGACCCGGGATTTGTCCGCTGCGATGTGACTTGGAGTGTCAATGGCAAGACCGCCGGCAGCATCAGCCGGTCAATCGGTTTTTCGGCAGACCGCATTCAGCCGGGCGCGCCGGAACCGGAGGATTACGACGAATTCTGGGCAAGTCTGCGGAAAGAAGCTGCCGCACTTCCCGGGGAAATCACGATGACTCCTCTTCCTGAGGCAGAAACGGAAACTACCCGGGTCTATACGATTGCCGTCCCCACGTTGAATCATAAGCATATTTACGGATACATTTCCATCCCCAAGGCAGAAGGAAAATTCCCGTTGATTGTCCATGTCCCTGGTGCCGGCCCCGCAACAGACGCACGCAATCGTTATCGTTGGGACGACGCAATCACCATGTGGCTGAACGTTCATACCTATCCCGCCAGCGCCGATGCCGAAGAAAATGCGAAACGGCATGCAGAGGCCTATGACAATCAGGAATATCATATTATGGGGATTGATAACCGCGATACCTTCTTTTATCGTGATTCTTTCCTCGGTATGGATCGTGCAATCTCCTTTGCAGAAACACTGCCGGAATATGATGGCGAAAATATCGGGATTTTCGGATCGAGCCAGGGCGGCGGTTCTGCGCTGATTCTCGCTTCCATGCACCCGGAAATGAAAGCGGTTTTTGTGAATGTTCCTGCGCTTTGCGACCATAACGGTAATGTCGCCGGACGCTATGAAGGCTGGCCGCACGGCGTTCGACTTTCTAACGATGCCGAACAACAGAAAAAAATCGGCGATGCCCTGCGCTATTTTGACGCTGCTTATGCCGCCAAACGAATTACTGCCCCGACAACTGTTGTCGTCGGCAGAATTGACGATACCTGTCCGCCTTCCAGTGTTTATGCAATGTTCAACTCCCTCGGATCTGAGGATAAAGTCATTATCAACGAAATCGATATGGGGCATGAATGCCGTGCTTCCTGGAATAACGGGATTGACGCAATCCACAAATATCTGGTTGAATTGAATTCGGAAATGGCAGAAGAGAAATAAACACCCGATTTTCTTGACATTTTTCGTTATTACGTTATTTTATCGCATTCGGAAAACAGACCGATACTGCTTTAACTTTTGGAAACACTACTATTATGAGAATTTTAACAGGTGTACAACCTTCCGGTGTGCCGCATATCGGCAATTACTTCGGTGCTATCAAGTCGATGCTGGAACTTCAGGATAAAGGGGAGATGTTCCTTTTTATTGCTGACTATCACTCCCTGACAACCAATCCTGAACCTGCGCAACTGCGTGAGCGGGTGATGAATCTTGCTCTTGATTTCCTCGCCTGTGGCCTTGATCCGCAAAAAGTAACCTTTTATCGCCAGAGCGCTCTTCCGCAGGTTTGCGAACTGATGTGGATTCTCAATAATATCACGACGGTCGGACTGCTGGAGCGTGCTCACAGCTACAAAGATAAAATTGCTAAAGGTTTTGTTCCGAATAACGGCCTCTTTTCCTATCCGGTGTTGATGGCTGCGGATATCCTGCTCTTCCAGAGTAATCTGGTTCCGGTCGGGAAAGACCAGAAACAGCATTTGGAAATCACGCGCGATATTGCAATCCGATTCAATCAGACCTTCGGGGAAACCTTTGTCATTCCGGATGGGTTTATTCCCGAAAGCGTTGCCGTTGTTCCCGGAACAGACGGCCAGAAAATGTCCAAGAGCTATAACAATACTATTCCGATCTTCGCACCGGAAAAAGTAATCCGTAAGGCAATTATGAATGTCGTAACTGACTGTAAAGCTCTGGAGGACGTCAAGGATCCGGATACCTGTAATGTTGTTGCCCTCTATAAGCTGGTTGCTACACCGGAAGAGTTGGAAGAGATGAAAGCTCGGTATCGCGCCGGGAATTATGGATATGGCCATGCCAAACTGGCATTGTTTGAGAAACTCTGGAGCTACTTTGAGCCGATGCGTAAACGTCGGGCGGAACTTGAACAGAACCTCGATTATGTTCGAGACGTCATGCGCGAAGGTGCCAGACGTGCATCAGTTCAGGCGGACGAGACAATGAAACTTGTCCGTGAACGGGTCGGCTTGCGTTGATTGAACTTACTTGCTGAAGGGATGAGTTGTCATGAATCACGAACTGATTGAAAAATTCACTGACTTTTATGGAGTGAGACCTGCGGTGGTAGCTGCGGCGCCAGGACGGTTGGAAATCCTTGGCAACCATACTGATTATAATCAGGGGTTCGTATTGAGTTGCGCGGTCGGCCAACGCACTGGTTTCGCCATGGTGCCTCGAGACGGAAAACACTGCCGTATCGTGGATTTTCGTGACGGCAGCCGTGCGGAGTTTGAACTCGATGATATTGACAAACCCCGTCCCCGCGATTGGAGTAATTACATTAAGGGTGTGATTGTCGAATTGAGAAAGCGCGGGGTAGAAATTGGTGCATTTGATGCCGCGATCCTCAGCACTGTGCCGCTTTCGGCAGGGATGAGCAGCTCTGCTGCGTTGGAAACTTCGGCGGGATTCGCTTTCCGGGCTGCCTTCGGAATTGACGGGTTTGACAATGCGGAATGGGCACGGATCGGTCAGGGCGTGGAAAATCATTATATGGGATTGAAATCTGGACTTCTGGATCAATTCAGCTCGATTTTTGGAAAAAAACATTCGATGATTTTGTCCGATTTCCGTTCTGTCGAGGTCATAAAAACGGTTGCGCTTCCGGAAGGCTATTCCCTGGCGGTTATCAACTCAATGGTCAAGCATAACCTGGTCGATTCCGAGTACAATACCCGCCGGCAGGATTGTGAACATGCCGCAGAAAAGTTGAGAAAACGCTACGCTCATGTCCAGACCTTGCGCGATGTATCAAGCGCTGAACTTGATGCCGCAAAAGCTGATCTGACCTTTTTGGAATACAAACGCGCCAAACATGTCGTTGGCGAATGTGAACGGGTTATGCAAGGCGTCGCTGCGCTTGAGAAAGGGGATGTCGAAGCATTTGGAAAACTTCTGTTTGCTTCGCACGAAAGCAGTCGCGTTAATTTTGAAAACAGTACACCGGAACTGGATTATCTGGTGGAACTGGCGCAATCTGTAGACGGGTGTTTGGGTGCTCGTCTTTCCGGTGGTGGGTTCGGTGGAATTACCATTCATCTGGTGCGTACGGAAGAGGCCGAACGTTATGCCGCCCGCGTTGCCGAAGGATTCCAGTTGCGTTACAAGATAAAACCCGAAGTTATTCTTTGTGAAATCGGGGCAGGTGCTTCGGCAGAAACGCTGTAATGAAGTTTGTTCTGTACTGTTTTGCAGTACAGAGTGTGAAGAATGCCGCATTGTGGGAGTCGGTCGACCGGTAGGCCCGGGGGTTCTCCTTTGCGGAAGCAATGGATCGGAAGTATTTGACAAATATACTGCCGAAAGCTATGGTATTACCAATGGCAAAAAAAATTATGAGATGAGTTTGTCCAAAAAACCGGATTGGAACAGAATCATGTGGAGAAGAAAAAAAATGACGGATAAGAAAGCCGAAAAGGCTGCTGAAGCTCAAACTTCAGTTGAAGATATTAACAATGCAGCAGCAGACGAAGCTGTAGAAACAGAAGAGGTCGATCCGGTTGCGGCTCTGGAAGCATCCCTGGCTGAGGCAAACGATAAATTCCTCAGACTTCAAGCTGACTACGCAAACTATCGCAAACGCATGGCCAAAGAGGTGTCTCAGATGCGGCAGATTGGAGTCTGCGATACACTGGTGCCGTTTCTGAAGGTCTTTGACTTTTTTTCGATGGCCGTTGCCGCTGCTGAAAAAAGTGATAATGTTGCGGCTATTCAGCAAGGCCTTTCCATGATCGAAGGCGAATATGCCAAAGCACTTGAGGAGCTGGGGGTTTCCCGCTTTGATGCGGTTGGCGAACCCTTTAATCCGGAACTTCACGATGCTGCCGCCAATGAAGAAAGTGATGCCCCGGAGGGGACAGTGATTAAACAGTGGAACTGTGGGTATCGCATGGGTGAGAAAATTTTGCGCCCGGCTCGTGTTGTCGTCAGCAGCGGGCCGGCAAAAGCGGAAGAACCTTCTACAGATGTTCCGGCCGAGGAGCTCTCTCAGGATGAGCTTGCGGAATAACCGGAAAGGACGTGATGTCAAATGGCAAAAGATTACTATGAGATTCTCGGGGTAAGCAAGAGCGCTACCGAGGATGAAATTAAAAAAGCATACCGTAAACTTGCAGTAAAATACCATCCGGACCGTAATCCCGGAGACAAGGAAGCAGAAGAAAAATTCAAGGAAGTTGCGCAGGCATACGAGGTATTGAGCGACTCCCAGAAACGTGCCCGTTACGATCAATTTGGCCATGAAGCCTATACACAAAGCAATGGCTCCGGGATGGGCGGAGGTTTTTCCGGCGATCCTTTCGACATTTTCAGCCAGGTTTTTGGACGGGCAGGCGGCCGTGGGGGAGCCAGCAGTATTTTTGAAGACCTCTTCGGCGGCGGGCGCTCCCGGCAGCAGTCGGCTAATGGTGCCGTGGATGGCTCTGACCTTCGTTATGACATGGAAATCGACTTTGAAGATGCCGTTTACGGAGCAGAGAAGAAGATTGTTGTCCCAAGGTTGGGAACTTGCGACAGTTGCAATGGCTCCGGTTGTGAAGGCGCTGCCAAGCGCAAAACCTGCCCGCGCTGCGGCGGACGTGGTTCTATTACCATGTCTCAGGGGTTTTTCAGTGTAAATCAAGCCTGTCCGGATTGCCGAGGCACCGGTTCAATCATTGAAAATCCATGCCACAAGTGCCATGGCGAAGGACGGGTACGCATCGAGAAGACATTGCAGGTTCGGATTCCCCCTGGGGTGGATACCGGTTCGCGGCTGCGCATTGCCAACGAAGGCGAAAGCGGCATTCGTGGCGGACACAATGGCGACTTGTATGTTGTAACTCATGTGCGTCCTCACGAGTTGTTCCAGCGCGAAGGTACGGACGTGATTTGCGAGTTGCCGATCAGTTATCAGACGGCAGTTACCGGAGGTGTAGTTGAAGTGCCGACGGTAACTGGAAAAGCAAAAATGAAAATACAACCCGGGACTCAATCAGGAACGATCTTGCGCATCAAAGGCAAAGGAATGCCGAGTCTGCGCGGCGGTACCCGCGGGGATATGCACGTACGGGTTTTTATTGAGGTGCCAACCAACCTCAGCAAAGAGCAGATCGCCGCTATGGAGAAACTTGACGAATCGCTTACTGTTGAAAAGAATTATCCCCTCAAACGGAAATTCCTTGACATGGCGAAACGTTTTATGAACTGAATGCCGGACTGTCTTGAGGGTAATCTTGCTTCAGGACAGTATGGCCTTTCCCGGAAAGAGACAATATGGCAAAAAAGAACGGTGGATCCGGTCAATTCAATCCGGTTCTGGCAGAAAACCGCAAAGCGCGTCATGATTATACAATTCTTGAAACAATGGAAGCGGGAATTGAGCTGGTCGGCACAGAAGTCAAGAGTTGCCGTGACCGCAAAATTGCTCTTGCTGATGCTTTTGTCCGTATCGACCAGAACCAGGCTTTTCTTGAAAACGTTCATATTGCCGCTTATGATTTTGGAAACCGGTTTAATCATGCACCTCGGCAGAAGCGCCGGCTGCTGCTTCACAAAAAAGAACTGAGAAAACTCTCACGCCAGGTTAAAGAACGCGGCTTGACACTGATTCCCTTGAAATTTTACTTGAAAGGGTCACTGGTGAAAGTGGAGGTTGCCCTTTGTAAAGGGAAAGACTATGGGGATAAGCGTGAAACAATGCGTGAGCGGCAGGATAAACTGGATGCACAGCGCGCGATGCGGAACTACTCGAGATAAAGTCGGCATGGACGATTGGATTGAAATGGAATGCGATCCGAAGCAGATCGCACGTGAACGCAGAAAAGCGCGGGAGTTACGCTCTTCTTCGTGGTGGAAAAATGAATTGGTGAAGGGAATTTGCCATTATTGCGGCAAAAAATTCCCTCCTGACGAATTAACGATGGACCATATCGTGCCGGTGGCACGCGGCGGTAAGTCGACACGCGGTAACGTTGTGGTGTGCTGTAAAAAATGCAATAATGAAAAAAAATACCTGACGCCTGCGGAAATTCTGCTGAAAACAATTTCTGCCGAGGCGGCCGCTTCCAATGAAGCGGATCATTCCGCCGTCAGTGCGCAGGAAGGGGAACAATTGTGAAAAAACTTTTTTACGTTTTTTCCGGCCAGGGCGCTCAGGCGGTCGGCATGGGGAAAAGCTTGTACGACAACAGTCCCGAAGCAAAGAAAATTTTCGATTTGGCCGATGCAACGCTTGGATTCGAATTAAGTAAAATCTGTTTTGAAGGGCCTGTCGAAAAATTAACCGGAACTGACATCTGTCAGGTCGCGATTTACACGATGAGCTGTGCAGCGTTGGCGGCGTTCCAGAAGAAGTTTCCACAGTGCAAACCGGTTGCTTGCGCAGGATTGAGCCTCGGAGAATATGCAGCGCTCCATGCTGGCGGTGCTTTTTCCTTTGCCGATGGCTTGAAAATTTTACAGCAGCGGGCGAATTTGATGGATAAGGCTTGTTCAGAAACTGACGGAACCATGGCGACGATTCTCGGCGGCGATCTCGCAATGATTGAAGAGGTCGCCCAAGTCTGTGATATCGATGTTGCCAACTACAACAGTCCCGGGCAGATTGTTGTCAGCGGTGAAAGAGCTAAAGTGGAAAAAGCCGTGGAGGAATTAAAGGCGCGCGGCATGAAAAAGGTGATCCTGCTCAATGTTGCCGGAGCTTTTCATTCCCGGCTGATGGCTTCCGCCGGTGAAGGCATGAAACAGGTACTGGCAGACGCGGCAATCGCAATGCCGGTTGTTCCGGTTTTTCAGAATTTCACGGCAGAACCTCCTGCTTCTGTTGAAGAGCTGAAAAATAATTTGATCCATCAGGTTGCCGGCAGTGTCCGGTGGGAAAGTTGTGTTCGCAATATGATTGCTGCCGGCGGAGACTATATGGTGGAATTCGGGCCGGGCAATGTTTTGACCGGGCTGTTGCGCCGCACGGACAGTACTGTCGGATATTACAATGTGAATTCGTTCGAAAGCCTTGATGGCTTTGAACTTTAATTGAAGGTGAATGCCGAGTGGAAAAATACCTCGGCAAAATACTTTACCAGAGAAAATCCACACAGGAGAATTATTATGGGTTATGCCAATCGTCTGGAAGGAAAAGTAGCGCTTATTACTGGCGGTGCTCGCGGCATCGGCAAAGCAATTTCGGAACGTCTTGCTTCCGAAGGCGCATCTCTTGCAATCGTCGATATCGCTATGGAAACAGCTGAAGCTACTGCGCAGGAGTTCGTCGCCAAGGGCATCAATGCCAAGGCTTATGCGGCCAATGTTGCCAAAATGGAAGATGCAGAAGCAACTGTCGCTGCGGTGATGAATGACTTCGGCAAAATTGACATTCTGGTCAACAATGCGGGAATTACACGCGACACGCTTCTGATGCGTATGACAGAAGCCGACTGGGATGCTGTTATTGCCGTTAACCTCAAAGGAACCTTCAATTTTACCAAGGCAGTTTGCCGCCCGATGATGAAGGCACGCAGTGGAAAGATCGTCAACCTCGCTTCTGTTGTCGGCCGCATGGGGAACGTCGGTCAGGCCAACTACGCTGCCAGCAAAGCTGGTGTTATCGGATTGACCAAGACCGTCGCCAAGGAATTTGCTTCGCGTAACATCCAGGCGAACGCTGTTGCTCCTGGATTTATCATCACCGATATGACGGCAAAACTTTCTGAAGAAGCCCGCGAAGCATTTTTGACGGTTATTCCTGCTCATCGAGGCGGTCGTCCGGAAGATGTCGCCAATGTGGTGGCGTTCCTTTGTTCTCCAGATTCAGATTATGTGACCGGCCAGGTCATTAATGTCGATGGCGGTATGTTGATGTAAGAAAATCTTTCAGGTTTTTCTACAGTTCATGGTAGAAATGTTTTTTCAGAAACTGTTGGAAAGACTTGAAAATACGGTAAATTTTTTGATCCGTATTTGATTTTTTTCTAAAAAGAGGCATATTATACTTCAAGTAGTTGTTTTCGTACTAAACAATACAACCGTGTATAGAAATATAAACAAAATGATATGAAGGAGGACTAAAATGTCTTCAGTTTCCGATCGCGTTAAGAAAATTGTTGTTGATCAGTTGGGTGTTTCCGAAGATCAGGTCACTCCCGAAGCCAAGTTCATGGATGACCTCGGCGCCGATTCCCTCGACGTTGTCGAACTGGTTATGGCTTTCGAAGAAGAATTCGGTTCCGACATTCCGGACGAAGATGCCGAAAAGCTCACCACGGTCGGTGATGCGATCGCCTACATCGAAAAGAACGGCGACAAGTAAGTCCGTTTCCTATCGGATTGATATGTGTGGATGGGTCTCAACCGTGGTCGTGACCCATCCTTATTTTTAGCCGCGACCTGTGCGGAAAAATGGATTTCCGCTGAAACTTGAATTGCCTGCTGCATCCGGATGGCGAGTGTGCGAAGCGGTGCCGTCGCGGGAAGGTTCAACAGTATTATTAGGGATGATAGAGGAATGAACGAAAGACGCGTAGTGATTACCGGCTGCGGGACGCTCTCCTGTGTCGGCAACAGTGTTGCTGAAACCTGGGACGCCTTGGTCAATGGCCGTTGCGGACTCGATAAAGTCACCCGCTTTGACGCTTCTGAATACCGGACGCAAATCGGGGGAGAAATCCGTGATTTTGACGTCACAAAATATATGAGCGCCAAAGAAGCAAAACGTCTCGACCTGTTCTGTCAATACGCAATTGCAGCGGCAGATGAAGCTTTGCAGCAGGCGGGGCTTCCGCAGACGCTTTCCGATGTCATGGATCCGACCAGGGTTGGTATTCTGGTTTCCAGTGGAATCGGCGGGTTGCAAACGATCAGTGATCAGGCAAAAGTGCTTTTTGACCGTGGACCCGGCAAGACTTCACCTTTTTTGATCCCCATGATGATTGGTGACCTGGCCTCCGGAAACCTGTCTATCCGTTACGGAGCAAAAGGTCCGAATATGGGATTGGTTACCGCGTGTGCTACCGGCTGCCATTCAATTGGAGAAGCCTTTTGGATGATCAAACGTGACGATGCAGATGTGATGCTCTGCGGCGGAGTCGAAGCTTCCATCGTTCCACTTGGATTTGCCGGGTTCTGTGCATTGAAGGCGATGAGCCAGCGTAATGACGATCCAAAGCATGCAAGCCGTCCTTTTGATGCTGACCGCGACGGTTTTGTCATGAGCGAAGGCGGCGGCGTTATGGTGATCGAAGAACTTGAGCATGCCAAAAAACGCGGTGCAGTGATCCTTGCAGAAATTATTGGGTATGGTGCTACCGGTGATGCTTACCACATTACGTCACCGCATCCGGAAGGCGAGGGGGCTGCCAACGCAATTAAAATGGCCATGCGGCATGCTCGGGTCAATGCTGAAGACATTGATTATATTAACGCTCATGGTACGGCTACGGAGCTGAATGACCACTATGAAACGCTGGCGATCAAAGCCGCTCTCGGGGAAGCCGCCTATAAGGTTTCTGTCAGCAGTACCAAAGGAACAATGGGACATTCCCTCGGAGCCGCCGGCGGCATTGAGTCCATTACCTGCGTCAATACGATTCGTTACGGCATTATTCCGCCGACAATCAATTATGAAACTCCGGATCCGAACTGCGATTTGGATATCACCCCGAATACAGCGCGGGAGCGCGATGTGAAAATCGCGGCAAATATCAATCTCGGCTTCGGTGGGCATAACGGAGTATTGCTTTTCAAAAAATTCTGAAAAGCTCTGTTTTCCATCAATATTACTCCGGCAGCAGAATTTCATGCTGTCGGAGTTTTTTGTTTCGGTCAAGGAGTAAAAAATGCTTTAAGGGAGAGATGAGGGAGTCCTGGCTGTTTTCTACATGATTTTTTGCCGATGCCGGTTGTTTTTTTCTATGAAATCATTATATTTTCAATAAAGTGCATTTTTGTAAACTCGTGAATTCAGGAGGTTATCCAATGAAACATATGCTCTACGCCGCAGGTGCACTGCTGGTTCTGGTCGGCGCCGGATGTGCCGGTACGCGCCTCGCTGACTCTCAACTGAGTCCTCAGGAGCAGGACTGGGTTACGGGAATTAAGAAAAATTATCCGTCCTGGGGTGGGCCGCCGGTTCTTCCCAAAGGCGCTGCTCCAGTAAACAGTAGCGGTAGAACTCCGTCGCTCCATGAAGCATCCCAGCCACAGTCTCTGCAACCTGCGGCCGTTGAAGCTGAGGAAATGGTGGTGATCGAAGAAATTCCTCTGGTGGAAGATCCCGCGGATACAGTTGCAGCAGAAAAAGAAGCTTATTCTATTGCTCCGGATGGCAGTTTGCTGGTGGATTCCACCGAAGAGGTTACTGCGACAGAAGAAGCGGCTGCGCCGGCTTTTGTGGAGTATACTGTGCAACCGAATGACAGCCTGGCAAAAATTGCTCAGAAGTACTACGGTCGTCAAACCTGGCAGAGGATTGCAGATGCAAACGCTGAAGTACTCAAAGGGTCGACGACTTTGAAACCGGGAATGAAGTTGATTATTCCGATGCCGTAACCCGGTGGGGGAGAGTAGTCACGGTTTCCACAGTTGCGGCGACAGCAGGTGTGAAAGATATCTGCTGGTTCGCCGCATTTGTTTTGCAGAGGAGCGATCATGCAGGAGACATTTTTTTTTGAACAGGGGGTTCGCCCGGATTCCGTATTTGCCGGAAATCTGATTCGTAATCTGGCATTGGCGGGGAGCACTCTCGGCGTAACGTTTGGCTGTCGTGATTATCGAATCCTTCTGGAAGGCGATGAAGAGATGGTGGAACGGGGGAAGCGGTTCCTATCTGTATTGTCGCAGATGTATATTCGACTGGGGCGCCGAATTGAGCAGGCTGACTTTGAACAAATTTTGCGTACCTTTCGTGACCGAAGGGACAGTGACCTGGAAAAACTTTTCGCCGAGCGGATCAAAGTCAGTCCGAAAAAAAGAGAGGTCATGCCGCGCTCCAAAGCACAACTTGACTATGTTCAAACGATTCGGGAAAAAGACATTGTTTTTGGTATCGGTCCCGCGGGTACGGGGAAAACTTATCTGGCGATGGCAATGGCTGTGGAGTCGTTGCTGAAAGAAGAGTGTAATCGCATTATTCTGACTCGGCCAGCCAAAGAAGCGGGAGAAAATCTCGGATTTCTGCCCGGTAGCCTGGAAGAAAAAATCATGCCGTACCTGCGACCGTTATACGATGCTTTGTACGATATGCTGACGATGGAGGAGGCAAACGACTTGATCAGCCGTAATGTTATTGAAGTCGCTCCTTTGGCATTTATGCGTGGACGAACTCTTAACAATTCTTTTATCATTCTTGATGAAGCACAGAATACGACAAAGGAACAGATGTTGATGTTTCTGACTCGCTTGGGATATAATTCCCGCTGTGTGATTACCGGAGATCCGCAGCAGACCGATATCGGCCCCAGAGAGGTTTCCGGGCTGCTTCATGCAGAACAGGTTCTTAGTGCAATTCCTGAAATCGCCTTCTGTCACTTCGGAACCTGCGACGTGGTTCGCCACGCACTGTTGGAAAAAATTATCAACGCTTATGCCGTTGCCGGTAAATCTCAACCCAAATCCGCAAGCAGTGCGAAGGAAAGCAGTGATCGGGAACAGGAATAGGCTGGAGAGGGAATATGTTTCTTTATAAATGGATTCGTCGCTATCTGCACCTGCGCAAAATGGAGCAGAAAGGACAAATCGGGACACGAAAACATATCGAAGAAAGTACTTTGAGTTCAGTGGCAGACCGTTCTCACGTTATCGGGATTTTCTTATTGGTGGTGTTGTGGGCTGCGACATCACTGTTGTTGACGATTCCGGCACTTCAGCCGGTAAAGTTTCCGCTGGTGCTGAATCAACAGGCCCCGAAGACAATTTTTACTGACTTTGAGTTTGATTACGAAGACACAGGAGCAACGTCTAAACTGCGGGAAGAGGCTCGTGCCCA
>ERZ1034917.1179-NODE-1179-length-17696-cov-11.498101_pt1 | contig 17696 bp, 11 predicted proteins | sample MGYA00520605_ERZ1034917 | MGnify/ENA primary metagenome ERZ1034917 (study PRJEB33766, sample SAMN09781784) | gut metagenome | biome: gut microbiome | host: Homo sapiens | place: Madagascar | study: EMG produced TPA metagenomics assembly of the PRJNA485056 data... | reverse complement strand
ATTGCAAGGCTCATGAGCGCGCGATCCGCTGGGGGCGGGAGTATCACGAATATTTGCAGAAGCATCTTGCTGCCGGGCTTCGCCTAAAAACAGCCCGAACCGCTGCCCGCCGGGATTTCATTGCCGCCCATCCGCACCCTAAAAACGCAGACGACCTTTTGAAACACAATGAATTTCCGGGCCATTCTGCTCCATCGATCAAGTACTACCACAAAGCATACCTGGAATCATTGTAATGATCTATCAAATAACCATAAAACCGACCTATTACTTCGCTACCGCAGTTGCTCCGAACCAGCAAGGGATAAAGGTTTTCTCTGTGCGGACGATGCCATTCTGACAATTCACGCGATCGGATGTTCGAAACACCAACCGGCCCCGTCAGCCCGGCATTTACGGCAGATCGGCGAACATCCCGCTGTAGTCGAGCTTGTCGGAACGGAACGGCACAGCCGGGAACCCCTCTTTGTTCATGAGATTTACCCGGCAGTAGCCGGTGAACGCATAGCGCACCCGCTGCGGATCCGGGATTCCGTCGCTGCTCAGCAGAACCGTGTCGCCGTCGATCGCGGCCTCCGCCGGCGCCAGAAAGCCGGAGCGGTCACCCAGAACAAAGCCGGCCGGCGCCTTCCCGTCGCTCGTCGTCAGGCCGGAGCCGATGTTGCGGAAGAAAACCCGAAGCCGCCAGCCCTCCAGCCGGAAGCCGGCAAATTCCGGACCGTCGCAGACCGTCTCCCGGCCGTAGACCATATGTTCCGCTTTCCTGGCCAGCCGGAAGCCGAGCGTCTGCTTGTCGCGCGGATGGATATCCGAATGGTCGCCCCGGTCGAATGCGACGATCATGCCGACCTGTTTCCGGACGCGCGGCATCTCCGCCTGGATTTCACGGGTGAGCGCATACGGAGAAAATTCAGGGAACGGCACCGCCTCGGCCTCGGCGTCCTCCCGGCGGTTCTCCGGCGAATGTACCTGGAACGCCGCCAGCTGAACCAGCAGAAACGGCATTTCCGGATTGTGCCAGTGTTCGCGCAGATCGTCGATCAGCATCTTGTGCAGCGGGTAATAGGTAAATTCGCCGTTGTTGTTGCACCCCTGATACCAGATCGTGCCGCGGACGGCATAACGGAACCACGGGTTCAGCATCCCGTTGAACAGCGTGGACGGATAGTTCTGTCCATTCGGGCAGCGGTACCCCTCGACGGACGGCACATCCGGGCGCACCGGGAAATCGGCCGGCAAAGTGAACACCGTGTCGATCCGGCACTCCGGCCGGACTTTGAAGGCCAGTCCGGGAGCGGTGAATTCCAGTGCCGGGATGCTGACGGCCCCGGCGCCGCAATGGTTGTCCGCCACGACGGCGATGCAGTTCCGCCCTGCCCGCACACAGCGGCCCGGAACCGTGTATTTCCGCTCGGCAATCCAGTAAGCCGGGGTCTCCACTCCCGTCGAACCGACCGCCTCTCCATTGAAGAAAGTCGTATCGACATCATTGATTGCACCGAGTTTCAACTCAAATTCCCGGCCGGCAGCCTCCGCCGGCAGTTCGAAAACAAGACGGCACACATAGCGTCCGGGGCGGGGAAGAATCACGGTCACTCCGTTACACAGTTCCCAGCCGGAGTCGTCGAACTCCGGAGCCAGACACTCCGGAGCGGCTTTCTTCCCGCAGGCGTCAAAACGTTCAAGCCAGCTGAGCAGCGCTTTGAAACTGTCAGACGCTTTGAACGCATTCCAAATGCGCTCCGGCACCTCCGGGGAATCGTAAAGCGGCTGCCAGTGCATCTCCTCGAATTTTTCACGGGAGATCCAGGCGGCGATGTCGGTGCCGCCCCAGGCCGTGGCGATCAGACCGATCGGAACATCGAGATCCTTCTGCAGCTGCCGGCCGAAAAAGTAACCGCAGGCCGAAAAGTCCGCCACCGTCTCCGCATTGCAGACCTGCCAGCCGAACCCCGCCTCGTCCGCCAGCGGCCCCTCCGGAGCCAGCCGGCGGGTCAGCATGGAGTTGTAAAGCCGGATCTGCGGATGATCCGCATGTCTGAGTTCCTCTTCGGCATTCAGGGTCCGGAAAAAGGGATTCTCCGAAAAAACCGGCATCTCCATATTGGACTGGCCGGTGCACATCCAGACTTCGCCGATCAGGATATCCTCCAGAACGACCGGCGTGGTTCCCGCCGCTCCGCTCACGCTCAGCACATACGGACCGCCGGCCTCCATCGCGGGAAATTCGGCGCTCCATTCGCCGTCCGGCCCGGCGGCGGCATTCCGGCTCCGGCCGGCGAACGCGACTTCGACCGCTTTCCCCGCCTCCGCCGTGCCGGAAATGACGATCGGCCGTTCCCGCTGAAGAACCATGTGCGAAGTGAATACCCGGTACAATGCGAATTTCCCGGCGAACTCCATAAAACTCTCCCTTTCCTGATAACTTTCCGAATAGTAAGCGTGTTTCAAAAACATTGGATCGCTTCGTCTGATACGTCAAATTTTTTGACACATCCCGTGCGTTTTTTCTCAAAAAATTACCGCGGCGGCTCCATCGGCCGCACATTCATATCGATTCCTACCGGTTGACGCGGGGCAATATAACGCCGTTTCCCGGCATTTTCCAGCAGATTTGGCGATTTGTTCCGTACATTTATCAGTTTGTGCCAAAAATGCAACCGGTTCGGATCATGAATTACGGCAAGTCCGGCAGCTCAATTTTTATGACAGCCTCTTTCCTGGTTGCGCCATTCCTGCGGAGTAAGACCCGTGGCCAGACGGACCATACGGCAAAAGTAGTTGGCGCGCCGGAAGCCGGAGCGGTCGGCGATTTCCTTGACCGGCAGCAGCGTTGTCTTCAACAATTCAAAAGCGCGCCGCAGCCGGCACTCCTCAAGATATACGACAGGCGTCTTTCCCGTTATCCGCAGAACCGTCCGGCGGATCGTTGAACGATGCACCCCCATTTTTGCAGCAAGAGTGTCAACATTGAAATTGCAGTCGGTACACTCCGACTGAATCATGTACAGACACTGATCTGCAAATGTGTCTGTCGAATCAGAGGACGCGGGAGTCGTTTCCACCATACGGGTCATCAATTCGAGATAGATCGGCAGCAGGCTTCTGTATCGGCTTTCCTGCGTCGAAGCCAGTCCATGCATCAGACTCATGAAGAGCATCGTCGGACACTCTCCGGCACGCAACGCTCTCCGCGGATAGTTGAAACTCTGTAAGATACCGGCGGCGTCATCACCGTCGAAAGTCGCGTAATACAATAGAGTTCTGCCGTTTGCGACTGCATATTTCGCGCGCCTTTCGCCTGGCAGCCAAAAAAAACACTCCCCGCCGTGAACCAGTACGGAACGATCCCCGAAATGAAACCGGCAAGTACCGGAAACCACCCAGTCGATTTCACAGAAATTCAGCGGAATCTGTTCTTCTCGGTCTCCGCAGACCAGATCGTTGATCCCGGCGCCCCGCGGATAAAACGGCAGCTGCAATCCTGGGAATTCGTGCCGGAAGATCCTTACATATTTCTGCTGCATGATGAAAAGTTTCTCCAAATCTGTACTTATTGCACCAAATATATCATTGAAAATCATGATTGCAAAGCTATTTTCTTCATAAAATAAGTTTCCAGGCCTGTTTTACGGAGATGGCGGTTGTTTCACTGTATTATGCAATGAAAGGCGGGAAAACGCTCAAACAGAAAGCAGATTCCTGCCGCCGCTGACAGAATGAAAAGAAAAACGACGAAAGGAACCGTAATGACAAACCGCGGCCGTAAACCGATTTCTGTCATTCTGGATACGGACATCGGCAACGATATCGACGACACCTGGGCGCTTGGGCAGCTGCTGAACAGCCCTGAATTTGACCTGAAACTGGTGCTGACCTCAACCGGCGACGCCCGCTACCGGGCCGGAGTTGCGGCCGGATTTCTGGAGGCGTGCGGCCGCGCTGATATTCCGGTCGGGATCGGCGTTTCGCGTGCGGACGGTTCCCCTGAAACCATGCATGAGTACGCCGACTCCAGCCGGCTGGAAGAGTATTCCGGAGAGGTCTGGGAGGACGGCGTGGGCCGTGCGCTGGAACTGATTGCCGCCGAGCCGGAACTGACGGTGATCGGCATTGCGCCGCTGACCACGCTCGCCGAGCTTTGCCGCCGGGATAAACGGGCGGTTGCCCGGTGTTGTCTGAGCGTGATGGGCGGTTCGATTGCGAAACGGCACCGCGGCGCGGCCGGAGCGGTTGCCGAATACAATATCAGACTCGATGTGCCGGCGGCGCAGCGGACGTTCCGGGCGCCATGGCGTGAAATCCGCCTGACGCCGCTCGACCATTGCGGCGATATTGCGCTGTCGGGAGCGGATTACCGCAAAGTCGCGGAATCAACCGCACCAATTCCCCGGAACATTCTCGCCCAGTATGCCCTCTGGCGAAATCACTGGAAACATGACGGCCCGGCCGACGCCAGCAGCATCCTTTACGACACCGCGGCGGTTCATCTGGCGTATTCCGGGGAATTCACCCGTCTGGAGCGCCTGAAACTTGCGGTGGACGACGATGGCTTTACGCGAATCTCCCCGGAGGGGCGCGAAATGCTGGTCGCCATGGAAATGACCGATCCGGCCGCCTTTCAGCGGCTGCTGGTTGAGAGACTTACTGCAACCGACCCCAAAAGAAAGGACTGAAGATGAAAAAGTTTGCTCCGTTCACCCTCATTGAGCTGCTCGTTGTGATCGCCATCATCGCGATTCTCGCGTCTATGCTGCTTCCGGCCCTGAACCAGGCGCGCAAGAAAGCGCGGCACACCGCCTGCGTCAACAATTTCAAGCAGTCGGGAAGCATGATCCAGTTTTATCAGGGGGATTATCAGGACATGTGGCAGATGCAGAACAACGACTGGGTTCACTGGGCCGGGATTCTTTATCTGGGAGGATATATGCACTCCAGCAGCAAAGTCGTGTTCTGCCCGGAAAGCGCGGCCAACAGCCTGCCGGTCGCCCGCGATTCGAGCGGGCAGACCTGGGAGGGCCATGAGAATTCCACAAGCCCTTACCGCATCATCAATGACTTCCGGATCCAATATTGCTATACCGCAAATTATGAAGGCTGCAGCGAAAGCAGTTTTTCCAACCGGGCGGCAAAGTCGTTCGGCGATGCGGGACGTGTCATGGTATTTGCGGGGATTCGGAATCCGAGCAGGTTCTTTCTGCTCGGCGACGGTTTTCACAAACAATCCGAGTATAACCGGAACCGCCTGGAAAGTTCGGGGATAACAGCGGTGTATTTCAAACGGATTCACAACAAGAACCTGTATAATTTTCTGTTTGCCGACGGTCATGTGGAGCCTTTGGCAATGGCCACCATGCGTGAGCAGATTCACAGGGATCTTTCCTTTGCCTACTGACTGCTGCCGTGCGGATCAGTGAAAAATGGCGTCTGACACGGGGAACTGTTCACGCCCGTCGCAGCGCCGCCGCAACATCTGAAGAATATTAAAAATCAAAGAAAGTCTGGACTTGATGAATTTCAGTAAAGTAATTTTTCTCGGAACCCTGCTGGGCACTGCGCCGCTTCGGGCGGGGCTGTCGATCAATGACAGCGGTTCTTTCACCGTGGGAGACCTCCGGGCCCGTTTCAAGTGTGCGGCGGGAACACAGTGGAAATCCGCCATTCAGGATGACCGGCGTCATTTTACTGTCGTAAAGAAGGAAGGAGGCGCGCTGGAATCCAGACTGGATCTGTCGCCGGAACTCAAAGGCGTTTTGCGGCAATCGTTTCGCAAAGCGGGAGAATCCGCCTGGATCTATGATCTCGAATTCACGGAAGATCCGGGATATGCCGCCGTCCATGTCGCGGTGGATATGTCGGCGGAAGCGGCACGGTTTGTGAACAAGGAGGTGTTGATCGGCGGGACTTCCTTCAGGGTTCCCGCGGAAGTGCTGAAAAAGAAAAATCCATTCCACCTTCTCTGGAAAAAAACGAAATCCGTCACGTTCATTCTGGAAAATTCCTCTGTGACTTTCCGCTCCGATCACGATTTCGGCGTACTCATCCAGGATGACCGCGCCACAGGCGGCTCCGTCTTCACCGTCCGGCTTGTGCTGCCGGAGAAAAACGCGGCGGGGAAATATCATCAGCGCTTCACCGTCATTGAAAAACCGCACAAAATTCAACCGCTCGACCTCAGGGCGGCATTCAACTCCTCGTTCCTGGATGAGGTCGCCGATGACCAGCAGGGCGGCTGGACCGATCAGGGGGCCGCAAACGACTTGCGGGTGCTGCCGTATCAGGCGGAACGCCCCAACATCGGTGAAATTCCGTTCAAGCTCGTCGACCCGGCCGCCAATCAGGGAAAATCCTGTATCGTTCTGCGCGGTTCTTCCCGTGAATATTTCCCGGCAGGCGCGGCGACCGGCATTGCCGGTGAAATTTCAGGAAGCTGTCTTTATCTGCTCCATGCCCTGGCCTGGCCTGTTCCGGGAGCGGTAATCGGGCGCGTAACGCTTGAATTCGCTGACGGTACGAGCCATACCGTTTCCGTCAGCTGCGGCCGCGACGTCGGCAACTGGTGGGAACCGGAACCGCTCGCCAACGGCGCAATCGCTTGGAGCGACAGCAACCGTTCCGCGGTAGTCGGACTCTATCGCTCCCGTTTTCCGATTCCGGACAAGGTCCTCCGCCGTATCAGCTTCGATTCTTCCGGCGCTTCGGTCTGGATGATCGCTGCCGCGACCGTCACCTCGGAAGCCATCCCGGAAATGACGGCTGACGGTCCCGTTTTCATTCAGGAGGGAGCGGAGTGGAAACCGATCCGGCAGGAAAAAGACGTCGTTCCCGGCAGTGTGCTTGACTTCAGCGCCGGTCTGGATGCTCCGGCGGGGAAATACGGTCCGGTGGTTTCCCGGAACGGACATTTTGAATTTCGCGACCGTCCCGGTATGCAGGTACGCTTTTACGGAACGAATCTGGTGGATACCGCGCAGTTTCTTTCCCGCGAGTGGGCGGAAAAACTTGCCGACCGGATGGCACAGTCCGGCTTCAACCTCGTTCGCATTCATCATCACGACAATGGCCTTTCCGTTCGGGAGAACGGCAACAGCACCTCGCTGAACACGAAAAATTTCGATGCCCTGAATTACCTGATCGCCTGCCTGAAAAAGCGCGGGATCTATATCATTACCGATTGCTATGTGTCGCGCACCTTCACGCCGGAGGAAATTCAGCGCTGGGGCGGCGATGACTTCAAGAAACTTGTGTTTCTGAACGCCGATGCGCTTGAAAACTGGAAGAGCTTTGTCGGGAACTGGTTCACCGCGGTCAACCCCTACACGGGAGTTGCGCTCAAGGACGAACCGGCTCTGGTCGGAGTGACGCTCGTCAACGAAGGCTGCATCGGATGCGGCTGGAACGATGTGACCAATAAAATGCTGCAGGAGCAATTCAGGCAGCAGAAAGCAAACGGCTCCGGCACACCGCCCGCCCGTACCGACAAGGAGAGCGCGTTCTACGATCCGCAGATTGCGCAGTTTGTCGTAACTCTCTACAACAAATCGTTTCAGGAGATGCGCCGTTTTCTGCGTGACGACCTGGGCGTGAATGCCCCGATTTCCGACCGCAGCGTTCATGCGGAATGGCTGATGGCATTCATGCGCGAACAGTATGACTTCGTGGATAATCACTACTATTACGATCATCCGAAGTACCCTTATACGGCATGGCGGTTGCCCGGCGTGATCAAAAACACTTCCTCCTTGTCGGTTTCAAGCAGTGATCTGAACGGCATGTTCCCCTGCCGGCAGCTCGGCAAACCTTTTGCCGTGACGGAATTCGACTATCCGAAGCCGAACTTCTTCCGGGCCGAGGGAGGCGTGCTGCCGGCGGCGTATGCCGGTCTGCAGGACTGGGATGCCCTGGTACAGTTCGCATGTTCGCACGGCGATTACAATATTGTGCGCGATCAGGTTGTCGGCGGTCCCTTCGACCTCTATTCCGACGTCGTGAAACTTCTTTCCCACCGGATCGGAGTCAAACTTTTCCTCGGCAATGAAATCAGTCCGGCGCCGGTTGCGGTAGCGACGCTTTTCGACAGAGACCGGCCGGAGCCGATGAGCTTCAGCCAGCTTCCTTCGCGGGATCTGCATCGGCTGGGGCTGGTCGCCCGGATCGGCACGGCCGTTGTTCCGGCCGGCAAACCGGCCGTACTGCCGTCCGGAACCGGCAGAATCGATGCATTTCTGGATGCGGGAACCAATTTCCCGAAAGGAGCGGCCGGAAACATACCGGTATTCCGGTCTGACACGGCAGGCGGCCAGCTGTTCGACGCGCTGCAGGAAAAGAATGTTCTGCCGGCAGGAACGGTTGATTCCGCGTATCAGGTCTACCGCGCAACCGGCGGACAACTGGTGTTTGATACCGGCAAGCAGACGTTTTCAGCCTGGGGCAACGGTATCAACGTGCTGATTCTGCCGGCAGGAAACCGGGCCGAAGTAAAACATCTGCGCATAGACAACCGGATCGGGCGCGGCGTGTTTTCGCTGCAGTCGGTTGACGGAAAGAAGCTGGAAGAATCCGGCCGGATGCTCTTTTTGCATCTTACGGATTCGCAGGCGACCCGGTTGAAGTTCGACAACGGGCTGCTGAAGCAGTATTCCTCCTATGGGAAAGCACCGCATCTTGCTGCGCGCGGCGAGGCGGACATCCGCATTGCGCTGAAAGGCGACTTCACGCTTTACAGCTGCGATACCGCCGGGAAGCGTCTTGCGGAAGTTCCCCTCTCAAAAGAGCCTGACGGCACGATCCGCTTTCAGGCGAAAGTGTTCCGGCCGGAAGGAAGCGTATTCGTCTACGAGCTTGTCCGAAACTGAAAGGAGGCGGACAGATTCAGTTCCGGTAAAAACGGTTCTCCAACCGGCAGCGGCATTGTCCGCGGCAGTTCAAAGGCCGCCGCGGACGGCGCCCGGCCGGTGTTCCGGCCGAAAGAAAACATTTTTATCCGCCGGTTTGTCCGCAATTGCATTCATTGCTTTATATCATAGAGGCATGTGAAAAACAAGATGATTTTTCCAGGACCATTGAGTGTTGTCCAGCAGCACCGCAGCCAAAAATTTTATTATATCTTCAATCTCATCAACGGGCTCTCTTATATGTGCCTCGGTGAAACGGTCATCATTCTGCTCGCCGTCAAGATCAAATCTTCGGACGCGATAGTTGCGGTGCTCGGCTCCATGAGCTTTTTCGGTTATCTGATGCTGCCGCTGGGCAAAAAACTGACTTCACATGTCGGGGCTGTAAAAACGCAGGCGATCTGCTGGGTACTGCGAAATATTTCAGCGCTGATTGTCGCTTCAAGTGCAATTTTCTATTGGCTGAATCTGACAGTCCCGGCAATATTCCTGCTGCTGGGAGGCGCCTGGCTTTTTTACGGATTCCGTTCCGCAGGAGTGGTGATGTCCCAGCCGCTGGTCGGAGATATTGCGGCCGAGAAGGAGCGCGGCCGGGTGTTGGCAATCAGCAATGCGCTCTTTTTCGGCAGTTGTCTGCTGGCGCTGCTCGGCATCACATTGCTGCTGCAGCGAAATCAGTCGATATGGATACTGGTCGGAGTCATTGCCTTTGGCGCCATGTGCGGTATTTTTGCCTCGGCGGTTTTCTATCGGGTTGATGAAACTGCCGCACTTCGGGATTCCGCCGGAAAAGCATTGGGCGCGGATTTTCATTACGCAGTCCGTTCCCCTTCGTTGCGCAAACAGATCTGCGCGGTATTTTTCGTCAATCTGGGAACAATTCTTCTGCTGCCGATTTCCATCCTCGCATTGAAACGCGGATATGCGCTCAATGATTTTGAGATATTGAAATTTGCCTTGCTTCAATTCGGGACAAGTTCTCTGATGTCGCTGCTGACAGGGCGGCTTTCCCGGCATATTGCCCCGGAAAAAATACTTTTGGGCGCCTATGCCGCTCTGCTGATGCCGGTGCTGTTCTGGCTTTTTGCACCGGGACAGTATGTATTCTGGTATTTTGTGCCGCTCTGGGGGATTGCCGGTGCCGCGACTGTTTCGGCGACGAATGCGGCGACCCATTATTTCCTGCAGAGTGTACCTGTTGCAAAGCGGATTGCAGTTTCCATATTCCTTTCGATCTTCACCGGCGCCGGCGCGGGAATTGCGGGAATGGCTGTGGGCAGCGGATTGCTGAAGTTCTGTGCTGGCATTGCCGGCGCTTCCGACCCGCTGACGCAATACCGGTGGTACTTTCTGCTGGCGGGGGTGCTGTTGTTCCCCGGAGTCGTTCTGATCAGTCGCCTGCCGCACTTTCAATCTCATGCCTGAAAAAGAAAATCACAACCTTTAAGGAATAATCATGATGCAGAACAATTTTTTCACGATTGAGTTCAATCCGGAGACCGGAACCATCAGGTCTCTGGTGATAAACAACGATCCGGATCGCATGAACTGGGTTGAAGGACTTTTCAGCTGGGGACTTCCGGTGGGATTCGAGTTTGTCGGAATGAAATCGGCAGACAATGAAGTCCGTTCCTGTTACCGGCAGGAAACCCTGGAACTCGAAGTCATCCGCACTCTCGAAGCGGACCGTCTGACTGAACGCTACATCTACCGCAACACCGGTTATTATGACCTCTATTTTCAGCGGGGCGGCCTCGGCATTTACGCCACCTTCAACGACAGCTACCCCGCAAGCGACATCTGTATCAGAAAACGCTGTCACGCGCATATCTGGTGCGGCGGCGGACACTCCTATATTCATGCGCGGAAAATGGGACCGTTCCCGACCGAGCTTGCACTGATTCTCACACACGGTTCGCTGGATTCCTACAGTGTGGAACGCATTGAGCAGGAAATGAGCAATGACCGCGGTGACTTCGTGCTGCATCCGTCGCCATGTCATCTGCTGCCCGGCAGCGAAATGGTGCTGGAGTGGCAGCTTGCCGCTTTCCCGGAAGGCAAATTTCAGGAAACTTTGCTTGCCGCGGAGAACGGGGTATGGGCGGAATTTGCGCAGGAAACCGTTTTCGAGGGAGAAAAATTTGAAATTTCCGTCGAGAGCCGCCATCTGAAAGACAAGATCGCTGTAAGCTGCCGCGGGGAAGATGTGCCGTATCAGATCCGTGACGGCCGGCTTCTTGTCGAATACACTCCCGAAACACTCGGAGAACACCGGTTCGATTTTCAGATCGGCGAAAAGCAGTTCCATATTTACGGATACTGCAGCCGACAGTTTGAGGAGCTGCTCGAAAAACGGGTGCGCTTCATTCTGAAACACCAGCAGATGAAAGATCCCCGCAGCCCGCTCTACGGCGCATTCATGATTTACGACAATGAAGAACACTCTCCGTACTATAACTACATCTGGCGCGATCACAACACCAGCGGGGAACGGGGGAACATGGGGCTGCTCGTCTGCCGCTGGGTCCAGATGCATCCGGAGGATACCGAGGCGCGAGAGGCGCTGGAACTTTATGAGCAGTATCTTCTCCGGGAAACCTATGAAGTGGAAACCGGCATTGTCCATGGCGACATCGGCAAACACTCCTGCCGGGTCCGGCTCTATAACACTGCCGGCCTGATCAACTTCTGGCTTGAACTCCACCGGCTCAAAAAGGATATCAAATACCTGAAATGGGTTGTGCGTTCCATCCGGCTCTTCTATTCGAGCGGCGGAATACGTTTTTACCCAAACGGCACGCTTTTTTCCGATGCGATCGATATGATCCGGGAAGCCGGACTTGCGGCAGACGCCGATGAACTGACGGAACTGCTGCGCAAACATGTGACGCAGATCCGGACCATCGGCATCTGCTATCCGCCGCATGAAGTCCATTTTGAACAGACGATCGCGACGCCGGCCGTGGCCATACCGGCGGCATTCCATGACCGGATCGATCCGGATCCGGAAATCCTGCGCGACGTCACTGTTCAGCTGGATGTGCTGAGCCGTTTTTCGGGGGATCAGCCGGACTACCGGCTGAACGAAATCCCCATTCGTCACTGGGATGAATTCTGGTTTGGGAAACGGCGTCTTTACGGAGACACTTTTCCGCATTACCTGAGCTGTCTTACGGCAAGGGCGTACTGGCTCTACGGCAGGATCTCCGGAGAGTCCGTCTACCGGGAGAAAGCCAGGAAATGTCTTCGGAACTGTCTCTGTGTATTTTTCCCGGACGGCACGGCCTCCTGCGCGTATCTCTACCCGTTTTCGGTGACGATGCGCAATCCGGACGGCTCGGTTCACACACCGGCGCGGCGCGGTGAATTTTTCGATCCTTTCGCCAATGACCAGGATGGCGTATTGTATATGATCCTGCGCCTGGGCGGTCTTGACGCGTTGCTGTAACAGGAGGAGAAAAAGCAGATGCACTGGATTGACTGGACCATTATGCTCGTCCCACTGCTCATGGTATTGGGAATGGCTTTCTACTCCGGACGGTATGTACGCGGAGTTGCTGATTTTCTGGCTGCCGGACGGGTTGCCGGACGCTATGTGATGTCCGTCGGGGATCTGATGTCAGGCTTAAGCGTGATTACGCTGGTGGCACTGTGTGAATCCAAATATCAGACCGGATATGGAGTGGAATTCTGGGGGAAACTTTTCGCTCCGGTCGGAATCATCTTTTCTCTGACCGGATTTTGCGTCTACCGCTGGAGAGAAACCAAAGCACTGTCATTCGGACAGTTTCTTGAAATGCGTTACAACCGGGCATTCCGCATTTTTGCATCGACTTTGCGCACGATTTCGGAGATGGTGACAAATGCGCTGGGCCCGGCGATTGCAGTGAATTTCTTTATCTATTTTCTCAATCTGCCGCAACATTTCACTGTATTCGGACTGAACATCCCGATGTTCGGGTTCATTCTGGCGGCATTGATGACCGCAGCGCTGATCTGCATCTGGCCGGGCGGCCGGGTTTCGCTGCTGATCACCGATACGATCCAGGGGCTGCTGTGCTACCCGGTCTTTCTGATTATCATCGGCTATATTCTGGTTAATGTTTCATGGGGCGGGGAAATCACGCCGACAATGGCAGACCGGGTACCGGGGGAGAGCTTCCTGAATCCCTATGATGTGGATAAGCTGCGCGATTTCAATATCTTTATGCTGATTGTGAATTTGCTTGCCTCAATTTTGAACCGGGCAAGCTGGTTCGGCAATGACACGACCAATGTGGGACGGACTCCGCATGAACAGAAAATGGCCGGGATTCTCGGCGCCTGGCGCAACGGCGTAAGCTATCTCATGCTGATTGTAGTCGCGGTACTGGTCATTACGATCATGAATCATCAGAATTATGCCGTGCGTGCCAAGGAGGTCCGTGACATTCTTGCCGCGAAAGCCGCGGAAGAGACCATTCAGGATCCGCTTCTGCGCGTAAAGGTGACGGAGGCAATCAGAGCAATCCCAGAACAGCGTCATGAAATCGGGGTCGATGAACCATTGTCCCGTGTGAAAAATCTGGATACTCCGGTATTGGAAACTGTGCAGAAACTGGTCGGGAACGATGGTGAGGGAAGTTTCACCTTTCAGAAATTCCGCACAATCTACCAGCAGCAGATGATGGCGGTAACGCTGAACCGGACGTTTCCGGTCGGGATCATCGGGCTGTTCGGATTGCTGATGATTCTGCTGGTTCTTTCAACGGACGATTCGAGAATCTTCAATGCGTCGAGTACGATCATGCAGGATATCATTCTGCCTTTCTGCAGGAAAGCGGTCTCTCCCCAGGCTCATCTGCTGGGGTTGCGGCTCTGTTCAGTGGCGGTGGGCATATTTTTCCTGCTGTTCAGTCTGATGTTCGTCCAGCTGGACTATATCATGATGTTTATGACGATCATGTGTTCCGTCTGGCTGGGAGGAGCCGGCCCGGTGATGCTGGGGGGATTGTACTCCCGCTTCGGAACCACGGCCGGAGCCTTCGCCTCGGTACTCACCGGAGCGTGTATCTCGATTGCCGGGATCGTGATGCAGAACAACTGGGCAAAACACATCTATCCCTTTCTGGCTGCGCAGGAGTGGGATGAAGCGGTGGGGAACTTCCTGAGCTGGTGCAGCGGGCCGTTCAACCCCTACATTGTCTGGGAGATGACGCCGGAGAAGTTTCCGATCAATTCCTTTGAAATTTTCTTCATCGCGATGCTCTGCTCCTGCGTCGCCTACGTCGTCGGTTCATTCGTGACCTGCCGCAACGGGGGATATAATCTTGACCGTCTGCTGCATCGCGGAATTTACAGCATCGATGGAGAAAAAAAGATCTCCTCGCCATGGTCCTGGGGCAATATCTGGAACAAACTGATTGGCATCACGCCGGAATATACCCGCGGCGACCGGATCATCACCTGGTCGGTATTTCTGTATTCCTTTGTTTATCAGCTGGGAATTTCATTTGTACTGGTTATTGTCTGGAACTTCATTCAGCCGTGGCCGGATGAATGGTGGGGGTATTATTTCTATATCACCACACTGGTAATTCCCGGATGTGCCGGAATAATTACAACGGTCTGGTTTGTATGGGGCGGGACAAAGGATATCATTCAACTGTTCCGTGATTTGGAAAAACGTGTCGACAATCCGCTCGACGACGGACGGGTTGTCGGCCAGGTGTCTCTGGCCGATAAGAACGCTCTGGAAGAAATTGACAGGAAAAGGATGTAAAGTAGGCAACCTCCAAAGCGTAACCGCCAAATGATATCGTTTTAAAGCTGTCAGGCCAAGTCTGTCCGACTCTCCCGAATGGCGGCTACCAAATACTTTTGTGATTCCGCTGCGGTTACGGTATCAGTAAAAAATATGTAATTTCGTAAACAGGAAGGTAGAGAAATGGAAATCGTTTTTTTGTATCCGGAAGGCAAGCTTAAAGCGCTCACCATGAGCTATGATGATGGTGTCGTGCAGGATCGGCATTTGATTGAGCTTTTCAACGCGAATGGAATCAAAGGAACGTTTCACATCAATTCGGGTATGCTTGACTCCGGCGACCGTGTAGCTTCGTCCGAAGTGAAGATGCTTTATGCCGGACACGAGGTATCGTGCCACGCCGTGAGCCATCCGTTTCTCGAGCGGCTGTCGCGTACCGAAGTCGCCCGTGAGATTTACGAGGACCGCCGGCGGCTTGAGAAACTCTGCGGCTACCCGGTCATCGGCATGTCATACCCGTTCGGCACTTGGAACAACGAAGTCATTGATATTGCGAAAAGCTGTGGAATCGTCTACTCACGTGTGACCCGAACCAGTGGTACCTTTGGTATCCCGCAGGATTTCATGGCATGGAATGCAACCTGCCATCACCGTGAAATGCTTGAGAGGGGAGAGGCCTTCCGGCAAGACGATTGTCATCCGCTCGCGCTCCTATACGTCTGGGGGCACGCCTTTGAGTTCGACAATAACAACAACTGGTGTGACATCGAAGAGTTCTGCCGTATGATGGCGAGTATTCCGAATGTCTGGTATGCAACGAATATCGAGGTTTGGCGTTACCTCACGGCGATCCGGAGTCTCATTACTTCCGCCGATGGACGTATGATTCTGAATCCGTCAGCTACAGCCATCTGGTATACCAGTAAAAGAAAGAATGATGTGATTCATCCCGGCGAAATACTGACGCTTAGCTGATTCCTGTCAGACGCAGAGCTTGGTGCGCTGTCAGTTGTTTTTGAACTTCAGAGTGAAACTGACCTCAGCAGAGAGCTGTTTGCAACTCTCTGCTGAGGATATAGTGGTTTGAAAAATTTGAATCGGCAGTGATTTCGTGTATGCCATTGAATTGGAGAAGGTATTCTCTGTTTAGTCGCTAACCTGAGAAAAATGTTTTTTCACAGGTCTGCGAATTGTTTTTAGGAATATTTAACCTTGTATTCCGGAAATTGGATATACTCCCTCTTTCTTCATTGTTATTCAGTAAGCCGGAGATAGCTTTCCTGAAGGTTATTTCATGTTATCCGAACTTGGGAATTGAGTTGTAAATGAGTCTTTTAAAAACTTCATTCTGCGATTCCTTACATAAATTTACATCGCTTTCAGTCCTATTTATTGCAAGTTATTTTTTTGCCTTCACCACTCACAATTCAGCCAATGCATTTTCATTCAGAAGAAAATCGTAAAGCCCGATGTGATGTATCCCATTATCATCAATCCACGGTTTTGCCGTTGATTTGGTGATGATGACTTTCTGAAAGAAATCATTGACAGACAGCAGGGGACGGGCTTCTTGACGTTCCTTTTCCGCATCCGGGATATTCAGGGCCGATTGAATATAGTATTTTTTTCGTCCGAGAGTCGCAATGAAATCAATCTCGCAACTGTTCTGGTGACGCTTCCCGTCCGTTCCGGTCGAAGTGGTTTTGACCACACCAACATCTACGGCATATCCCCTCGCGGCCAATTCATTGTAAATGATATTCTCCATAATATGAGTTTCCTCCTGCTGCCGCAGGTTCAGGCGGACATTCCGGAGCCCGATATCTTCACAATAGAATTTGGAAGGCGTTTCAAAATATTTTTTCCCCTTGATGTCATAGCGCTTCACTCGGCGGAACAGAAAGGAATCAGTCAGATAGGAGAGATATTCCGCGATTTTCGCATCCGAAATTTTGCGTTTTTTGACACTGCGGAGCGTATTCGTTATTTTAGACACATTGGTCAGAGAACCAACAGCGGAACATAAAACATCGGTCATTTCATCAATGACATCCGAATCATCGATCTGATAGCGCTCCTGAATGTCCTTGTAATAGACCTCCTGAAACAGATTTTTCAGATACTGGATCTTGGCGGTATCTGTTTTCTTGCTCAATATCAACGGCAGGCCGCCATAAGTGGCGTAATCTTCAAATGCTGAAATTTTATCCGTATCGGCGCAGCAGGCGTAGTATTCCCGAAATGTCAGGGGATGTATTTCAACGACATCGCCACGCCCGCGGAATTCCGTCATGATATCTTTGGAGAGCATCTTTGAGTTGCTCCCTGTAACATAAATATCCACATTAGGCAGATGGAGAAGTCCGTTCAATACGCTGTACAGCCTGACCGGGACATCCGGATTTTTAAGTTCTTCCCGCGAAATCGCAAACTGAATCTCATCCAGCAAAATATAATAGGTCGCAGAGCCGTCTTTCACAAGGGAGCGGACATAAAGGGACAGTTCATGCGGGTCACGGTATTTTTCATTGATATCGTCATCCAGCGGCAGAAGGATGATATGCTCATCCTTCACGCCATTTTTTTTCAGATATTCCGTAAACAGTTCGAATAGCAGAAAGCTTTTCCCGCAACGGCGAATACCGGTTATCACCTTGATCAAACCATTATTACGGCGCTCAATCAGTTGATTCAAATATCTGTCCCGCTTGATTATCATAACTTCACCCTAATAAATTAAATCGACATGTTGACTTTATTTAATGAAATATACATGTCCGACAGGAAAAGTCAAGGGATTTTTTCTGGTATATTAAAAATGGTTGACATGTTGACTTTATTTATTGTCTCAAATAGTTACATTTTTCAGGCAGCTTCGCAGCCTTTGAGCGCATTGCGGTACTGTGCTGGAAACATGTAGGAAGTGGAATAAAGCACCTTGCGCAGTTTGGCGATGTCGAGTGTTTGGCTTTTCTGCGCATAGCGCTTGCAGGATTCATAGTGATCCCGGATGCGGAACGCCATTTCCAGGTCAAGTACGGTCGGATGTTCTTTTACCA
>ERZ1034917.1174-NODE-1174-length-17771-cov-4.143091_pt1 | contig 17771 bp, 16 predicted proteins | sample MGYA00520605_ERZ1034917 | MGnify/ENA primary metagenome ERZ1034917 (study PRJEB33766, sample SAMN09781784) | gut metagenome | biome: gut microbiome | host: Homo sapiens | place: Madagascar | study: EMG produced TPA metagenomics assembly of the PRJNA485056 data... | reverse complement strand
GTATCAGACTTAGCGTTCTTACACATATCGCGTTTATTTTTTCACCGCCGCCGTCCGCAATAACTCCTTCACAGGCTCCCCACGGCTCCGTTTCTCCGTGATTGTACACGAGCAAATTTTCCGCTTTGTTTACCGTAATTTTCAATTTTTATGCCTCGCGTTTTATTTTTATTTTTCCTATCCGACCTACCTGTTATTCAATTATTTTTTTACAAAAATTTAAACCGTGCTTTCTAATAAGTAAAAAATCTGTTAAGCAGATATAATTTCATGCGCCCCGGCGCATTGTTTACCAAAAAATACAGACAAAAATGCTTTAAATTGCTCCTATACGTCATCGAGGTTTTTATATACCGTTTCACGTCCTTGTCGTCAAGAATTTCAAGCACATATTCCTCAGCCGTTTCCGCCGCCTGCCGTGCGTAAAGCAGCATTGTCAGCGCCGCGACACACTCAAGGCTCTTTCGCGTGCCGCTGTCCATACCGCGCGCAAGCACATTTTTAAACAGGTTCAGTATTTTAGGCAGTCTGCCCGCCATATCGCTGCGGCAATGCCCGCTGTCCTTAATAAAATAATTGTAAAAGCAGCCGTCCACAAAGGTTATCCGCTCAAGATACAAAAGCATCTCCATGTTCAGCTTAAAATCCTCGCTGAAATACACAGCCGTGTCACTGAACGCAAGGCTGTTTTCGGTTAAAAACCTCTTTTCAATCAGCTTGTTGCATACCTCGTTCGTGTGTTTGAGCCGATAAAAATACTCATAAACATAGTCCGCCCTGTTCTCAATCGTAACCGTTTCACAAAAAGCCGAGCGTGCCGCAGCCGTGCCGTCCTCCTTTATATCGCGTATCCCGCACTGAACTATCTGGGCGCGGCCGCACTTTGCCGCGCGGTACATACTCTCATACATCCCGCGCTCCACGGTATCGTCCGCGTCAACAAAGCCGAGGTACTCGCCCTTTGCCGCCGCGATTCCCGCGTTTCTGGCATTGCCCTGTCCGCCGCGGTTTTGTTCCAGTACGGTAATTCGTTCGCCGTAGCTCTTTAAAATCCCGTCCGTTTCATCATCCGAGCCGTCGTTTATAACTATTACCTCTATATCCTTTAATGTCTGCGCAAGAATGGAGTCCACACATCTCTTAATCGTTTTCTCGCCGTTGTACACGGGAATAATAACCGAAACCTTCGCCATTTTGCCGCCCCCTAATTCTCCAAATATCTGCGCAGCTCCGCAAGATGCTCCGCCGCGTCCGCGCGGAAACCTCGCGGAACTGCAATCGGCTTGTCCGCGCGTTCCAACGCCGCCGCAAGGCATTCCTCATCTATGTCGATTTTTTTTACGCTTTCAAAACCGAGCCTTTTTGAAAGAATGTCCAGCTTGCTTGTATCCGAAACCGCCACCGTCGGAATCCCCGTCAGAATTGCGGCAATCACTCCGTGAAACCGCGAGCTTATTACCTTTTCACACCTTGCAAGATTGTCAAAAATATACTTCGGTTCTGCGTTGTACGCAATAATCTCCGCCTTATCCGCGCGGCGCATAAGCCGTTTGACCGTCAGCGCTGCAAGCGTGTCGTTCTCGTTTCCCGTATCCAATGCAAAAATCAGTATTCCGCCGTTATTTTTCTCGGCATATCGGTCGCACACCGCCGCAAGCGTTTTGTAATATTCAAAGTTTTCGCCGCTGAATCCCCTCTGCACAGGTATTACGCCCAGGCAGCCTTCATTGGTCGGCTTTGAAATATATTCGTCACCGAGCGCAAAAACTATGTCCTCGTGACGGCACACCTCACCCTTTGCCGTCATTTCCGAGATAAGCTCCCGCGATACCTCATCACGGCAGGATATAAGTCCGTATTTGTTCAGTTCCCGCCTTACAAGCCACCGCTCCGCAGCGTTTTTAGGCGCGTCAACGCTGCAATCGATAACTGCCGTTTTGGCATATTTTGTCCTGTCCTCTGACGGCAATGACAAAAGCTTTGTCAGGATATTCATTTTTGACCGATACCGAAACCCCGTACCTATAACATTGACAACTGCGTCAGCCTTGCATTCCGCACCGCCGAGCGTAACATTTTCCTCTCCGTATAAATGCGTCAGAAATTCCCTCTGCGCACAGTCCACAAAGAATCTGTACTCCTCCATAGACCTTATAACAATAAGCTGCATAAGGTCATCGCCGAAGTTTTTATCAAAATATCCCCAAAGCCTTATATTCACCGCTATTCGCCCGCCTTTCCTCTGCTCAGCTTATTTCGCACCGCAGCAACCGCCTTTTTCCTTTCACGCCCGTCAAAAATCACAAAGAATCCCGCGCCGCCGCCGAGTACCGCCGCTGCCGCCGCCGAACAAAGCAGCATAAGCCACGAGTCCGCGGGAATTATATGCTTCACTGCCGTGAAAATACACAGTTCAACAGCATTTACAAGTATTCCGCGGACTAAATACGGATAGAACGTCCGCCGAGCCGCGCTGATATTGTGTGCGGCATAAAGCGGTACAAAAATCAGCGTTTTAAGCAGCAACAAGGTCGAGCTTACTCCCGCAATCGCATACAGTCCGAGGCTTGTATGTTCAAGCAAGAGATACACGATTATTATATTCAAAATCCCGATAAAGCAGTCCAGCAGTGCGGGAACGCGAACATTGCAGGTAATCGTGTTTATTTGGTGCAGCGGAAAAACATAAATGCTCAAAAGCTGCGGCATAAGCGTCAGAACCGATAATATCTGGACTGTATTTATTTCCTCCGCGGCAAGCGTAGGCAACCACAGTGTGAAAAATTCCCTTCCGAAAACCACTATTCCTCCAATCGGAATAGAGCAGATAAAGCCGCACATTTTCGCGGCGAAGCCTGTTTCCTTTAAAAAGTCCGTCCTTGACTGCGTAGAATAGCTTATTGTCATTGTAGGATAAAACGTCCCCGCGATTACCCCGATAAAGCTAATCAGCATAACCGGCAGCGTTTTTGCAACGGACAGAATACTCATCTGCTCCGCTCCGATAAACAGGTTTGCAATCAGCAGGTCAAGACCGGTAAACAGCATTTGACTCATCTGGCTCACCGAGTTCCATATTCCGACCGCGGCAAGCTCCTTTACCGTTCCAAAGTCAAAAAGCTCTTTTCGAAACTTTAAATCCGGCGTCAGCTTGTTCTTGAAATGCACCTTTACCGCCGCGGAATACAGTGCGCATACAAACACAATCACGCCCACATAGCCGATATACGGATAGAAAAGCGAATATACGACCGTCAGCAGCGCCGCCTTAATAACAATGCTCGTCATATTGATAAACGCCGTGATTTCAAGCCTGTTTGTCGCGAATGGCGCAACCTCGTACCGTGAAAAAATAAGATTTACAAAAAACATAAGGAATGTAAACGTCCACAGACATTTTACATCAAAAACGTGCTGAGGCGGGATATTTATAACCTTTTCCAAAAAAATGATAAGTATGGTTGCCGGAACAGCAAGCACAACAGTGAGAAATACATTTACAAGGGTTACCGATGTAAAATAGCGGTTTGCACGCTGCTTTTCGCCGCGCGAATACGCAACCGTTATATACCTGTTTGCCATGCCGTTTATAACAGCGGTAACCACCGTTGCGTATTCGAGGAAATTCCCCGCAAGGCTATAAAAGCCGTATATATCCTTGCCGATTTTTTCAATAATTACGGGAATCAGAAAAAAGTTTATCGCCATTGAGAGAACAAACGCCGCAACCTGCGAAATCATATTAAGCGCAATTCTTTTCCCCTTGCTTTCCATTTTCAAACACTTTCCTTTCCTGTTTTTCGCCCCCACAGATAAATTCAAAAAACTTAATTTCAGGACAGTAACCCGCGCCCTACTCGGCGGTCCCCAATCGGCTAACCCGTTCTCCGCGCCGTATGCCATATAAGCCGCCACGCCCCGCACTTTACCGCCGCGATTATTATTGCTGCACGCGGGTCGTCAATCCGCATCGGACACCGCCGTGCAAAATCAAACACAATTTTGTCCGTATGGCGTAAATGCTCCGTATACTCGTTAAAATTTGCTGAGTTCCTTGCACAGCCGCAGAGGTGATTATAAAGCATCTCCGCCGTATATGCAGCCAGCTGACCGCGCAGTCCGTACATATCCAAATTAAGCTCCTCCGAAAAATATTTCAGCATCAGCGCGGCAAATCTCAGCTCATTTTTGTTATAAGAATGGCTCATCGAGCCGTCAAGCACACGGTAGCAATAAAGCGGCTTATCAACAAAGGCTATTGACCGTGCATTCAGCAAGATAGGCAGTGTGGTCGCAAAGTCCTCACCTATCGCAAGCGAGCGGTCCACCTTCAGTCTGTATTTTTCAAAAAGCTCTCGTTTTACCGCCTGCGACCAGACGCTCGGACACACGCCGAAGGTATAGAATTTTTTATCCGCATCGTATACCGCACGGCTGTAAACCCGCGCTCTTTCCTCTTCTGTCAAGTATACGCCCGCCTTGAACAGGATTGGCATATTCACGGTTTTTCCCGACATTTCCCGCGAGTGTCCGAAGCAATACACCTCCGCGTGCGTGCTTTTTATGTTTTCTTCAAGACAGCGCAGCGCGCCCTCCGCCATATAATCGTCGCCGTCAACATTCACGATATAATCGCCGCTTGCAAGCGCCAGACCCGAGTTCCGCGCACGCACAAGACCCTCGTTTTTCTTGTGACACACTCTTACTCTGCTGTCGCGCGCCGCATAGCCGTCCGCAATCTCGCCGCAGCGGTCGGGCGAGCCGTCATCGACCAAAATAAGCTCAAAATCCGTATATGATTGCTCCAATATGCTTTTTATACATACGTCAAGATATTTTTCCACACGGTAAATCGGCACAATAACGCTGAACAGCGGCGACGGCATATCAATTCCCCTTTCCGCCCGTAACAAAGCTTCTTATCGCGGACATATAGTATTCATCCTCTGCAATGACGCTTTTCAGCGTCCTCTCGCAGTTTTTATCAAACTCGCCCGCGTCAAAGCCGGCATAGTAGTCATATATTCTGTCAGTCACATTCTTCTCGCCCTCGTAAAGGCTTATTCCAAGTCCCTCACGCTCAATCATCATTCCGGAATAGGTGTCAAGATTTCCGAACATAGGCTTTTTGCATATCATTCCGTCATAAAATTTATTTGCAACCGCCGGGTAATTCACAAAACTCTTTGGGTAGTTATAGCAAATCATGTCAAATGACGAAACGATATCAGCCTTTTCCGACTCGTCATATGCTCCGAAAACCTCAACATTCGGGTATTTGCCGGCATATTCACGCAGCCTGTCCACGCAGTCGCCGCTGCCGTGGATATTAAACATAAACCGTTTATCCGCTCCGAATATGTCAGCAAGGTATTTAAGATGTTCGTATTCGCGCAGGTAGCCTATATACCCCATAACAATTCTGCCGCTACCGCGCTTTTCGCAGTGCGGCACGCGGCTTGCATAGCTTTCGTGCCGAAAATTGTGCGCCGCGATAAGCTCCTTCCTGTCGGTAAGGTATTCGCGGAATCCCGGAGAGGATATTGCCGTAAACTCCGAATGTTCAATCACTGCATTTACAAAATTTCTGTAAAGCCGTATATACTCATATGAGGTATCGCGGAAGTCAAAAAAGTATCTGTTTTTGTATCTTCCAAGCAGCAACTCGGGTATCATAACCGCGGTCTGCGTTGTCAGTACAATCAGCTTATCGTATTTTTTCTTTTTTATAATTCCAAGCGCAAATTTTCTGAATCCCAAAAACGGAGCAGTCTTTCCGATAAGCCTTCCGTAGCGCTCAACATGAGCGAAATAAGTGTGCCTTTTATCATCATCGGGCATTTTCTCCCCGCTTCTGTTCCAATGAATTATCTCATACGGAATATTTTCCCCGTCCATTACCGAGGTATACCGTTTTACAAACGGCGAAAGCTCAACCTGCCCCGCATAGATAACGCCTATCATTTTAATCTCCGTTCCGCCGCCCTGCGCCGACACAAATTGTAATAAAAATTCTCCTATCCACAGGGCAAGGAATGATAAGAGATTGAAAGGGAGTAATCCGAACCCGCCGGAGAGATTATCCGAAATGAACTTTCACGTTACACTTCCGAAAACTGCATTTTCAAACTCGGACACAGCCGCGCGGTTAGCGCTCTGCTCCGCATTCTCCACCCTTTTCTTGCGCAAATCATCATTCAGGCTCTGCGGATTGTCAAGGATTTTTCTAAGAGCATTTTTTATCCCCTCATCGGAATTTTCACATACCGTTCCAAGGCCCTTTTCCTCAACCAGCTCCCGCGCAGAAATTGTAGCTGTCGAAAGTATCGGAGTCCCAAACGCCGCCGCCTCGCCAAAAACCATGGGCGCCGCCTCGTCATAGGACGGCACAAGCACCAAATCCGCGCTCTTAAAGTACGGATACGGATTCTCCCGCTGACCCAAAAAGATTATATCGTTTTCCAGCCCATAGCTGCGGCACATTTCCACAGCCTTTTCAAGCTGCGCTCCGCCGCCCGCAATTCGCCATATAAATTTTGCGCCGTCCGCTTTTAAATCGGCAAAAATTTTTATCATTCGGAAAATTCCCTTTTCCTCACTTATCCTCGCCGATGTAAAAATGTTTGTCACGCCGCCCGTGCGCTCCGCCGCAAATTCCTCCGCCATGCTCCGCATCTCGGAAAAATTAAAGCAGTTATGCACCACCGCCGACCTGTCCGCGCAGTCGGGGCATACTCTGTCGAATACCTCCTTGCACGCACCTGACACACAAGCGATAGTATCGAATTTTTTATAAAAATTTCTGTTATAGGCATTGTTGCCGTAATAGCGTTCAAAATCACAGTGAACAAAGCTGATTTTCCGCTTTGCCTTTACGCAGTTTATGACAAACTCGTTACATCCGCCGTAGAAAAAGCGGTACGCAGAGTTTTGCATAAAAGACACGGCGGCGTCGTATTCGCCGTCAAGCCTTTGAAACGCACAAAGTACGCGAAACGCCGCGCCGCAGCCGAAAATCCGCGTGAATACCGTCCAAAACCCGCGCCAAAGCCGCGTGGGTACTCCCGCTCTGTTCGCCTCTGCCTGCGTCATTCCCATTATTCTTGTAAAAAAGTTGCCGCGAATTATTTTAACATTTTTCGGTACACTGTATTCCCCCTCGGGATAGAACAGAAACAGCGTCACGTCATACCTGTCCGAAACTTCGCCGAGCAGATTCGCAAGCGACCTCTGTATTCCGCCTATATGGAGGTTGTTACAGGCAATCAAAATCCTTTTTCGCATATTACGCTTCTCCGTCCGCATCAGCCGCGCCGCCGTCATCACTGTCCCCGCCGTTCTCCCGCTCATGTTCCTTTTTATACGCCTTCATAATTTCCATGACAAGAGCAATCAACACCATGCCGCCGCCCGAAATCACGATAGCCACGAGCTCGTAAAGCGACGCGTTCACATTGTCATAACACTTAACGCCGGTAAGCAGCGAAATGTGCTTTTGCGTACTGTAGTCGTTATAGTCGCTGATTGTTGCCGCCAGCTTTGTATAAAGCGACTTCATCCGCTCCGCCGTAGTATTTATCGACTGTTTAATTTCCGCAGTAAGCTGCTCCGCGTCAACGCTGCCCGGTGCGGGGGAAGCAAAAATTTCCGCTATCTTTTTATAGTGTGCCGCGTCCAGCTTTGCGTCATTCGCCGAGATACACTGATTTGTGTAATTCTCTATCAACGTGTCATATGTCGTTTTTGAGGTCGCCCTGCGTGCCTTCTCGTCGTACACTCCGTCCAGTATCTCAAGATCATCGTTGTTGCTTGTATTGCTCTTGTAGTTATATGCGTTCGGCACTTCTTTATTAGCCTTTGAGAACGAATCCATTTTTTGCTTGGTCATTTTTGCGGTGTCCTCAAAATTCTTTTGTTTCAGCAACGCCTCATTGTGCCGCTGCATATACAGCTCTTTAAGCCGCTGCGGATTTTTGGAAATCTTGCCCGAATATATATCCGCATAAATCAGCGGAATATCAAATTGCCGCAAATGCTCATACTCATAAATCAGGTCCTGGAACGAATACCCTGTTCCCGTTGAGCGGAACGTATCGTCCGCGCTCTTATAGCTGCTGAGCCTTGTAATAATTTGTTTTATGTTGTTTTCCATTATTTCGGCAAGCTCTATATAGTCATAGCTGTCAACATCAAGCTCCGCAAGCGCATTTGTTATCGCCGCAAACTCGTTGTACTCCTCCGAGTAGTAGTCCAGATATTTGAAGGTAATTGTTTCAAGCAGCTCGCGCACCTTGTACGCCGGCTGACCGCCGCGCCCGGAAAGGGTAATCATGAACGTGTCGGGATAATATGAATACTCCTCGCCATCCTTTGTTTTTGCAGCCTTCATCTCCTGAACGGAGTTCGGCACTATCGGCGAAACATCAATTCTGCGTCTCAGCGTTTCAACGCTGCTCTTCAGTCCAAGGTGATTTATAACATTCTGCAATACCTCGGGCGATGCGATGTGGTATTGTTCAAATGTGCTTCCGTCCGGGAATTTTCCCTCGGCGGATACGCTTTTATCATTGTATCTTATAACAACCTGACCGTTGCTTGTCTGTATCGTCCCGACATAATAGCGTGCAGAAAAAAACGCCAATATCAAAACCGCAAGAATTCTGTATTTCCACTTTAACAAATAGCCGAATATATCATAAAGTCTGAGATTCATGACCGTTCCCCCTTCCTGCCTGCAATTCCGAGCAGAAAACGTTTAAGGATTCGCAGAATACGGATTCCCGCCGTCAGTATAATCACATACAGTATTATATTTTTCACCCACGAGGTAAACGGCAGCTTCTGCTCGCCCGGATAAACAAATGAAATATAATTATTGTTTTTCTTTGCGATATATTCGTTGTCCGTGCGTATTGCCAAATCCGAGATTCCCGAAAGTCTGTTCTCTATCTCGCTTATCATAATTTCCGCCGCCGCATTCATATCCGCAGTTGACTGCGCCGCCTTGTTAAAGCTGTTGTACTTGTCGGTATAGTCATCAATTGTCTTTTTTATCTCGGTTGCACGTATTCCGTTCTTGTATGAAAGCTTGGAAAGGTTATCGATTCCCGTTTTGGTACGGCTCATGTAAAACTCGTTTTCCGCGTCCACGGTCGGCACGAACGCCACGCCGGAAATCCGCGCGTCATACAGCGTGAGCGATTTGTTGGATATTTCGGACGCGCCGTGAAGATAGTCATAATTCCGCGTTTCGTTGTCTATCAGATATTTTTTCTTGTTAAGGAAAGTATCTTTGTTTTTTGATACCCGGTTCTGCCGAACATAGGCTCTCAGCTTTTCTATATCAATGTCGCGAAGATTTTCAAGCGCCGTCACAAGCTCGGAAAATTTATAGCCCGTATCCGAAGAAACAAAGTCCGCACTCAGGCTCTGCTTGTGTCCCAGATAGTTTATCATTGAATTTACGCTGTCCGTCACGCTCTGACAAATTTCGTCATAGTCATAACCGTTCAGCTTTTCTTTGCCGTCAAACTTCAGTACCGTATTTTTATCAAGGTATGTCTTTGCAAAAAATTCGTTATAGCTCTCCGCAAGCGCGTTAAGGAACTCAACTGTATAATTTTTGCCAAACTTGTTCTGCTGACTGTAGTACACAACAAACTCCGCGGGCGTATAAGAGTAGCTGCCGCCGCTTGAAATCGATGCGACAGTCTTGTCAATCGCCGACTTTGGCATTTTTGCGTCAATCGTAATTCTCGGCTTGACATTCTCAACGGTAAGGCTCTTGTCGTTCACCTTTGAAATCGCATTCTTTATAACCTCATCCGACTTAATCTTCGAGATGTCAAACCTTCCCTTTGACGGCGTAAGTCCGTACTGTGCTCCGTCGTAATTCAGGGATATCTCAATTGACCTGTGGTGAAGGCTTATAATCACATTAAGACTCATAACCGCCGTAGAAAGCGCTACCGCGATTACGCAAACGCAAACTGCCTGCCGCGTGGTAAGCGCGCAAACCCGCTTGACAAACATTATGAATTTTACGGCAAGCTGCTTTATCAATGATTTCATTATTTCCCGCTTCCTTTCCGCGCAGTTTCGTCAAAGGACATTGCGCACATTATGACTATATTTATATAAGGCTTAAACACATAAAACGTGAGTGAGAACGACAGCGCCATCACCGCCGCAAATGCGCAGGAATACTCCGGATAACGGCGTATATTTCTGAAAAAACACACCGCGGCAAATGCCGTAAACAGTCCAAGACCTATAACCCCCTGATCCGCAAATACCTGTATGAACTGGTTATGCGCGCCTCTTGCGGTCAGTCCGAGAGTTGAATTTTCAAGCGTAGCCTCCGTAGAATACAGTCCCGCGCCGCGGATTATCCGTTCCGGCTTTTCTGTCGTATATTCTATAAGGTATTTCCAGATTTCAAATCTGCCGGAGCCTTTGTCCTCCGCAACCGTCTCGATTGAGTAACGCTCGCGGACATCCTCCGGGAGCAGCGGAAAAACAACCGTCAAAATGAACACTGTGCAAATCAGCCCTACAGAAATAAATGCGATTTTGCCCTTTATGCTCTTTATTCCCAAAAACGCAAAAAAGGTAAGACCCGCCAATACCCCGATAAGACCGCCGCGCGAGCCTGTTTTGAGCATAGCGTAAAAGCTGAGCGCAAGAAGCACGGCATAAAGCGGCGTCAGCTTTGACCGATTTACTATACGCTTTGCGTATATCATCACGGGCATTATAAAATAACCGCAAAACTGGTTTGGGTCCTCATAAAAGCCGAGAATATACACCGATGTTCTTCCCGTATCGGCAAGATTGACCGTACTGAAAAATCCGAGATACAGCGCAATAAGCCCAACCGCAATCCATGTATTTTCTATAAGATTTCGTTCATTTCTGTTATAAACGCGCATTGACATCAGCACGATTGCCGCACACGAAAGAATCATGTCCTTTGTTGTAACGCGTCCGTTATCCACATTCAGAACAAGCAGTCCCCAGACCGTATACAGCACATACACCATATAGAGCGCCTGAACAGCGTTAAACCTTATCGGTTTGTTTTTTCCGAAAAGCAGTTTATACGCAAGCACCGCAATAACCGGTATCGTGACCGCTTTAAGCAGTGAGCCGACCGGCGTTACCACTGCCGTACCCGGTAAAAACAGGAAATAAAGGCAAACCGCAAGGCAGTCCGCGCTTATATCTTTAAAATAGCTTTTTAACCTTTTTATCGCTCCGGTCATCCGCATTACCTCAAAAATCCGACGTAAATTTTACAGTATAAACGACCGTTTTCGTTTAAAGTATACGGCTCTTCGCCGTATGTTCGACAAATCCGGCTGCCTTACCCCATTTTTCAGCTTATTATACCAAATTTTACTTCTTCTGTCAATGCCTCCGCTGCCAAAACGGCTTTAAAATATCAATTTTATTCTCGCTGCGCGGCACGGCAAGCTTTTTGCGGTTTCAGTGTCTTTTTGTGCAACCGCTCCCCCATAAAAAGCTTTGGGACTTAGGTATGCAAAAAAACCCCGCTCTGCGCGGGGTCAATCATTTATTTTACCTTTGTGTTACATACCGATTCCGGCCGCTGTAATCAGTCTACAAATCGGTAAGCTCTGCCGCGCGGACACGCGACTCGTTCTCATAATCCTCGGCTATCATGCCGTCCCTAAGTACAATTACCTTATGCATCATTTTTCTGATTTCGCGGTTATGTGTAACAATCAGCATTGTTGTACTGTACTTTTCGTTTATTTCTTCAAGCAGCGTCAGTATATCGCGCGATGTATTTGAATCAAGCGCGCCTGTCGGCTCGTCGCAAAGGAGCAGCTTGGGATTTTTTATCAGCGCCCTTGCTATTGCGCACCGCTGCTGCTGACCGCCGGAGAGCTGTGACGGCAGCTTATTCTGCTGCGTACGCAGGTCAAGTGTGTCAATAAGCTCGTCTATGTCAAGCGGCTTCGCCGCAAGATGTTCGCAAAGCTGTATGTTCTCCCTGACCGTCAGATTTGGCACAAGGTTATAGAACTGGAAAATATACCCGACATTATCGCGCCTGTACTCCGAAAGCCGCGTCCGGCTCATTCCGAATATTTCAAGTCCGTCAACCATTACAGACCCCGAATCCATTTCCTCCAGTCCGCCTATACAGTTAAGCAGAGTTGACTTTCCGCAGCCGCTTGAGCCGAGAACCGCACACATCTGCCCCTTTTCGACACTTGTCGTAATGCCCTTCAGCACCTCTGTATAGCTCGAATCCTTTCCGTAGCTTTTTTTCACCTCATGAATTTCAAGATACATTGTCAAGCCTCCGAAATAAATCATTCGCGGCAGCTCCGCTGTTCGGTACCGCCTTGCACCGTTTCATCAGTCCGCCGCTGATCGCGCCGCACGTTTACGTCGCGTTTATTCCTTTGTTATGCCCTTCCTTTTCAGGTATTCAACCGTTTCGCCGAGACGTTTTGAAAACATACTGTTTCCGTTATAGCACGCCCCGCAAGAGCAAACCGTCTCAAATGCACAGCTTTCCACGCGGCTGTCATCAATCTCAAACAGCTGCATACCGCACCCGCCGCATACATATACGCTGTTTATAACATCCGGCTTTTTATTTTTAAACGCCGCGCCGTGCCGCTTTGCCGCATTTTCCGCGTACAAGTGCAAATACCCCGTACTGCCGCAGCTGCACAGCATTGCCATTTTAATGCTTTTGTAACTCTTTTCGTTTATGTATCCGATTATCCGCTTGCACGATTTGCAAAATAAAATCCCGCCATGCTCGTTTAAAAGCATCAGCTCCGACAGCTCCGTCTTGTACTTCATACTGCTATTTTACGCTTGAGCTTTTTTCCTTAAGCACAACATCGTGCGCGCCGCCCTCGACAATACTTGTTGCCGAAACAAGCGTCATTTTCGCCTTCTCCTGCAGCTCCGGAATCGAAACCGCACCGCAGTTGCACATTGTTGACTTAACCTTGTTGAGCGTGAGCGCCACGTTATCCTTCAGACTTCCCGCATAAGGCACGTACGAGTCAACGCCCTCCTCAAACGAGAGCTTCTGTGCGCCGCCCATGTCATAGCGCTGCCAGTTTCTTGCACGCGCCGAGCCTTCGCCCCAATACTCCTTCATGTAATTTCCGTTTACCGAAACCTTATTGGAAGGACTTTCGTCAAACCGTGCAAAGTATCTTCCGAGCATTACAAAATCCGCGCCCATAGCCAGTGCAAGCGTAATATGATAGTCATGCACAATTCCGCCGTCGGAGCAAATCGGAATGTAAATTCCCGTTCTCTCGTAGTATTCGTTACGCGCCGCAGCAACCTCCTGAACGGCGGTTGCCTGACCTCTGCCTATGCCCTTCTGTTCACGCGTGATACAGATAGAGCCGCCGCCTATACCAATCTTGATAAAGTCCGCGCCCGCTTCGGCAAGGAATAGGAACCCCTCTCTGTCAACAACATTGCCAGCGCCGACCTTTACGCTGTCGCCGTATTTTTTTCTTATAAATTTAAGCGTTCTCGCCTGCCATTCGGAAAAACCCTCCGATGAATCTATGCACAGCACATCCGCGCCCGCCTCGATAAGTGCGGGTACGCGCTGCTCGTAGTCGCGCGTGTTTATGCCCGCGCCGACCACATAACGCTTTGACGCGTCCAAAAGCTCGTCCGGGTTTTCCTTATGCGAGGCATAGTCCTTTCTGAAAACAAAGGCAACCAATCTCTTGTTTTCATCGATTATCGGCAGCGAGTTGAGCTTGTTATCCCATATTATATCGTTTGCCTCTTTAAGAGTCGTTCCCTCTGTTGCATATACCAGCTTTGAAAACGGAGTCATAAAGGTTTCTACCTTTGTTGACTTGTCCATACGGCTTACGCGGTAATCGCGCGCCGTAACGATACCCAGAAGTACGCCGTTCGGAGTTCCGTCCTCCGTTACCGCAACTGTGTTGTGTCCCGTGCGTTCTTTAAGCTCCAGTACGTCCGCAAGGGTCGCGTCCGGCTTGATGTTGGAATCGCTTGCAACAAATCCCGCCTTATGCTTCTTTACGCGGCGTACCATTGCCGCCTCGTCCTCCACGGACTGCGAGCCGTAGATAAACGACACACCGCCCTCTTTTGCGAGAGCGATAGCCAGCTTATCGCCGGAAACCGACTGCATTATTGCGGATACCATCGGTATATTCATAGTAATTGCGCTTTCTTCGCCCTTTTTAAACTTTACAAGCGGAGTTTTAAGACTCACGTTTGCGGTCATACATTCAGCCGACGAATATCCCGGAACAAGCAGATATTCGCTGAAGGTGTGCGAGGGTTCGTTAAAATAGGTTGCCATATTTATTCAATCTCCTGTTCTGTTATTTTTTACCACAACGCCGATACCGGAACAAAAACGTTTTTAACTCCGATTTCGCAGCTTTTTATTATTACATAACATTATATAACAAACTTTGTCAAAAATCAATACGTCAGACGTTTTTATTTTCATAAACCGAGCCTTCCTCGGCTTTCAGCAGCTTTATAAGATACACGACCGCCGCGAAAAGTATCGCCGCAACCAGTATGCCGAGCAGAATATTTTTCGGCGTCCGACCTATATCGGGGAAAACAATCAGCGCGACAATTACCGCATAAAAAACCACGGTAGCCATTTTTCCGTACCAGTTTGAGTGAAGAACTATCTTTTTCAGATACAGTGCCGCGCCGGTTATAATCATAGCCGACTCCTTGATCACCACCAGGACAATCACCCATACGGGAACAACGCCGCGGTACGCAAGGCAGACGACCGCGGTTATCTGCATCAGCTTATCCACAAACGGGTCGTATACCTTTCCGACATCCGTAATCATATTAAAGTGTCTTGCAATCCATCCGTCAACAATATCCGTAAGTCCGGAAACCAAAAACAGAGCCAATGACATCCAGACCTTGTCCGTGCATATTACCGAATACGCAAATATCGGCACAATCAGCAACCGCACCGTCGTTAAAATATTAGGCAGCATCTTATTCCTCCGTTTTACCGTTTTAAGCGGCACGGCAACCCCGCCGTACCTCCGTGCTGTGTAATTCTGTTTTCCGAATTTTTATTCTCCGCCCTGAATCACCCCGTGCTGAGTATAGGCTTTTGCCTTGCCGCGGATTTTGATTGCGGAGGTGTTTTCCGTAAACTGAGCAATGTATATCTCGCCCTTATCCAGCTTTTCGGTATGGTGAAGCTTTGTGTCCTTGCCGCGGGTAATACCTATGACGTTTACTCCGTCCTCCTCCGCAACTATCGCAACATACTGACCCAATGCGTCATCCTTGTAATTTTCGTTCATTTTTCATTCCCCTTCCTTTTTTGATTTACTCTTTTTATATCTGATTCAAGCTGCGCGCGCAGCCCGTCTATACTTCCAAAGCTCTGAATCTCGCGCAGCTTTTCATAAAATTCCACTTCGATTTTCTTTCCGTACAGATTTCCCTCAAAGCCTATTATATGCGTTTCGATATTAGCTGAAGAATCGTGTACGGTCGGTTTTGCGCCTACGTTTGTTATCGCAGAATATTTCGTTCCGCCGATACGAACGCCCGTTTCATATACGCCCGCAGCGGGCAGCGCCAAATTTTTGGGCAAATCCATATTGACTGTGGGAAATCCTATCGTCCTGCCTATCTGTTTTCCGTGCAGCACCGCTCCGCAAAGCGAATACGGTCTGTTCATCATCTCCGCCGCAGCTGCGACGTCGCCGTTCTTTATCGCCGCGCGTATCCGCGAGCTTGAAACACAATCGTCGGAAAACCTTACACAGTCGGCAACATACACCCCGACGCCGTGTGCCGTACACTCGCGCTTTAATAGCTCTGTATCCCCCGCAGCATCCTTGCCGAACCGATAATTGAAACCCGCAAAAACCGCTTTTGCGCCGTATTCGTCAATTATCCGACTTTTTATAAATTCCGCGGCGGTCATGTTTTTAAAGTTCTCGTCAAAGCGCTCCACAACAGCAATATCCACGCCCATTTTGTCAAGCAGCTCTATCCGCTTTTCTATTGTATTTACACATTCGATGTGCATTTCCTCCGGGTATGAGAACAGCTGCACAAGTGAGCGAATACCGTTTCCCTTTGCATGGCTGACGGCTGCTCTGATTATCCGCGTATGACCTATGTGCAGCGCGTCAAACGACCCGAGCGCCGCCGCCGTTGCGCCAAACGCGCCCTTTTTCAGCTCTGCTCCGTACGTTACAATCACGATTGCACCCCACCGTAGAACGCCTTGACTACTTCTACGCCGTCTTTTCCGCGTTTTATAAGTGCAAGAAGGCTGCCCTTTTCGTCAAATGCTCTGTATATTTTGTCATTTTCAAGTCCGTCCACAAAGATTCGTATTCCGTTACACATTCTGTACGCGTTTTTCTCGGCAAGAATGACCTTTTCGTATTCTGCCAGCGCGTCGCCTATTTTAATCATGAATCCCAAGTCGCCGTCCGCCGCCATACTCTCTATCCTTTCAAGAGTATACGCATCCTCTATCGAAAACCGCCCCGAGCGCGTCCTCTCAAGCGCGGACATATCCCCGCCGCAGCCGAGCCTTGCTCCGATGTCGTTGCAAAGGGTTCTTATATATGTACCCTTTGAGCATTCCACCGTCATCACGGCTTTTCCCTGCGCCGCGTCAAATGTTTCAAGTGTAATTCCGTGAACGGTTATCCGCCGCGGCGCGCGCTCCGCCGTTTTGCCCTCGCGCGCAAGCTCATAGAGCTTTTTTCCGTTGATTTTTATTGCGGAGTACATGGGCGGTATCTGCTCAATCTCGCCGACAAACTCACACAGCACATCGCGCAGCTGTTTTTCCGTCACATTAACGTCAAACCGCTCCAGCACCTCTCCGCTCGCGTCCTGGGTATCGGTAAACGCGCCGAGCGAAAGCTCCGCGCGGTACTGCTTGTCCGTTGCCGTAAGGTAATCCGCAAGTTTTGTTGCTTTTCCCACACACATCGGCAGCACTCCCGACGCGTCGGGGTCAAGCGTCCCGGTATGACCTATCTTTTTTACTCCAAGAATGCGCCGCAGTCTGTAAACCACATCATGCGATGTCATCCCTGTCGGTTTGTTCACGTTGATTATTCCGTCCATCATTCGCTGTCCGCTCCCTTAAATGCCGTATCTATCGCGGCAACAACCGTTTTTTTCACTTCATCGAGCTGCATATTAAGCGAGAATCCGCTCGCCTTTACATGACCGCCGCCGCCAAAACTCATTGCTATTTCCGCAACGTCCGTTTCGTCATTGGACCGAAGGCTGACCTTGTAGCCGCTGCCACGCTCTCTTATATAGACGCCGACCCTGACACCCTCAACCGATTTCGGCAGGTTTGTCAGTCCGTCCGCGTCCCTTTCGTCAATCCCTATTTCGGCAAAATCGCTGTCCGAGAACGCAAGCAAGGCAATTCTGCCCTCCGAGTACAGCTCCAGCCGCTCTATTCCCGACTTGTACGCTTTCAGATATTCAATGCTGTTTGTGTCGAACAAGCGCCTTGAAATTCCCGCAAAGTCAATTCCCGTCTTAATCAGCTCCGCCGCAACTGTATGCGTTTTCGCCGTTGTGCAGGAGTATTTAAAGCTGCCGGTATCGCACGCAAGCGCCACATAGAGATTGTTGGCAATATCCCGCGTCAGCTCCGCACCCAGCGCCACGATTATGTCGTATATAATTTCGCCCGTAGCCGCCGCGTCCGCGTCCACTACGCGCGTATCGGAATA
>ERZ1034917.1171-NODE-1171-length-17788-cov-19.820109_pt1 | contig 17788 bp, 15 predicted proteins | sample MGYA00520605_ERZ1034917 | MGnify/ENA primary metagenome ERZ1034917 (study PRJEB33766, sample SAMN09781784) | gut metagenome | biome: gut microbiome | host: Homo sapiens | place: Madagascar | study: EMG produced TPA metagenomics assembly of the PRJNA485056 data... | reverse complement strand
ATCAAGCAACGAAGGAGAACGTCATCGCCTTCGTGCTGCGCCATCGCGCCGGTCGCACGCTGCTGGTCGCCACACATGGCGAGGATGACGCGCGCCTGCTGGGTGCTGAGCGCGTGAACCTGGCCGACGTGCAAGACGGCGGCGTGAGCGTGACAGGCGCGACAGGGATCGGGTGAGTTGTCGCGATTCCGGAACAAGGCGTGAGCTCTGCTGCGCATGGCGCGGCATTGATTCTCTGAAAGGACTTGCATAATGGATACAACGAAAACGATGCGCCAGCTGTGCGCGGACGAGCCGAAGCTTGAGGCGTTCCTGCAGTCGAAGGGATTCCCGTTTTCGCTCGATAACCCCATTGTTGACTTGGTCACATTCGAAGACGTGTGCCAGGTGCGCAGCCTGGATCGCGACGAGTTTCTGGGCGAATTTGAAGCGTATAAGGCCAACGTATAAACGTCGCTGCGGATTGGTTGTTTCTGGCGGGAAACTGAGGGGGTTCGCGTGTATTACTTGGGAATCGACATAGGTGCATCGTCGGTGAAGATGGCGGTGGTTGATGCGAACGGCGCTGTGCTGCGCGTGCTGCGCCGCGCTCATAAGGGCTCGCCGCTGCCGTGCCTGGGTGCTCTGCTAGGCGAGCTTGCGGATGCGGGTGATTTGCCTGGCGAATGCGGCCGCGCGGTTGTTACAGGCAGCGGCGCGGATATGTTGCGCGCCGCTGCTCCCGCCGTGCTTGAGCTGGAAGAGGTTCCGGCCCTGGTCAAAGGCGTGCGGGCGCTTGCACCTCAGGCGGCGAGCGTGATTGGGATGGGCGCGCAGTCGGGCGTGTTCGCTACGGGTTTTGCTCATGGTTCGGCGCCGGAATTCGCTATGAACGAAAGCTGCGCGGCGGGTACGGGCAGTTTTTTCGAGGATCAGATGCAGCGCTTGGGGTTGCCGCTGGAAAGCTACTCCGATCTGGTGGCACGTGCGCAAAGCGTGCCGCGTTTGTCAGGCCGTTGCAGCGTGTTCGCCAAAACCGACATCATTCACCGTCAGCAGGAAGGCGTGCCGGTTGAGGATATCCTGCAGGGTTTGTGCCACGCCACGGTCAAGGCGTTCAAGGCCACTATCGTGCGAAACCTGCCGGTTGAAAAGCCGGTGGCGCTGGCTGGCGGCGTGCTGGAGAACGCTGGCGTGGTTCGTGCGGTGCGCGAGGTGTTTGACCTGGCGGAAGGCGAATTGCTCGCGGACGAGAAGCTTGTGTGCGCACAAGCGGTGGGCGCGGCGCTGGCGGCGGCGGAAGGCGCGGGCGGGCGCGATGGCGGACGCATTGCTGCGGGCGCGGGCGCGGCAAGTGACGCGTCCGCGGGGCTTGCGTCGCTTGCCTCCTTGCGCTCTGCGCTTGAAGGAACGCAGGCTGCGCAGGCCGACGACCTGCCGCGACTGCCTCAGCTGCCGCAGGTTGATTGCACGCCGAACTGCGGCTTTGCGTTGGCTCCTAGCCCGTGGAACCCGCAGGGTTCGCCCGCCCGCGAAGGTGGCGCGGTGCCGCGCTCGGCGGTGGTGGATGCGCTGGAGCAAGGTGCTCCCGTGCCAGTGGCGCTGGGCGTGGACGTGGGATCTACAAGCACAAACCTTGTGCTTGTCAGCACTGACGGCGTGCTGCTGGACGCGCAGTACCTGCGCACGCGCGGCAACCCCAAGCAGGCCGTGCGCGACGGGCTTGCCTCGTTGGCGCAGCGCGTGGGCGATCGCGCCTGTGTAGTGGCCGCGGGTGTGACGGGCAGCGGGCGCACCATGATCGGCAAGCTCATCGGAGCCGATGCCGTACGCGACGAGATTACCGCACAAGCGCGCGCTGCCGCTGCGGCTGACTCGCAAGTGGACACCGTGTTCGAAATCGGCGGGCAGGATTCTAAGTACATCAGCCTGGTTGCTGGTCAGGTGGCCGATTTCCAAATGAACAAGGTGTGCGCGGCGGGCACGGGCAGTTTCGTGGAAGAGCAAGCGGCGCGCCTGGGCATTGCGCTTCCCGATTACGGCTCGCTGGCGCTTTCGGCGGAACATCCCGTTGAACTGGGCGAACGTTGCACGGTGTTTATGGAAACCGCTATCAATGCCGCTTTGGCGAAAGGCGCAACCAAGCCCGAAGTTGCTGCCGGCCTGTGCCTGTCGGTGGTGCGCAACTACCTGCACAAAGTGGTGAACGCCAAACCAGTGGGGCAGCGCATCGTGCTGCAGGGCGGCGTTGCCTACAACCCCGCCATCGTGGCGGCCTTCCGCGCGTATGCGGGCGAGAGCCTTACGGTCAGCCCGTGGTTCGCCGTTTCGGGTGCCGTGGGTGCAGCGTTGCTGGCTGCGGAGTCCCAGGGCGTGCTAGAACCGGTGAAAAACGGTGAAAGTGCTGGTGTGGCGTATGGTGCAGCCGCAGTGTCGAGCTCGTGCGTTTGCCGACAGGCAAACGTGCTCTCTAACTTCAAGGGCTGGGGCCTTTTGGGCGCCTCGCACGAAACCCGCCACATCGACCCGGCCGAAATTGCCGCAAACCGCGCGTTCTTCCATAAAGTCGACGAGATGTTCCTCGAAGGCTACGACCCCACGCGCGACCCGGCGAAGAAAACGGTCGGCATTCCGCGCTGCCTCATGCTGCACAAGCTGTTTCCCATGGCTCATGCTTTCTTCAAGCAGCTCGGCTTCAACGTGGTGCTGACCGACGCATCCGATGAGGAGACGGTACGCCTTGCGCAAGCAAGCGCACAAGGCGAGACATGCTACCCCGTGAAGCTGGTGCACGGTCACATGGCGCAGCTGCTTGATATGGACGTCGACTACGTGTTCATGCCCAGCGTGCACACCATTCGCCATCTGAAGTCGACGGTGCCGCACAACTACGCGTGCACGTATATGCAGTCCATCCCGGCCATCGTGGCGTCCGAACTGGACTACGAAGGCCACGGCATCACGCTGTTGAATCCCCTGATGAACCTTGATTTCGGACAGGGTGCCATGGCGGAGGTCATGCTGCAGGTCGGAGCGCAACTTGGCCGCACGCCGCAGGAAACGGCGCGCGCCATGCTGGCCGGCGGGTTCGCCGTCACGGAGTTCACGCGCAAAACCGAGGAGCTGGGCGATCAGCTGCTGGCCGGTCTGAAACCAGGAGAGCGCGTTATCGTGCTGATCACGCGCAACTACGGCATCGTGGACCCGGCGCTGAACATGGGTATACCCGACATGCTGCTCGATCGAGGCTGGAAAGTTATCACCGTAAGTCACCTGCATGCGCATGACCTGGGCATATCCGCGGATTATCCTGGCGTGGTGTGGCCGTTCGGCCAGCATATCCTTTCAGGTGCGAAGCTCGTTCGCCGCGACCCGCGCCTGTTCGCCGTGTACCTGACCAACCACGGTTGCGGCCCCGACACCATGATCAGCCATCTGTTCGCCGAGGAAATGGGGAGCAAGCCGTACCTGCACATCGAGATGGACGAGCATTACTCGAAGGTGGGCGTGGAAACGCGTGTGGAGGCGTTTTTGAACGCTATCGAGCATTACGAGGCGGCGGATTTGCGCGGCACGCCTACGTCGCGGCGCGTGGTGAACTCGGCGTGCGAGCCGCTGCGCGAAGGCGAGTTAGCGGGCTTGCCATCGTTCGGACCGTATGGTCCGCTTGCGGCGCAGTGGTTGCGTGACCAGGGCATTCCCGTGCGCGAGCTGGTGCCCACGCCGGCAACGCTGGAGCTGGGGCGCAAAGAGTGCACGAGCAAGGAATACTACTCGTTTGCCAGCTTGCTGGGCGTGAGCTTAGCAGCTGTGGGCGAAGGTGGCGATGGGGAGGCTGCTGCCGATGGTTGTACGGCCGTGCGCTCTGAGGGCCCGGCGCAAGCATACGACGAAGGTGCTGGTGCTGTTGACGGGCCGCATGCCGAACGTGATGTCGCTGCGGCTGCAGTCGCGAGTGCGGAAGGTGGTTGGCGCGTCGGCCAGTTGTTGCTGCCGTCGTCGCAGGGCGGCGAAGCCGATGGGCAGTTCGACCGCGTTATCCGTAGCGTACTGGATGCGAAGGGGCATGGCGACGTGCGTGTTGTGGCACCCGATGTGGAGCTGCTGCCGTGCAATGTGGCTGATCTCGAGGGCTTGTTCGTGCATGTGCTTGCCGGTGATGTGGTGTGGGCGGCCGCGCCTGCTGCGCGTCCCGCGCTGCAGGAAGCGTTCGCAAAACCGCATCTGACCTTGGAAGACGTGTTGACGGCGGCGAGCGCTGCCCGGGAAAGCTGGCAGGATGTGCCTGTAGCGCCTCGCAAAACCCTTGCGCTTGTGGGCGAGTGGCCGCTGGTTGTCGGCGACGAGCTCACGGGCGGTCTGTTCGCCCGCTTGGAGGGCGAAGGCTACCGTGCGATGCGCGCCCCGTTCGCCGAATACTTGCTGTTCGTCTGGGAAGACGGCTGCGACGAGGCAAGGCACGGCAAAGTGGTGGGCGGCCTCATGCCCATGTTGGGAGAAACCGGCGCACCGAGGGTGGTGGGCCTGCCGGACGTGCCGGCGTCTCAGCCTGAATCCGACCGTGATCAGACGCTCACGCTTTCGGACGTGCAGGCGCTTGCTGTCGGTTGCGAAGCAGCATGCGCTCACGCGCTTGGCGGCTGTGACGGTTCGCATGAGCACGCGGCGGCGCAGCCGCAGCTGGCAACGGAGCCGCTGGAAGTGAGCGCGGCGGTTGAGGCTGACCCGCTGTTCGGCGCGGAACAGCGCACGCTGCCACAAGACCAGTGGCACGCGGTGCTTGAGCGGCTTGGCGGCATGATGCAGCAAGTGGCTGACGCGTTGGGCGATATGTCCGCCTATGCGTCGGACCATTCGCAGCTTCGCCAGATTGCAACCGATGCGCTGGGTCAGTTTGCAGGCGCGAACGCGCGGTATCGGTACGCGAAGGCAGTGCAGGCGGGCCAGAGGGCCGACGGCGTTGTGGCGGTGGCGTCTATGTACGAGAACGCCGACATCATGCTGCGCTTGAAGAGCGTGCCTTGCCAGGCACCGCTTTTTCACTTGGCGTTCGACGGCGCGCTTGACCAAAGCGTCGAAGAGCGCCTGCGATCGTTTTTGTACTACGTGTAGCGCCGCCTGCCAATAGGCGGCGCTACACGGCGCCGAGTTGCCATTTTCGCTACATGATGGCATTGACAAGCAAGATTCGCTTATATTCGCAATCGAGGCAACGCAACTCTTAAGGCCACGAACGAACGGAGGCTTTTATGCCGCTTCGCAACTTACCAACCGATGTCGCAACGTCGCTGGCTCAGATGATCGATATTCGCCCAGGTCAGGTGTCGAGCATGGCGCTTACGCGCAATGCTGGGTTCGACCTTACGCTGCTGGCGTTTGCACCGGGTGAAAGCGTGAGCGAGGAAGAATACTTCGGCGATGTGCTGTATTACCTGGTGGAGGGCGCGGCATGCGTTGTGCTGCCGGAAAGCCGCATTGTGCTTGAGGCTGGTCAGGTGTTGCGTGTCCCCGCGCATGTTGAACATGCCGTGGAAGACGCGGGCGGCGAAGGCTTCAAGCTGCTGCAGCTGAATGCGCACGAGTAAGCGTTTGCTGGAGCTGGCCCATCCTTAAGCCGGTTTATATCGGTGACCGGAAGGATAGAGGTAGTGAGAAACACAGGCATCGTGGCAGGTCAACGACGTGTCACGATGATGCAGCAAGAAAGGAAATCCCATGGCAGAACTCATTAAAAACGTGGAGCATGCAAGCATTTTCACCCTGAAGGACCTGGTGGAAATCGAACCGGGCCGCGTGAACAGCCTTACGTTGTCGCAGACGCCGGGCTGCAAAATGACGGTGTTCGCCATTGACGCCGACGAGGGCATGTCAAGCCACGCAGCGTCGGGCGACGCGCTCATCACAGTGCTCGAGGGCACGGGCGAAATCACCGTTAACGACGTGCCGCACCAGCTTTCCGCAGGTCAATCTATCGTCATGACCTCGGGAAGCCCGCACAGCGTGCGCGGCGTTACCCCGTTCAAAATGCAGCTTACGGTGGTGAAGCCCGCAGAATAGCAAAAGCGGGACAGACCTGCTTGAAGTTTGGCCCGCGCTCTCGGGCTTAAGTTGGGTGCGCTCGGGATTACTATTGCTCGAAGTCCACGTCCTTGCTTTCGCGGAAGAACACGAGCGCGACCAGGGCGATTACGGCCATCGCGCGCAGGTATCAGCCAAGCGTCTGGATGCCGAAGTTCACGACCATGGCCGCGTTCTGTCCGCCGAGCAGCAGGCTGCCGAACGGGCGGGCCAGGAAGCTCACCGCGAAGGTGACGAAGGCCGGCAGCGTGGCGAGCACCGGGTCGGACTTGGCGACATCGGCGAAGAGCATGAGCCCGAAATAGCTTGCCGCGGCGCATGGCCGCCAACCGTTCGATGACCGGTTTCGCAGTATCGGAAGTTGTTTGAGAAAAACGGCGCAGCTTGGTATATGGTGAGGTGATTTGTTTTGAGGGGGGGGGAGACTATGGCCTCGAAGAAGAATCGCTCTTCTTGGGCGAAAGAGAAAGCGCAGTTCAACGCACAGCTGGGCGGTTTCGATGCGCTCGACGACGTGTTCGCGCGGGAGGACTCGCGCCATGCCCATCTTTCGGAGGAACGCGAATCCGCGCAGCGATACAAGGCGTGCGAATCGAAGAACCGCTACGCCACGCTGGCAGAGGCCCAGGAAAACCTCGCCTGGTGCCAGAAGCAGGGCAAACGCGGCCTGCAGATCTACGAATGCCCCTATTGCGGCGGCTGGCATCTGACCTCGCATCCCTGGGAGGACGCAAGGTAGCAGGTTTTCCGTTCCGGACAGTTGGTGCTGCGTCCCCGAGATGTCGGGCATCGACCTTGCCGCTTGGCATGCGGCTCGAAAGGTTTCGGGCAGTTAATGCTGCGTCCTCGGAGTGTCCGGATATATAGGCGGCGACCTTCATGATCCTTCGGTTTTTGCCTGCTGCGCCGTTGGTTGGGTATACTGCGGCGTGGTAAGGGAAGGGGTGCGCGTGTTCAGCGATTTCGCTATCTGGTATTTGTTTCTCGCCGGTACGGCCGGAGGCGCCTTCCTGTGCGCTACGGTGATGGATGTTCGCGCGAATCCCGGCTGGGATGCGCGCCGTGTGTCGCTTTGCGCGCGATGCGGCATGTTCGGCGCTTTCGGGCTTTTGGCGCTGGCGGCGCTCATGCTGTTCTGCGATCTGGGGAACTCCTTCGATATATGGTATCTGTTCGAGAACCCGCTGCGCTCCATCGTGTCGATGGGCGCATGGCTGATCGTGCTGGGCTTGGCTCTTTCGTTGGCGGTATCGGCCATGATCGCCGCAAGGATAGACATGCCGTATCTGTTCCGCTGTTTGGAAATAGCCGGCGCCGTAGCGGCAGTCGGCGTGATGGGCTATACCGGCGTGCTGCTGTCGTCGATGGCCGCTGTCGAGTTTTGGAACACCTGGCTTCTGGTCGCGCTGTTCGTCGTGTCGGCCGTAAGCTGCGGCTGCGCCTTTATCTCGTTTTCCGCTTTCATCCTCTCGGGATCAGCGCAAAGGTTCCCGGCGCTGAAAGGCGCCGCCCGCTTGCTGCGCGCGGCGGAGCTTGTCATGCTGGTCGCGTTCCTTGCGTCGCGGTGGTTGTCGGGCGGCGCGGCGCAATGGTCTTGCGAACTGCTGTTTTCCGGGCAGCTTGCGGGAACCTTCTGGGGCGGGTTGGTGTTGTGCGGGTTCGTCGTCCCGGTCTTCGCGGACTTGATCGCGCGTGTGGCTCCCGTGCCGGTCTTGCGGCAGATAAGCGCGGCATCGACGTTGGCGGGCGGCGTGTGCCTGCGATATTGCGTGGTGCTCGCGGCTTCGCACGCCCCGATTTCGCTGATTGTGACATAATGATAGTTCATTAGGTAAACTACGCGCTGGCGCAAGGCGCTTCGGGTTCGCGCGAAAGCGGGAAACCGGCCCATAACGGCTCGCAAGCGTCTTAAGCGAAACGTATCGATACGAAACGGGGCAGGCCATGACGGCGATCTCCAACACAAGGCAAACCGGCGAATCCGCGTTGGTCGCCGATAAGGATCTCATCACCATCGACGAGGAGAGCGGCATCCCTATCTGGATGCAGCTGCGCAACAGGCTGGTGTACTTGGTAGTGTCGGGAACGTTCCCGCCCGGCATGAAGCTGCCGACGGTGCGCGATCTGTCCTCGTCGCTGAAGGTGAACTACAACACGGTCAGCAAGGTGTATCGCGATATCGAGAAGGACGGCTACGTCATCACGCGCCGCGGCAAGGGCACGTTCGTGGCCGAGATCAACTCGAACGGCTACGAGGCGCAAGACGCGAAAGCCGCGGTGGATATGCTGATCGACAAATTCCTGGAGCAATGCAAGGAGCTGGGGCTGTCCGAGGCGGATGCCGCCGCGGCGGTGGCGAAGCGGGCAGGGGGGATGTTCGTATGAGAAGGTTCGGACCGCAGCGCGGGCATCGTGGAAGCGAGCAGGCGGACGTCGCGCTCGCCAACGTGTCGCACGAGTCGCCCGACAACATCATCACCGAAAAGGATGCAAGCCGCGTAGGCGTGTACAGTTTCGCCCTGCTTATGTTCGCGGTGGGCTTTGCCGCCGTTTTCGCCCTCTCGTCGCCGTGGCTGAGCGTGTTCACCGTGCTCGGCTCGGCGGTGGCAGGGCTTTTGCTCGCGTCGACGGTGCGCGTGGCAGCGCAATGGGAGCACGTGGCGCTGCTGCGCTTCGGCAGGTTCCGCAAGATCGCGGGCCCGGGCATGTACGTGGTCGTGCCGTTCGTGGACTCCGTGGCGATGCACATCGACTGCCGAACCATCACCACGGCGTTCTACGCTGAGCAGGCGCTGACGTCCGACCTGGTCAGCGTCGACGTCGATGCCATCCTGTTCTGGATGGTCTACGACTCTGAGAAGGCGTGCCTCGAGGTGGCGAACTTCCCGCAGGCCGTGCGCCGCGCGGCGCAGACGGCGGTGCGCGACGCCATCGGCCAGGTAACGCTCGCCGAGCTTTCCGTCCGCCGTCGCCAGCTCGATCACGAGCTGCAGGAGTTTATGGCCGAAAAGTGTGAGGAGTGGGGCATCAGCGTCATCTCCGTGGAGATCCGCAACATCAAGATCCCGAAGGAGCTGCAGGACTCGTTGGCGCGAGAGGCTCAGGCCGAACGCGAGCGCGACGCCCGCGTGCTGCTGGCAGACGTCGAGCGCGAAATCTCGGAGATGTACGTGGAGGCGGCACGCGTGTACAGCGAGGAGCCGGGCGCCATGCAGCTGCGCGCCATGAACCTTTCCTACGAAAGCGCCCGCGACGGCAAGGGCGTCCTCCTTGCGCCTAGCAGCCTGGCGGATGGCTTCGTCGACCTGGGCAAGGATATGGCGAAGTAGCCGGGAAACGCTTCGGGCTTGCGCTGCTGCATCGGTCGATTCGATGGGCTTGAAAGGCAAACAAGTCGGGAAATCGCATGCTGCAGTAGGTAACACGTAAACGTTTCCGCAGGTAGAAGATATTCTTTGCAAAATATAACCATTGAACTATTGAACTAGTTCAACATAAGAGTAATATACGGCTCGAGAGGTTGGCCATCCATGGTATGCACGAATGGGGGAGCTTGATCTCGGGCCGTTTCTTTCGCGCGGTTGCAAACGGGCGGAGGCGCGCGGTACGGGGTCGATGCTTTCGGAGAGATAACCGAGGAGGAGAGATGACGGGAACGCAAAGCGCAAGCCGCGGTTTGACCCGTAGGGATTTTCTCAAGGTCGGCGTTGCGGGAGCGACGGGCTTGGCTGCCGCCGGTTCCATGACCGGCTGCGGCGCCTGGCTGGGCGCCGCCACGCAGCAGGCTGCCGATGAGAAGACCGTATACACGCTGCACCAGTTCATGTGCACGGGGCGTTGCTCGCTCAAATGCACGGTGCGTGACGGCCGCTTGGCCATGATCCAGCCCAACGACACGGTCGATCCGTACTATCGCCACGTATGCGTGAAGGGCATTTCCGAGATCCAGCACGTCTACAGCGATGAGCGCCTGCAGTCGCCCATGCGCCGCGTCGGCGCACGCGGCGAGGGTTCGTTCGAGGTGATCAGCTGGGACGAGGCCATCAAGACGGTGGGCGACGAGTTGAGGAAGGCCTGGGACAAGTACGGCAAGCAGTCCGTGTACATGTCCGCTTCCAATGAGCCGCGCTTCGGCTTCCTGCCTGCGCTTCTGGGCTGCGCCACCGGCGTCGAGCCCGGCATCGACCGCGGCACGGGCAACGGCTCCGCGCCGGCCATCGGCGGCGACGTGTTCGGCGGCGGCACGAACGAGACGCGCGACTGGGTGAACACCAAGACGCTCGTGATCTCCGGCACCAACCTGCTGGAAAGCTCCATGATGCAATCCAACACGTTCCTGGACGCGAAGAAGGCCGGCTGCGAGATCATCGTGCTCGACCCGCACTTCTCCACCACGGCCGGCAAGGCCAGCAAGTGGATCCCCGTGATCCCGGGCACCGACGCGGCGTTCTACCTGGGCATGGTCAGCTACATCCTGGACAACAAGCTCTATAACGAAGCTTACATGCGCGAGCATACGTCGTTTCCGTTCCTCATGGACGAGGCCACGGGCAAGCTGCTGCGCACGGGCGCGGCTTGGGGAACCGATGAGGAGACCGGCGAGCCGGTCGACCCCGGCGACTTCATGGTGTGGGATGCCGCCAAGGGCGCGGCGGTCCCGTACGCCGAGGCCGTTGCCACCGCTGCGCTCGAGGGCTCGTTCGACGTTGACGGTAAGAAGGCCATTACCGTGCTTGAAAGCCTCAAGCGCAACCAGCGTCCGTACACGTGCGAGTGGGCCGAGGGCGTTTGCGGCGCAAGCGCCGAGACGATCGCCGAAGTGGCGCGCAAGTACGCCACGGGCGGCCCGGCATACCTGGCGTTCGGCCAGGGCGGCTCCGACAAGTACTCCAACCCCGACATCATCGGCCACGCCGGCATGGTGCTGGTATCGCTCACGGGCAATATCGGCAAGCCCGGCTGCGGCATCGGCCACGGCATCGGCGGCGGCGGTTACAGCGTGTCGCTGGGCGAATGGGAGCTTCCCGAGCAGTTCAAGCCCGCTGAGCTGGACGTCCGCTCCGACCGCTTCCCCGATCGCGACGGCGGCGTGCATGTGATCATCTCGCTGGGCAACACGTTCCAGCAGTACTGGGCGAACATGAACAAGACGCGCGGATGGATCGATTCGCTGGACTTCATCGTCCACATTGGCATGTACTACGAGGACACGGTGAAGTACGCCGACATCGTGCTGCCGGTGTGCAGCAAGTTCGAGGACACCGTCGAGCACTCGATCGTCCGTAGCGACTACAACCATGTGAACCTGCAGACGAAGTGCATCGACCCGCTGTTCGAGAGCAAGCCCGACTTCGACGTCATGCGCCTGATCGCCGACGAGATGGGCGTGGGCGAGTATCTGCCCAAGACCGCGGAGGATCTGGTGCGCTACCAGATCGAGCACTCTGAGGACCTTGCCGAGCAGGGCATCACGCTGGCCGAGCTGGAGAAGAACCACGGCAGCATGAAGATGGCCGACGTCGATGAGCCTCGCCGCGCCTACACCGATCTCAAGTTCGAAACCCCCACCACGCGCATGGAGCCGTACTACGAGGCATGGAAGCCTTGCGAGCAGGCATGGCCGAACTGGGAGGAGAACAACGAGGCGTACGTCGGCAACCCGCTGGCGGAGAAGTACCCGCTGCAGTTCACGCAGACGCGCACCCGTTTCTCCAACCACTCGCACTTCAAGGCGGCGAAGTGGGTGCAGCAATTCGCCAAGCCCACGCTGGAGCTGAACCCGGCCGACATGGCCTCGCGCGGCATCGCCGACGGGGACCTGGTGGAGGCGTTCAACGACCGCGGCTCGTTCAAGTGCGTGGCGCGCGCGAACAACGCCGTGCGCCCCGGCTCCTGCCGCACCTGGGAAGCGGGCTGGAGCAAGTACATCGAGGAGGGGAACACGCAAAACGTCACGAACGACCACGTGAACCCGCGCGATGAGTACCTGCCCACCGGCGCGCCCATCCCGTACAACGACACCCTTGTCGAAGTGAAGAAAGCGTAGGTGATATGCCATGACGAAACTTGCAATCGGTATCAACCTTGATCGCTGCATCGGCTGTCACACCTGCGCGAACGCTTGCAAGATGCAGAACAACGTGCCCGACGGCATGCTGTGGAACCGCGTGATCACCGAGGGCTGCGATGCCATCGACGGCGCCGTGGGCGAGTATCCCAACTTGACGCGCACCTATGTGCCCCTGGCGTGCCAGCACTGCGAGAACCCGGCTTGCCTGAAGGTGTGCCCGACCGGCGCCACGTACAAAGACGAGCAGGGCCGTGTGGAGATCGATTACGACCGCTGCATCGGCTGCCGCATGTGCATGGCCGCCTGCCCCTATAACGCCCGCGTGTTCAACTGGGAAGACCCTCAGCGCGACGGCGATTTCAACTGGGGCGACGCGCGGGTGCCCGTGCGCACCCGCGGCGTGATGGAGAAGTGCACGCTGTGCAAGGAGCGCACCGATGCCGGGGAGGAGCCGATGTGCGTGGTGTGCTGCCCGACGCACGCCCGCGTGTTCGGCGATCTGGACGACCCGAACTCGGAGCTGGCGCAGCTGCGCGCCACGAAGGGCAAGAGCGTGCATATTCTGCTGGAAGAGAAGGGCACGAAGCCCCAAGTCTTCTACTTCGACGAGTAAAGGGGTGCCGTTATGAAACTTTCGGCTCAGTCTAAGATCGGCGTCGGCGTTCTGGCGGCGATCATGGTGATCGGCTTCTGCGCCTACCTGTTCCAGCTGACGCAGGGCCTGTGCGTGACGGGCATGTCCAACGGCGTGTCGTGGGGCCTGTACATCACGTGTTTCATGTTCTTCGTCGGCCTGTCCGCCGGCGGCCTGATCGTGGCAAGCTCGGCGCACGTGTTCGGCATCGAGTCGTTCAAGCGCGTGTCCATGCCCGCGGTCATCACCTCCACGGTGTGCATCCTGTGCGCAGGCGCGTTCATTCTGATCGACCTGGGCGGCATCCAGCGCATCTGGAACATGTTTATCCACTTGAACTTCACCAGCCCGCTGGCGTGGGACATGTGCGTCATCACGACGTACCTGGTCATCAACGTGCTGGACATCATCTGGCTGCGTCGCGGCGATGAGCGCAAGGTGAAGATGCTGTCGTACGTGGCGCTGCCGGTCGCCATCCTGGTGCACAGCGTGACGGCGTGGATCTTCGGCCTGGAGATCGCCAAAGAGGGCTGGTACTCGGCCATCATGGCCCCCATCTTCGTGGCATCGGCCTGCGACTCGGGCTTGGCGCTTCTGATGGTGGTCCTGGCGGCGGTGCGCAAGGCCGGCGTGTTCGATTGCGGTCGCGAGCTGTTCGCGAACCTGGCGCGCTTGCTGGCCACGTTCATCGCGGTGGATGCGTTCTTCATCGGCTGCGAGCTTCTGACCACGGCGTATCCGGGGACCGAGGGCGCATCCCATGTGCTCGGCATCATGACCTCGGGCGCGACTGCACCGTTTTTCTGGTTCGAGATCCTGGGCGGCCTGTTGCTCCCGTTCGTGCTGCTGGCGTCCGCTAAGCGCCGCGAGCGCACGGGCGTGGTGGTTGCCGCCAGCGCCCTGGTGATGTGCGGCGTGTTTTGCAAGCGTGTGTGGCTGCTGTTCACCAGCTTCGCGGTCACGAACGTGTACGGCGCGCCGGGCATTTCGTCCGGGTCGACCGCGGCGCGCGGCGCCGACGGGTTCGACATGTGGGCGCTTGCCGGGTCGTACATGCCGCAGCCGGTCGAGTTCGCCGTGGTGGCGGCGGTGGTGAGCTTCTGCATCCTGGGCATCGCGCTTCTGTCGAAGAAGCTGGTTGCGAAGGCGTAAGGCCATGTTGCGCGGCGCCCCATACCGGGGCGACGCGGACGGCGCTTCTTGATGGCGTAACGGGTCGTTTGGTTTGAAAGGACGGGAAATGCGTTCGATGACGGGCGAGGAATGGATGGTCGCATCCCAGCTGTATGCGTTTTTGGGCAATAGCCTGCTGTCTCCTATGAGCCGTACGGAATCGGTCGGCCTGGATCCGGCGTTCTGGCGCGAGCTGGGCGGCCTGCTCGATGGCGCGCTTGCCGATTCGGCCGAGTCGTTGGCGTCTTGGGCCAAGCGCGCGTCTGCCGATGCCGCCCGCTCCGAGGTGGTGCAGCGCGTGTCCGTCGAGTTCACTAAGCTGTTCGTCGGCCCTCCGAAGCCGGCGGCCGCACCTTGGGAGTCCGCCAACGGCCCCGTTGATTCGCATGTCGGCTTCGGCGAGGCGACGTTCGCCATGCGTGAGCGCTTGCGCGCCCTCGGCCTGGAGCTGTGCAACGAGAACAACCAGTACGAGGACCATGTGGGTATCGAGTTGCTGTACCTGTCCGAGCTTTGCCGCCGGGCATCGGAAGAACCCTCCGGCGCCGCCGCCTGCGATGTGGCCGCACCGGATGCGGAGGAGATCGCGTCGTTTATTCGCGAGCATCCGCTTGCCTGGGTGCCCCGTCTTCGCGAGAAGGTGGCGGCGTCGCAGCCGGAGGGCTACTTCGTTCGCCTGCTCGACTTTGCGCTGGCGCTGCTGAGGTGGCAGGCGTGATTGATGGGCCTGCGGCGGATGTTCCCGCTCAAGGGGTTCGCGGCGCGTAAAGCAGGGACTGCCGGTTAGGCGGTGCGCTCTTCGGGGCGCACCGCCTTTTGCGTTTTAGCGGGCGGTGGTGAGGAGCGGGAGCGGTTCGCGTTGCTGCACGGAGGCGGCTGGGTCACGATGACACTTCGGGGACGTAGCACTAGGTGTCCGAATCGAGCAGGTGCGAAGTGCCCTCGGTCAACGCTTGGTTTCGACATTCCGCATCCGAGGAATCCGGACAGTTAACGCTTCGTCCTCAAAGTGTCCGAGGCGTTGGCGGCTGTTAGCGGGCGGTGGTGAGGCGGGCTTGGTAGCCGCAGAGGGTTTCCGCGTGGCAGCCGGCTTCGCCGAGCGCCGCCTCGAGCGTGCGCCTGGCAAGGCCGTAGTCGTTGTTGTTCTGCGACACGTGCATGGCCACTACCGTTTGCGGCAGGCGCAGGCCCGCGGTGCGCGATTCGGCCACCAGCGTGCCGAGCTCGGCGGCGGCCTGCCCATTGGAAAGGTGCCCGCTGTTCGACGCGATGCGCTGCTTGATGACGTACGGGTAGGGCCCGGCGGCCAGCATCTTCGGGTCGTGGTTGCTCTCGAGCGCCAGGATGCGCACGTCGCGCAGCGCCGCGTGCGCCTGCGCCGTGACGATGCCGGAGTCCGTCAGGTAGCCCACCGCGTCGCCGTCGGCGGCGTCCTCGATGCGGAAACCGAACGACGCAGCGGCATCATGGCTGGTGGCGAAGGGGATGATGCGCATGCCCGCGGCCTCGATGGCGCCGAGGCCGGCCGCATGCGGCGCCGAATCCTGCCCGGCGGGGGCAGCGTGTGCCGCCGAACCATGCCCGGGGCCGGCAATTGTCGCGTGCGGGATCGCGGCATCGAAGGCAGCGTTCGCCATACCTTGGCCGCCCGCCGGAGCGCAAGCCGTCGTCAGCTCGCGGACGTCGAACGCCTCGGCCGCCTTCGCCAGCGCGCTGCTGTTCGCCGTGCACGCACCTGCCGCGAACACCGGCGGCACGTTGCCGATCTTCGCCAGCCCGCGCAACACCACGCCCAGGCCCTTTACGTGGTCGCCGTGCTCGTGCGTCACGAACATGGCTTGGATGCGGCCGGGGTCGAAGCCGGCCTCGTCGCAGCGGTTGAGGAAGTCGCGCTTGCAGATGCCGCAGTCGATCAGCACGCCGGCGCCGGTGGCGGTGTTCTCGATCACCGCGGCGTTCCCCGAGCTTCCGCTGGCCAATACGTGCAATGCGAGCATGTCGATCCTCCGTGATCCGCTATCCAATCAAAACGTTCCCCATACTAGCAGCATCCTGTGGGGCACGTTGGCATCACCTGTAAAGGGCAGGCAATCCCCTTGCGTGCCCGCTTGAGAACGCGGGAGGGAAGGCCGGCTCTGCGTGAACAGGGGGACGGAGGTGCGTTCAAGGTCGATCCTCGCGCTTTCGGCAACGTATCGCGAACACACCTCCGTCCCCTGTTCGCGTTCGCGCCCGCATGCGCAAACAAGCCCCGCCCGGATAACCGGACGGGGCTTGAAAACCAGGTCAAACGATAAAGCGCCAGCGCGGCGCTGCGGCGTTATCCCACCTTCGCGTCCTTGTCGGCAGTGCGGGCCAGGATGTTGGCGTAGATGGCGCCGGAGATGTTGTGCCACACGCTGAACACGGCGCCGGGCACGGCGGCCAGCGGCATGGTTGCGAAGTGCATGGTGGCAAGCGAGGTGGCAAGGCCGGAGTTCTGCATGCCCACCTCGATGGACAGCGTGCGCATCTGCGCCTTCGACAGGCCGAGCGTGCGGCCCACGAAATAGCCCAGCGCGTAACCGCAGACGTTGTGCAGCATGACCACCACGATGATCAGCGCGCCGACGGTCGCCAGCTTGGCGGCGTTGGCGGACACCACGGCCATGATGATCAGCGAGATGGCGATGACGGAGACGAGCGGCAGCACCTTGGAGCAGGCCTGGGCAACCTTGGACGCCACGGCGTTGATGACGAAGCCCAGCGCGATGGGCACGAGCACCACCTGCACGATGGACAGCAGCATGCTGACGTAGCTGACGTCGACGCTCTGGCCGGCAAGCAGCAGCACGAGCGCCGGGGTGACGACCGGGGCCATGATGGTGGTGCACGCGGTCATGCCGACGGACAGCGCCACGTCGCCCTTGGACAGGTACGTCATGACGTTGGAGGAGGTGCCGCCGGGGCAGCAGCCGACAAGCATGACGCCCACGGCAAGCTCGGTGGGCAGCTGGAAGACCAAGCACAGCACCCAGGCGATCAGCGGCATGATGATGAACTGGGACAGGATGCCGGTGATCACGGCCTTCGGCTTGGTGAACACCACCTTGAAGTCGCCGAGCTTGAGCGTCATGCCCATGCCGAACATGACGATGCCGAGCAGCGGGTTGACCCAGCTGGTGGGCAGCGCCGCATGCACGGGCGCGGGCGCGATGAAGGCGATGATGGCGACCGCAAGCGCGATGATGGCCATCCATTTGCCGGCGAAGTCGCTGATCTTCTCAAGGACCTTCATGATGAAACCTTTCTAACGTGCGCGCGTTGCTGGGGAAGGGGACGCTGCGCCGACGAAGCCCGCATATGCGGCGTTTGACCGGTGAACAGGGGACGGAGGTGTGTTCACGATGCCTTGTCGAAAACGCGAGGATCGACCGTGAACACACCTCCGTCCCCTGTTCACGAGGAGCTCGGCCTGCGGTGTGTTCGCTGCCCCAGAAACGCAAATGAGCCCCGCCCGGGTATCCGGGCGGGGCTCGAAAAACTAGGACAAACGCGAGTATAGCCATTCGTCGGCAAAATGTTACCGACAACCGAATAATTCCCTACTTGTTGAATAGGGAATGGGACCGGCGAGAACGAAACGCCCGGCGAACAGGGGACGGAGGTGCGTTCACGACGCTTTGCCCAAAACGCGAGGAATAACCCTGAACACACCTCCGTCCCCTGTTCGTCCACGTCCCGTAGCTCCGTTCCCCGCAAAACCAAAAAAGCCGGGAGGGGCTAACCCCTCCCGGCTTTGCGATGGCGGTTTCGCGCTCCTATTCGCCGATGATCTCGGACAGGGTGCGCCAGCCCAGCTCGGCGCACTTCAC
>ERZ1034917.1170-NODE-1170-length-17790-cov-12.438455_pt1 | contig 17790 bp, 14 predicted proteins | sample MGYA00520605_ERZ1034917 | MGnify/ENA primary metagenome ERZ1034917 (study PRJEB33766, sample SAMN09781784) | gut metagenome | biome: gut microbiome | host: Homo sapiens | place: Madagascar | study: EMG produced TPA metagenomics assembly of the PRJNA485056 data... | reverse complement strand
AGATGCAGACGCAAAAAATGGATGGCGGCAACTGCTGGATTGTTCAAGGGAAAGATGAAGCAAAGTGGAAAGTTGCTACAGGAATGTCTTCAGCGTTGCAAGTAAAAATTTCTGAATTTGGACAAGACACTGTCAATGTTGAAATAGGCAGTGGAAAATGGGCGGATAAATTGGGCGCGGGTGCAGTTGGAGCGTTGGTTTTTGCTCCGTTGGCTCTTACTGCTGCTTTTGGCGCATGGCAGCAAAAAGGCTTGGCAAAGGAAGTTTTTGATAGAATTGATGCACATATTTTTGCCAGGGGAGAGGATGCACCAAAAGCCCCTGCTGAAATAGAAGTCGAAAATGAGAAAAATGCTGCTATAGCGGCGGGTAAGACAATTTGTCCTAAATGCGGTGCATTCAATGAAAAAGGGACAAAGTTTTGTTCGTCCTGTGGAGAAAAATTACAGATCCCATGTCCTAAATGCGGTGCTCCGTTGGTGCTTGGGCAAAAGTTTTGCCCCGAGTGCGGAGCTAAGATTGGTGGACCAAAGAAATGTCCTCAATGTGGTGTAGAAGCACCTGAAGGAAAAAAGTTTTGTGCAGAATGTGGTTCGCCCATCAATTAACATCATCTTTGAACAAAGAACCTTTGGAATGCACAACTGTCCGGTAAAAATCCGGCTTTGATTCTAAATGCAGGGGCCTGCGTTATATTAAAGGCATTCAGCGTTTTTTATTGAGCGCGGTGCCCCGGCAATATATTGCTGAATATTCCAGAAACTTTTCAACTTTATACACTGATATCGTTTTGAAGACAGTTATTGCACATGTGTTTTTCGTTTGCGACAGTACATGGTTCTGCGCTGGTTTCCGCGGCAAAGCAATCGAAACTCTGCTTTTGTACAACCGACGGCTGCAGAGAAAGTGGAAAGGATGGCGCATACTCCGAAGATTTAACAGATTCCTGACTTTTTTTCTTTGATTAAGTGGATTTCCGATGTTATATTATGGTAAATAACGAAAAAGGAGATTCCGTCATGAGAAAATTGCTCGTTGTCCTTGTTTCCATCGGCACGGCGCTTACTTTCAGCGCCTGTTCAACGCTGCGGCCCCCGGAGGCCCCGTCCGGGGGATTCAACGCTGAGGATGAACAGGAGCTCCGCACCGCCGCAACCGCATATGTTACGGATGCTCTGAACGGGCTCGAATCCGGAAACTACGAACTCTTCATCCGGAATTTTGCGCCGGAATACAGAAAGACAATGAATTCCGCCAAGTTTGAACTCATGGCAAAGGAGTTTGGAAAAAACAGCGGAAAAGCCGAAAAAATAGAATGGATGGGGGTTCTCAATCAGGGTATTTTTAAGACAGCTCTCTGGAAAGTCCGTTTTGCCCGCTCGCGCGCTTCCGAAGCGGAGCTGAAACGCAATGGGAAGAATCCGGAAAAAGTCCCGGTTCCCGATACGCTAGTCCGTCTGATGCTCGGCAATATTGACGGGCAATGGAAAATATTCGCCATTTTCGTAAACTGAGGGAGGTATGAATGAAACTGTTTCTTTCTCTTTTTTTGAGTGTGTTTTCCGCCGTCTCACTCCTTGCGGAGGTGAATGTTCTCTGTACAACGGCTCCCGTCACTCTGCTTGCAAAAGCCGTCATTGACGGAGTGGGCGGATATAAAGTGACGACAATGCTTCCGGCCGCGATAGGTTGTCCGCACGACTATGCGCTCACTCCTCAGGACATGCGGAAACTTGCAAAGGCGGACGTGATCATCATAAACGGTCTCGGCATGGAGGATTTCCTGGATGGCGCGATTCCCCGCGTCAACCGCAAGGCGCTTGTCGTTGATTCTTCAAAGGGAGTGAAAGGGCTTCTTCCGTTCCGCGACAGCGAAGAGGAATGTTCCGAACATGGACACGCGCACAAGCATGAGCACAAGCATGAGCACAAACATGAACATGTCTGGAATGAACATCTTTTTGCCGCTCCCGGAACCGCGGCGGAACTGGTTGCCCGCATAGCAGAAGAGCTGTCCGTCAAATTTCCGAAAGACTCCGTCAAATTTTCCGCAAATGCGAAAAAATACCGTGAAGCTCTGCTGAAATTAGACAGAGAATACCGCGCATTCGGCAAGACCGTTCCGGAGGGAAAACGGAATATAGCCGTCCAGCACGGAATTTTCGATTATCTTGCAGCCGCGCTCGGATTGCATGTGACGGAATATCTTCAGCCGCACACCGGAAGCGAACCTTCCGCCGCGCAGATCCGGGAGATGACCGCTCACCTGAAACGGCATGGAACTTCCGCAATTCTGGCAGAGAAGAATTATCCGTCAAAAGTGACGGATCTTGTTTCCAGAGAGACAAAGATTCCGGTTCTCACGCTTTCGGTTCAACCGGAAAGCGGAGCAACGCCGGAGGCGTTTCTGAAACTGCACAGGGATAACCTGGAAGTAATAAAAGCGTTCTATGAAAAATGACTCACAAGCTCTGTCCAAACTGTGCACATTCGGTAAGTTTCAATCATGTATCCGTCGAAAATGACGGAGTGACGATTCTTACGGACATCAGCGCATCCATTCCGCGGGGAGGGTGCACGGCGATTGTCGGACCGAACGGGGCGGGAAAAACTACGCTTGTTCTGACCTTGCTGGATGAAATACCCTATTCCGGAACCATTCGTTTTCACGGATACGACTCGGATCGTCCGCGCTTCGGTTACGTTCCGCAGTCGCTTTCGTTTGACCGCGGAATGCCGCTGACCGTGCTCGAATTCATGGCGGCGTTTCATCAGAAGCGTCCGCTCTGTTTCGGCATCCGGAAATCACTGAAGACGGAGCTTCTTGCATTGCTGGAAAAGACGGGCTGCGTACAGCTGGCGGATCGTCCGCTTGGTGCGCTTTCGGGCGGAGAACTGCAGCGGGTGATGCTTTCGGGCGCGCTTTCGCAGAATCCCGAACTGCTGATTCTTGATGAACCGGCGTCCGGAATTGATTTCAAGGGAGGAATGGTGTGCTGCGAACTGCTCGACCGTTTCCGCAAGGAGCGGAACTTCACGCAGCTGATGATTACGCACGATCTTTCCACGGTTCTTGCTCATGCAACCCATGTGATCTGTCTGAACAAACGGATTGTTGCGGAGGGCGATCCGATGACGATTCTGACGCCGGAAGTTCTCGCGGAGACGTTTGGTCCGCACAAAGGCATTCCCGCGCCGGGCACGATTCCCGCGACCGGCTGTTCATGCAAAGGAAAACATTGATTATGGAACTGGATATTGTCTCTTTTTTCTGCGACTGGATCGGGCGGATTCTTCCGCTTGAGTGTATGCAGATGCGGTTCATGCAGACTGCGATGCTGGGTTTGATTCTGATTGCTCCCATGGCCGCCGTGGCGGGAACGCAGGTGGTGAATTTCCGCATGGCGTTCTTCTCGGATGCGATCGGTCATTCCGCGTTTGCGGGGGTGGCGTTCGGTCTGCTCCTCGCGGTCAGCCCGAATCTGACGATGCCTTTGCTGGCGGTGCTGGTAGGTCTCGGCATCATGGCGGTGAAACAGCGCAGCGGGCTTTCGACGGACACGGTGATAGGCGTTTTCTTCTCCGCAGTCGTCGCCGCCGGACTTGCGGTCGTAAGCCGCTATCCGCAGGCGATGCGCGACATGCAGATGTTTCTGTACGGCGATATTCTCACAATCAGCGATGCGGAAATTGCAGCGATGTTCCTTCTTCTGATCGTTTTTACGGCATTTCAGGCGTTTGCTTTCAATAAAATGATCTGCATCGGTCTGAATCTTCAGCTGGCGAAGGCGAACCGGATCCGGATTTCGCTGTATCAGTATCTTTTTGCCGCGTTGCTTTCGCTGGTGGTGATTCTTTCCGTGAAGGCGGTCGGGGTTCTGCTGGTGACAGCTATGTTGATTACGCCGGCCGCCGCGGCGCGGAATCTGGCGTCATCCTACGGAAAAATGCTCTGGTATTCGGTTGGAATAAGCCTGTTTTCCGCGATTGCGGGACTTCTGCTTTCCGCTCAGGACTGGATGCGGACTGCGGCGGGGGCGACGATTGTCCTCTGTTCGTGTGTGATTTTCTGCATCAGCCTTCTGTTCCGCCGCCGCGGACGCGCATAAGCGCATTCAAATTGCTTGGGCAGAGCTCTTCCTCATTGGATGACAGTGTCGGCGGAGCGTCCAGCCAAGCTCGCAGATGGGTTGTTTTGATGAACAACCGTTTACTTTTCGAGCGTGAAAGAGAAGAAATCTTTTATTCTGCAATGAATTCGTGGATTGTTGCCGTGAGCTTTTCCACGGAAGCGGGTTTCCGCAGACAGCGGTCTACGCCGGATTCTTTGATTGCGGCGAGTTCGGCTTCGGTCATTCCGGAGCCGAGAGCGAGAATCACGAGTCCCTGGTTGCTGTTTCCCGTCCGGATTGCGGAAAGAAGTTCCATGCAGAATGCTTTCTGGAACTTCAGATCAAGAAGCAGAAAATCAAAGTGTCCGGATTTGAGTTTTTCGAGGCATTCCGCGGGTGTGGCGGCATGTGCAAGAGTGCAGGGTTCGCCCTCCAGCATCATGCAGAACATGGTGTAGACGGAGTCGGATTTGTCGGCGACGAGAACGCTGTAGCGCTGTCCGGGATGGAGTACGATCCGGCGAGCGCGGTCAGGCGAGAAGATGCAGAATGAAGTGCGGGCGAGGTTGGTATCGCGTTCTTCGTCGTTCTGGGCGTTGACGAGAGTGATTTCCGCCGGATCGGGTTTGGGGAAGAAGAGACTGATTTCAGTTCCGCCCTTTTCTGTTTCCAGAACAGTGAGCCGCGCACCGAGGAGTTCCGAATGCAGTTTGATGAGCGTAAAATTGAGAATCGGCGCGGCAAAGCCGGTGACGGAGTGTTTGCTTCCGGAAGAGCTTATGCGTTCGAGGAAGAGTGTTGCGAGCGAAACGGAGCCGGGTTCCTTCTCGTCAAAACAGCGGAACAGAATGCCGTCTTCCGTTGCGGAGCCGCTCCAGCGGACATGTGAATCCGGCTGGGCGATGGAGATGAGCGTGGAGGCGGCAAGAGTGAGAATGCGGGTCATGGCTTCGCGGTCGGAGATGATTTTTCCGTGCATTCCGGGCCAGTGGATTTCAAAGCGGACGCGCCGTTCGGCGGCGAGGGGAACGCAGGTGTCGGAGAGTTCGCGGATGACGTCGGTTGCGTCGAATTCCGTGTAGACCGGTTCGTGGTGGGAAAGATCGAATTCGGAGAGATTGCTGAGCGCGGTCAGGAGTCGTCCGGCGGCGAGGGCTTCGTCATGAATGCGGGCGAGCGGAGCCTGAACTTCACTGCAGTTTTTGAGTTTACGCTGGAGCAGACTGGAGAATCCGGTCATCATGCCGACAGGCTCCTGAAGTTCGGCGACCATATCGTTGAGCAGGACGGATTTGAGACGGTTGGAGTTTTCCGCGTCGCTCCGGGCGAGCAGCTCGCGTTCATGACTTTTTTTCAGTCGCAGAGTCATGCCGGAAAGTTTGTCGCGCAGATGGTTGAATATGCTTGAGAGTTCGCGGAATTCCTCAGTCGTTCCGGAGCGCAGATTTTTCGGCGGTTCATCGCCCCTGGAGAGAGCCGTGGCGAATTTCAGGATGCTTTCCACGCATTTTGCAAGATCTCCGGCATGGTGGAAGAGATATGCGAAGAAGAGAAGATAGCCGAGGACGGCGAAGAGAACGATGTTGCAGATCAGGATGCGTTTTCCCTGCGGCGGGGCGGTGCTGACGAATTCGGAGGGAAGGGCGCGGACGAGTCGCAGTTCCTGTCCCGGAACGGTGTCTATTCCGAGCGTGGAGGCGGAGAGCTCCCAGGTTTCTCCCTTTCCGGTTATCATGGAGTCCATATCGAACCTCCGCGCGCCGGATCCGGGAATGAGACGCGTCCCGAGGAGGAGCATCCGCGTTTTTAGTTCGGAAAGAGTCTGGCTGTCCTCATCGGTTTCGCATTTGAGCATCCGTTTTCCGTGCAGCAGAACGAGGACGCCCGGTTTTCCGGAAGGGAGCATGGATTTCAGCAGACGCGTGAGGTCCACTTCGCATATGGTGTGAACGGTGGTTCCCTGTGCGGAGTTGGAGATGGAGAGTCGGATGCAGCCGGTTTCATTTTCCGGAACAATCAGCGCGGGTCCCAGCGGCAGGCGTGCGAGAACGGTCTGCGGAATGGAGTTTTGATGAATTTTTCCGTTTTCGGAGCGAGTGAAACGTTGTTCGGTCTGTTCCGGAGCGGTCAGCGAGACGAACAGTTCACCCGGAAACGGGAAATGGCGGATCGTGCTGCGCGCTCCCGCCGGGTCGAGCGCAAGTGCGGCGTTGAGTTCGCTGAGACGCAGCAGAGTGTCATTGAAAAAAGCTTCGAGGCGCAGGGCGGCTATTTCGGATTCAGCACGGATTCGGCGTTCGGATCCGCGTTCGAGCAGATTGAACATGCGGGAATCTCTTTTCCTGGCTTCTACATCGGTTTTCCAGGCGAAAAGAGTCATGGCGAGGAGTCCGCAAAGAAGCGCCGCGGCGCCGATCCGGGTGACGAATTTTTCGCGTATTTTCATAGTCTGCCTGCCGTTTTTAATTTTGTTATCCGGTGAAGTTTATCCCGGACGTACTGAAAGTGTTTGAGACGGGCGTTGATTGTTGCGACGATTTCAGCGCAGTCTGGACGGAATGCGGGATTCGGGTCAACCATGCGACAGATTAATTCGGAAATGGAGTCGTTGACCATTTTCTTTATCCAGTCGAAATGAATCAGATATCTGCCGTTTTCATCGTCTGCTGGAAGGTCGGTTCCGGTAAGAAGATAATAGAAGAAGGCTCCGAGGGAATAAATATCGGATCGGTCGTTGACTGTTCCGTTTTTCGCTGTTTCCGGAGCGGTGAATATGTTGACGTTGATATAACCGGAGTCCAGCAGAAGTTCGTAGAATCCGAAGTGCATGAGGGAGAGCTGTTCATTTTCGTTGATTACAATATTCTGCAAATTGAGTTCGCCGTGACAGATTTCGCGGTCGAGCGCATCGGAGAAGGCGGAAGCGAGATCAACAATCCAGGAACAGGCTTTTTCCAGCGGAACGGTCTGCACGTTTTGTGTGAGGTAGTAGTCCTGAAGCGTTTTGCCGGAGAGATCCGGGGTGATGTAATACGGGAGGGCGCCTATGACGCCGACGTTGAGAATCGGCGTCACAGTGTGGCTGTGCAGCGAGGCAATGGTCCGCGCGACATCTACGAAACGGCGGCAACGCTCTTCGGAAGCCGCATAGGAAGGGTTGAGAATATGAAGAGTGACGGAGTCGTTCCGGTTCAAATCCACGGCTTCCGTCATGCTGACGACATCGTTCGATTCGGTTACAGGCGCATCAATCCGGTAGTTGTCCAGCCAGAGCGGGCGGGTAATGACATTGGAGCAGAGCGGACAGATGAATGTTGTGAGAGGCGCAATTTCCGTTACGTCAAAATGCTGTCCGCATTTCGCGCAGCATATCTTCAGAGAACCTGTTGCGACTTCTTCCAGGTATTCATTTAACGACAGGGGCTCTTTCTGCTGTATTTCTTTGTCCATAAAAACTAAACTACCCAAAAAGTATCAGTTGGCTGTGATTGTTTTGCTACTTTATATAAAATATCACATCTTTTTAAATAATCAAGTCTTTGTTCAGCCATTCCCGTTACAATTTCCTCTTTGTTGCACTCGGAACTGAGATGGGCGAAAAGGAGGAAGCGCGAAACTTCCGTCAAAATGGAATCGAGCGACTCCATGGCGTCCTTGTTGCTCAGGTGTCCGTAACGGCTCATGATGCGGCGTTTGAGACGGATCGGGCGATCCGAGTTCGCGAGCATTTTTAGGTCGTGATTGGATTCGATCAGGAGGGCTTCCGCGCCGCGGAGTTTTTCGCATACGGAAGCGGTGATCTGACCGAGGTCGGTCGCAATGGAAATCTGATGTTCGCCGAACCGGAAGTTGAAGGCTACGGTTTCGCAGGCGTCGTGCTGGACGGTGAAGGGGTCGACTTCCAGTCCGAGGAGCCCGAACGGAGTTCCCGCAGTGATGAGACTCCGCTTTTCTCCGATGCGGTTCTTTTGTGCGAGCGCTTTGCAAACGGAGTTTGTGACGTAGCAGGGAATGGCGTATGCGTCGGTGAATACGCGCAGGCCTTTCGTGTGGTCCGTGTGTTCGTGTGTGATGAGCACCGCACGGATGGATTCCGGGCGGATGGAGGCGCTTTGAAGCCGGACGCAGAGTTCTTTGGCGGAGAATCCGGCGTCGACGAGCAGGGCTCCTTCGGGAGTGTGAATGACTGTGGCGTTGCCCGAGCTCCCGCTCCCGAGGTTTGTCAGTCCGAAAAGATGTTTCATTGCAAAATCCTTTAAAAAATGTTTTCACAGACTTTTATTATAATGGTTTATGCGCTATATTTAAAACGGAAATCAAAAAAATCTGCAATTTTTTTTCAGGAGGCACGATGGATTCAGTTCAGGGAATGACGCAGACTTCGGCGATGAGGCAGGAACAGACGCTGACGCCGCAGCAGCTTCAGTCGCTTGATATTCTCTGCGCTCCTGTGCTTGAACTCCAGCAGAAGATCAATCAGGAGCTTGCGGTGAACCCCGTTCTCGAGGTGGAGGAACCCGCCGCGGTGGAGCTTCCCGAACCGCCTCCCGATCAGGAGAAACCCGAACTCGGTTCCGAGCGCGACGACATGGAAGACGAACTCGCCCGCATAGTAGAACTCACCGCCGGCGGACTCTCCCCCGAAGAGGCGTCACTTCCCTCCGGTTACGACCCGGAGGACGAAGAGGAACGGCAGGCGTATCTTTTCGATTCCATCACGAGCGATGTTTCCATGCAGGAACAGCTTCTCGATCAGCTCCGCGTTGCCGACTCCGACCCTGAAACGACCCGTGTCGCCGAAGCCGTGATCGGCGGAATTGACGAATCCGGTTATCTCAAAACTCACCCAGCCGACATCGCCACCGGTTCCGGCTGTACGCTTCAAGAGGCGGAGAAGGCTATCCGTCTGGTTCAGAGTTTCGACCCGCCCGGAATCGGCGCGCGCGACCTCAAGGAGTGTCTCATTCTCCAGCTCCGCCGTCTCGGAAAGGATACGCCGGAACTGGTAGACCTTGTTGAAAATCATCTGGAGGATATTGCGCGCAACAAACTCCCGCAGCTTGCGAAAGCGCGGAACATCTCCCTGGAGAAGCTCAACGGAGAGATCGCCGAGATCAAAAAGCTCAATCCGTGTCCCGGGAACGTCATTGCGGACATCAAACCCGTCTATATCGTTCCCGAGGTGACCGTGGAGCGCGACGGCGATGATTTCAAGGTCGTTTACAATGATTCGTACATTCCGCATCTGCGTATCTCGAAGTTCTATCTGAAGATGCTTGAAGACCCGAACACGTCCGACGACGTCCGTTCTTACATCCGGAACAAGCTCACAAACGGAAACGGGCTGATGAAGTCGCTCGAACAGCGGCAGAAGACGATCAAACGCATAGCGGATATCCTTGTCGCAGCCCAGCACGATTTTCTTGCGAAAGGCGTCGAGTATCTCAAGCCGATGACCATGCAGCAGGTCGCCGACAAGCTCGGACTGCATGAAACGACCGTGAGCCGCGCAATGGCGAACAAATACATCAAAACCCCCGTCGGGTTGTTTGAATTCAAATATTTCTTCTCCGGCGGGTTCCAGTCGAAAGAGGGCGAAGAAATTTCCTCCCGCGGCGTCAAGGAGATGATCCGCGATCTGGTGGACAAGGAGAATCCCGCGTCGCCGCTCTCGGACAGCAAGCTTACCGCGCTGCTCAAGGAACGCGGGCTCGACGTCGCCCGCCGCACGGTTGCGAAATACCGCGAGGAGCTCGGCATTCAGTCCTCCCATCTCCGGAGAAGTTTCTGATGAAGCGCATCCTGCTCCGACTTCTGCTTTTCTGTATCTGCGTAGCGACGTCGTTTTTCATCAAGACCTGTCACTACAACATGGAGGCCGCGCGAGTTGCCGCCGCAATCGGCGACGCGGAGCCGCTGCGTTGCCGCGATTTCCGCGATGCGCTCCCGGCGAAGCGTCCGAATTTTGTTCCCTACACCATCGAAAGCGCGATGATGTTCGCTTATGCGAAGGACATAGCGGACGGCAAGGGGGTTCCCGCGCACGATCCGCGTCTTGCGTACCTTCCGGACGTTGCGCCGTATGCGCAGATGAACATGGGGCTGGAATGGGTGCTCGGCTGGAGCTACCGTCTGAAATGCCTTGTTTTCCCGCCCGTCGCGCCGTCCGCGGCGGAACTGCGTTACCAGGATTCGCCCGATTTCGCCGCCTTCACCGCGTGGAACGTGCGGCTGTGGACTGCGTTCATTCCGGGGCTGATTTTTCTCTGGCTTCTCGCTCTCCGGACGCCCGCAGGGCTTGCGTTTGCCGGCGGAATGCTGCATGCGGTCGCCGCCTCCGCCATTGCGCGCGCGACGGGACAGGATATTGTGCGCGGCGACCTCTGCATTCCGCTGATTCTCCTGAGCATGGTTCTTGCGTACTCCTTTTACGCGCGTCCGAAACGCTGGAAACTCGCGGCGCTGTTCGGATCGACGTTTTTCTGTTTTGTGACATGGGACCTCAGCCAGCTTCTGTTTGCCGGATGGGCCGGATTCGAGGTGTTCCGGTTCCTCTGCGGCGGTGTTCCGACCCGCAAGCGGCGGGGCGTCTGGCTGATGATCGTTCTTGCCATTGCGCTGAACGCCCTGCTGGTACCGTTCAACGTCACTTACGGACTGCTGATGTCTCCGTTCCTCTGCATTCTGCTTCCCCTGACGGTTCTGATTCTGTTTTCCGGAACGGTGTTGCGGAAGACGTTTCTGCGCCGTCTTCTGCTCTGCGGAATCGCGCTGGGATGTCTCTGGAGTTTCCATACAGCATTTGTAGACAATCCGGTTTACCGGGCAAATTACAGCCACTTTTCCGAAGCGATGAAAGCGAAGGTGAAGTTTAAGAACGTCAAGCCCTCCGATCCGTCAAAACTGAATTATGACGCCCGTATGATGTGGACACCGTCCATGCATTCCGCAACGTGGAACATAACCGTCAGTTTCTTCCCGTCATTTGGATCATTGCCGTTTTTGAATTCAGTGAAAGCTCCGTCACTTATCCGTCAGTTCTGGAATTACACTCCGGTGACGCTTGGAATTCTGTTTCTGCTGTTCGTTGTCGGCGGATTGTTTACTCCGACACGTCGGGCGCTTCTGCGCGATCTTCCGAGCTCCGCAATGCCGCTCCTTTTTCTGATCGGATTCCTGATCGGATTTGTATTCATTGTCCGTTATCATGAGTTTGTCATCATCTATCTGGCGCTTTCGCTTCCGCTGGCCGTGCAGGCCGTGCGCCATGGTTTGCGGACCGGATACCGTCCGCGGAACCGGATTGCAAAGACAATGCGCGGGATTGCCTTTTCTTTGGTTGTCCTTGCGCTTCTGGTCGAATTGACAGCGTCGCTCGGAGGACGGCGGAGGGCGTACAGCGCGGATGTTTATCTGAAACATACGGCTGAGCTGATCGACTGGTTCCGGCGCGAGGATATGCGCGGACAGACGGTTCTTGCAAACTTCACGATCGGTCCTATGCTGATGGCGTACAGCGGAACGAATCTGGTTCTTCAGCCGCAGTTCGGCATGGAGCCTATCCGGCGTCCGGTGGAGGAATACCTGAATATTTTCTATCATCAGAACGAGCGCGCGCTGAGCGGTTTCTGTTCGCGCTACGGCGCAAAATACTTCATCTACGACCACGGCTCGCTCGGTCCGCTGCATCCTTATTCAAGCGCGTATATTGCGAATGCGGTGAATATTCGCCGGACTGCTCCGGCATACCGGATGTATTATGAAGCACGGAAAATGACGGATTTTTATCCCGTCACTCCTCCTGCTGATCTGCGGGATTTGAGTGTAAAATATACGGTTTTCCGTGTCGTCACTTTTGACGAACGCATGGAGGCGATCGGAATTCTGAACCGTGCGGAGAAAGCATTGAGGGAACGCAACCGCGCGGAGGCGTTGCGTCTGCTGAAGAAATCGCTGAATCTGGATCCCTGTTCGGCGGAGGCGCGGATCCTGTTTCGCCGCCTGTGCAGAAGAATACCGCGGATCGGGCTTAAAGACGTGCAGTAAAAAACAGTCGCGTCATTCTCCGGCGCGACTGTTTTGACGGATTGACGGTTTATTTGACGGAGATTGCCTTAACGGAATTCCTTTTGATGGCGTTCTGAATGAGTTCATTCATGCGCTTGTAAGCAAGACCGCCCGGAGCGCCGTGTCCGCCGGTCGGGGTGGTCTGAATGTGCTTCACGATGTTTTTCGGCAGATTGTTGTATGCCGCGTAAACCGAGGTTGGAGCGCAGACGAAATCGACGAATCCGGTGTAGAAGTAGGTTTCGCATCTGATGCGCTTGGCGAAATAGACGTGGTCGTAATATTTGACGGCGTCAATGACTTCCAGATCGGCGTCGTTGAGATTCTTCTTGTTTACATAGCAGGGCCATCCGGGGCGGCGTCCGGCGAGCCGTCCGGCGTGGTCGCCGAGCGCGGGGACTCCGGCATTGCAGAAGGTGACCTGCGGATCAAGCGCGGCGGCTACGATTGCCTGAGCGCCGCCCTGGCTTCCTCCGTGCACGACCAGCGTCTTGCCGTCCCATTCGGGCAGGGATTTCACGTAATCGAGCGCCCGCATGACGCGGAGGAACATATCCTTGAAATAAACGGTGTCGCGGTTTTCCTTGCCCTGCGTGCGGTATCCCCTGAGCACGCCTTTGTTGAGGTTGTCATAGTACTCTTTCGGCTGTCCGTTGAGGATTCCGTGCGCGTTGACGTCAAATGCGATGCGGCTGGAGCCTCCTTTCAGGTTTTTGTATGCGGAGCGGACTCCTGCGCCGTGGAAGGAGACTGTCGCGGGAAGAGAGCCTTTCTTTGCGTTTTGCGGCATTGTGAGGTAACCGGAAACGGGCGCCGGGCCGGCGCATTTGACCTTGACGTCGTAGCAGACAACGTTATCCTTGTATTTTTTCGGGACGGGGACTTCCACGCGTTCGGCTTCGACTGGAATCTTGTCGAGAAGTTCGCGCTGCGCCTTCCAGAACGCGTCAAAATCTTTGGGTTCGGGGGCGGATTCGGTTATTTCGAGCGGGTCGACCATTGCGCCGATTTCCGCTTTCAGGTTCACGTTCTTTCTTTTCGGATTTTTCAGCTTTTTGCCGTCCGGTCCGATTGCGAAGACTTCAATGGAGACCCAGCCGGGTTTGTCGAGTTTTGCGGTTGCGGTGAGAGGTTTGTCGGATTTCGCCTCAAGAAATTTGTCCCAGTTTCCGTTTTCGGAGAGGCGGTAGCTGAGTTTGAGTCCCGGTGCCGGCTTGCCGTCCTTGAGCAGTTCCGCAGTGAAAGTGATTGTTTCGCCCTTTTTGTAGATGGCGTCCGGTTTGTCGGTTGCGATGCGGAGCGAATAATTTTCGATTTTAGGTTCTTCTTTTTTAATCGGCTCTTTTTCCTGAGCGGTGAGCGGAAGAGCCGTTCCGCAGAGCATCAAAGCCGCGAGCACGGACGAACGGATCATGGAATGTCGCATTTGAATTGCCTCATAATTAATTGCTGGTTTATATAACGTAACGCATCACGGGAATTTTTGCAAATGGAAAATTGCAAAAAATAAAAAATGTGCTAAATTTTCCGTATAACGGGAGCACACATGACGGAACGGAAATCAAAACGGAATCAGACGCTGTCGCTCTCCGCGGAGGAGATGACGGCTTTGCGCACAAAACTTTTTATGCCGGAACAGATGATGACGGCGGAGGAGGCGGCGGGAAATGTGTTCACCGGAGATTCATTTGAAGTTGCGAAACTGCTGCCGGAGGGCGCGTTCGATCTGCTTATTCTTGATCCGCCGTACAATCTCGACAAGGATTTCCACGGGTTCAAATTCTCCAAAATCTCCGATGACGCCTATTTCGAGTACATCGACCGCTGTCTCTCCGTGTTCGTGCCGCTTCTTGCGCCGACGGCGTCGGTTTATCTTTGCGGCGACTGGCAGTGCACCGCCGCGCTTTACGCGGCCGCGCGGAAACATCTGAAAATCCGCAACCGCATCACCTGGCAGAGAGAAAAAGGACGCGGCGCGCTGCACAACTGGAAAAACTGCACGGAAGACATCTGGTTTGCCTCCGTCGGGAACGATTATTATTTCAATCCGGACGCCGTCAAGGTCCGCCGCAAGGTCATTGCGCCGTATCGCAGCGGAGGCCGGCCGAAAGACTGGGAGGAGACTGCGGAAGGCAATTTCCGCATGACATGCGCGTCGAATTTCTGGGACGACATCACGGTTCCCTACTGGTCGATGCCGGAAAACACCGATCATCCCACACAGAAGCCGGAAAAGCTCATAGCGAAACTTATTCTCGCTTCATGTCCGGAGAACGGGCTTGTTCTCGATCCGTTTCTCGGTTCGGGAACGACGACGGCGGTTGCGTCGAAACTGAACCGCCGCTTCTGCGGAATCGAACGCAATCCGGAGTACTGCTGCTGGGCGCTGAAGCGTCTGGAGCTCGCAAGAGAGAATTCGCGCATTCAGGGTTACACGGACGGCATTTTCTGGGAACGCAATTCGGAACCCGACCGGAAGCGTCCCCGTTCTCCGCGGAAATGAAAGAGGTTTTTCGATAATTCCGGTTGCAAATCCGTTGCGGTGAATTATATTGCGGATATGGAGAAAAACGGAAAAATCATTTTTATAGCGGATGCGCACATCGTCGACGATCCCGCCTCTTCGGAGCTCTTTTTCGGGCTGCTTGACCAGATAGCGGATTCCGGCTTCGGCGTCGTGTTCCTCGGCGATATTTTTGAACTCTGGATCGCTTTTGACGCATACGAAGATCCGGTTCACCGCCGCTTTCTTGACTGGTGCCGCCGGGAAAAGACGCGCCGCATGGTCGGGTTCATCGAGGGCAATCATGAGTTCTATGTCGCCAGACGTCATGCGGACGCTTTTACATGGGCGTCCGATCGCACATATTATCTCTCCAACGGGAAAGTGTGCCTGATGCACGGCGACTTGGTGAACGGATCCGACCGCGCGTACCGCCTGTTCCGTCTGTTCATGCGGAACCCGATGACCCGCTTCCTGGTGCGCCTGTTCGGTCCGCTTCTCGGGCGTCCCCTGTCGCAGAGAATTCTGCGCGGACTCAAAGAGAGCAACATGAAACACAAAAAGAATTTTCCCGAAAAATATTTCTGCCGTCTTGCCGACGATCTGGAGAAGAAACGGATTCCGCTCTGCCTCATGGGGCACTTTCACCAGGAGGCGGAGGTGCGCGGAATCTGCGTGCTCCCCGCGTGGGAGGCGGAGGACGGCGAAGTAGGGGTCTACGACTTTGCCGCGGAACGGTATTATCTCGCTCCGTGGCGTTCACTCTTCGCGAAGAAAGGATAATCGGATCATGGAACAGTTGCCGGAATCTCTTCATTTTGTCGGCGTCGGCGGAATCGGCATGAGTGCGCTCGCCCAGATGGCTTCGACGCTCGGCTGCAAAACATCGGGCAGCGACCGCGCACTCAATTCACCGGAAAACAGACGCATCGTCGATTCTCTCCGCGCAAAAGGCGTGCGTCTCTACCCGCAGGACGGTTCCCGTTACGCCGACCCTCCCGCGCCCGCCGCACTTGTCTACTCGACCGCGATTGAGGGAGACAACCCCGACTTTCTCCGTGCCCCGGATGGCGCTGCGCGGCTGCACCGTTCCGAAGCGATGCGTCTGCTCGTCGAAAAACTCGCCGCATCCGTTTTCGCCGTGACGGGAAGCTGCGGCAAGACGACCGTATCCGCCTGGCTCGCGGAAACTCTGGACCGTCTCGGAGCCGCGCCCGCGCTGATTTCCGGCGGTCTCGCCAAGCATTTCATCCGCGATGAATTCGCCGGGAATTACGCGCCGGGCAACGGAAAACTCTGTGTTCTTGAAGCCGATGAAAGCGACAAATCCCTTCTGAATTACACCGCCGACCACGCGATGATTCTGAACATCGGAACCGACCACTATTCCAAAGAGGAGCTCACGGAAGTCTTCCGCAAATTCCTGAGGCGGACCCGCATTTCCGCCGTGATCGAAGACCGCGTGCTCGACGCCGTCGGAACCGATTGCGTCAGACACCTTGAAGTCGCGCTCTTCAGCACCGCGCCGGATGCTCCGGCTGAAATGCACGGATACAAAGTTTTCCGCGTGACGGACTACCGTTCCGGAGACGGGAAGGTGACTGCGAAAATCGACGGACGCGAAGTTCATCTTCCGGCTCCCGGGCTGCACAATGCGGCAAATGCGGCGGCTGTGTTCGCGGGACTCTCGCTTCGGGGATTTGATCCGGAAGCCGTGCTTTCCGCTATCGAACGTTTCTCAGGAGTCTGGCGGAGATTCGATTTCGCCGGAAGAACACGGGGCGGCGCGGCGGTTTACGACGATTACGCGCACAACGTTGAAAAAATCTGCTCGTGCATCGAAGCCGCACACGAGGTCTGCGCCGGCCGCGCGGTGTTCCTTTTCCAGCCGCATGGTTACGGTCCGTTCGGGTTCATGCGTCCGGAACTGTTTCCCGCGCTCGAAAAAGTGCTGAAGAAGGACGACGTTTTCGCATTTCTGCCTGTCTACTACGCGGGCGGGACAACCTCGTTCCGTCCGAAAGCGGAGGAGGTCGCGGCGGAATACGATGCGCGTCATCCGGGCGGACGTTACCGCTTTTTTGCGACGCGTGCGGAGGCGGCGGAGTTCCTGCGTCCGCTCGGCGCATCAGACGCGGCGGTTGTCATGGGCGCGCGCGACAATTCGCTTTCAGACTGGGCGAAAGAACTCGCCGGAACCATTTGAATAACAAGGAGTTTTTCATGAAAAAGATTTTTGCGGCCCTTCTCTCGATTTTCTCCCTCGCGGCATTTTGTGAAGACAGCGTCATCTGCACGATTGACGGACGCACGCTCAAAGTGGAGTCGCTCACCGCTCTTCCGGATTCCTCTCTGGAATATGCGCTTCCCGGTTCAAAGGAGCGGACGAGGATTGCATCCGGACAATATGTTTACGCTCGCATTCCGAAACCATCGGAGATTGAAAAAGCGGATGCGTTTCTGAAAAAAGGCTCGTTCGCGCAGGCGGCCGCTTCATATAAACTCGCGTATGACAAGTACAAACTGCTCGGGTGGGATCTTTACTGCATCGGACACGAGTCGGAGGCGCTTGCGGGGCTTGGCGAAAAAATTGCCGCGCTGAAAAAGCTGGAGTCGGTGAAAGATTACAAACTGCAGGACCGGACGCGGGATTCTCATCTCAATTATGTCCGGCGCCTCCGCGCGCGTCTCTGCGTTGAGCTCGGCAAGTACAAGGAGGCGGAACCCGTTCTCAACGGCATGGCGGGGGGAACCGATGCGTCCGACGCCGCGTTCGCGTTCATCCGCAAAGGCGATATTCTCCGCCGCGACGGCAAGCTGAAAGAGGCGTCGCAGATGTATCTTCAGGCGTCGCTTCTGTTTCTTGATGTTCCCGAACGTCCGGAAGCGCTTGCAAGCCTGTACACCGTCCTGAAGGAGCTCAAGGACTCCAATGCGGAGAAGTTCGCCGGAATCCTGCGTTCCGAGTATCCGGAGAATCCGTGGACAAAGCGGATAGAGAAAAAGTAAGATTTCCGTGATCGCTGAAAGCGTCCGGTCTTTCTTTTGCGGAAAGACCGGACTTTTTTTGTTTCTTCTCTTGATTTTTATTATTAAGGATATATATTT
>ERZ1034917.1169-NODE-1169-length-17793-cov-12.959691_pt1 | contig 17793 bp, 13 predicted proteins | sample MGYA00520605_ERZ1034917 | MGnify/ENA primary metagenome ERZ1034917 (study PRJEB33766, sample SAMN09781784) | gut metagenome | biome: gut microbiome | host: Homo sapiens | place: Madagascar | study: EMG produced TPA metagenomics assembly of the PRJNA485056 data... | reverse complement strand
GAAAACTTCGTACAAAGTGCAGCTGCTCGACACTCTAAAACACGGCCGCTGTGTATTTAGGGAACCCGCAAAAGGCGAGCCTTTTGCGGGAAGAGGAGCAACCGAACATATCTTACCAGACGCGCAAAACTTTGTGCGGCTTAAATATGTGAGTGTTGGGACGAGTGGCCGCGGCCGTGGCATCATTTTTCTATCGAGGGAAACTGCTTATTCTTTTTAAGCAAAACGCAAGCGTTTTGTCGGGCGAGGGACACCCTCTCACTCCCACTTGTCATCTTCGCCAAAGTCGCCTGACGGCTATCGCTTCGCAATTCTTGCCCTAACGGTCAAACTTTGGCTTGCTGTCCTCTGCGCACGCCTCCTGAAAGGCCTTCGGCTTTTCGTCGGCTTTGCTTGTTGTCAGATTATGGCAAATTGGGCAAGTATGCTAAAAATTCTTGCAAAATCAAGATGATTAGTGTATCATATAATAAATAGACTAAAACTCGCACTCGCATTGCGTGCGTGCGACAGGAGGATATAATGAAAGGTTGCGGAGGCAAATTTTTGTCTTTCTTGGTAGGTTTCGTCATGGGCATAGTGTTCGTGTTCGGGGCCGTTTTCGGCACGGTTTACGTCGTTGCGACACAAACCAAGGTGTCCGACATCGAAAACAAATTCAATAAAGGCGACAATCTGACTGAGGGCAAAGAAATCGGCGGCATGACTTTGTACGACGTTTTCGTCAAGACGAAAGATATGTTCGCAGGCGGCAGCAGTCCTTCGATTGCCGACGTGAAGGAGCAGTTCGGCATTGACGTTCTGGAAATTCTGGAAAGCAAACTCAATCTCAAAATCGACGGCAACGACGTGTACGTCAGAGTTGAAGACGTGAAAGCGATTTCCTTCGACTCGGAAGGAGGAAGAAGCGCCGATTCGCTCGACCGCTACATATATAACGCCGAAACTAACGCTTTTGAAAGAGTCGTCGCGCAGACGAACAAGGATACCGGCGAAGTTACGGCCTATCAGCAAGTTCCGTTCGGCAGCATTTACGACGTCAAAAAAACGGAAGGCGGCGAAAACGTTCTGACCTACAAGGGCACCGACGTCACCGAACGCTGCGGCATCGTCAACGATAAACTGGTTTCGACTGCCGACGGCGACTTTTACCTTGCGTCCAAAAATGCCAAGGACACGCTTCTTGCCACTCCTATTTTCGATATAACCAAAGACATCAACGTTCTTCTGGACGTTATCAATTTGGATTTAGTGGGAGAATTGACCGGCAACACCTCCATAAAAGACATCAAGGTTATGGCGGAAGGAAGCTACCTGCCGATCATGGTTATGCTTGACACTCTGATGGACGTTTTCAACAACATCGAGAAAAAGAGCATCGGCGAAGTGCAGGATTTGACGGGCATAAACTTTATCTCTTCCGACAATTTGTTGTCCGCGCTCATCGACGTGCCTATCGGCAAACTTATGAACGAAATGGAAGTTATGGAAGTGGGAAAACTGATAAAGACCAATCGCGATTCCTTCGTCAAATACACCGATTTGCAAACCGACGCCGCGCCTGACAAAATCGTCGAATACGGCAACGGATTCAAAGACGGCGCGCCGACCGAAATCGGCAAGCTTACGCTTGACGTGGCAACCGGCCTCTATTCTTCGGACAGCAAACATAACGAAGCGCATTACAAGTGGCAGGAAAAACACCTCGGCAAATACGTCGAAGGCGGTTCCCCTGAACTTGTGGCCGACTATTTCGTCGTCAGCGAAAGCTCGGACGAAAGCGGCAAAATCACCTATTCCCTGGCAGCTTTGGAAGGCGGTGAAGCGGCTATCGTCCCTGAAAACGTAAACAAAGTTTACGTCCGTATCTACGAAGGCGACGGCGTTATGAACGCTTTGAGTCCGCTGACGCTTTCCGAGTTGTCCTCCGGAAACTTTAAGGATAAATTCGACAACATCAAACTTGCGGACGTTTTGGGCGAAGACAGCATGACGGGCGTTCTCGCGAACTTCAAGGACACCAAAATCGGCGAACTTGCCGACAAATTCGACAACCTCACTTTGGGTGAAGTTATCGACATCTACGAAGAGGACGTTCTGGACGAATCGGGCAACGTCATTCACGAAAAATCGTCAAACGTGCTCATCAAGTTCAAGGACACAAAAGTGAACGACCTCGGCACCGCGTTTAACGACCTCGTTTTGTCCGACGTTATGGACATCTACGAGGAAGACGTTTTAGACGGAGAAGGAAACGTCATTCACGAAAAATCAAACAAAGTTCTCATCAAACTAAAAGATACCAAAGTAAACGCATTGGGCGACGAATTCAACAATCTCGTTTTGGACGACGTGGTTGAAATCCAAGCCGAAAACGTCTGCGAAAGAGTGGGCGCCGCGGCAACCGACGAAGCGGCGAGAAACGCAGTTTCCGCAAAAGAAGAGCTTTATATCGGTTTGGGTTCCTCAACGAGCAGCGACTTCTCGCGCGTGTTTGCAGGCACCTTTAAGGTTATGCGCATAGCAAACGCGGCCGAAACCGAAGCGCCGTACGGAGCGTTCGTCAAAGTGACCTACGCCGAAGACGGGAGCATCTCCAACGACGGCTACACCGAAAGCACCGTTCTTTATCGTCAAACCGTGGAAGCCTCCAACGCCGTTCTCGTTGCGCTTAAGGACACCAAGGTTTCCGACCTTGCCACCGCGGCAAGCTCCGTCATCGACGAAATGCGCCTCGACGAGGTTATGGACGTCGACGGCAACGTGTTTACAAAACTTAGCACGGTTCCTGCCGAGGCAGACAAAGTGAACTACTACGTTCTGGATCACGACATGTATATCGCTTACGATCCGACCAACTCCGACCACGCGGGAGCAACCGTTTTCTACAAGCTCAGATACGACGGCTCCGCCAACGCAATCATCAAAAAGATTGCCACGGTGAAAGTCAAAAATATGTCCGATTCGATTGACGTTGCAATCGACAACACCTATCTCAGGGAACTTATCGACATCAAGGTCAGAAGCGAATTTACGCCTGACGCGCTTGGCGAATACGTTATCTTCGCCACCTTCGACACCGAAGAGCAGGCCCGCGAAACCTACAAAGGCACCTACGAAATCATGGAAGCGGACGGCAAGGTTCACGTTATGGTCAAATATAAAGACGGATTGACGGGCGCAAGATATCACCTTGTGTCTGCGGCGTCCAACTCCGCTTTGGCAAATCTTTCTGACGTCAAGGTTGGCAAAATGTCCGATGGTATGAAAGACGTCATCGATCAGATGCTCCTTTCCGAAACAATGGTCATAAACGGCGACGTGTTCAAGGCGAAAACTCCGGCGGACGAAGAGGAAAAAGCTACGCTTTTCGTGTGCAAAAACAGCATGTTCCTTGCTTACGATCCTCTCACCGATTCTGCCGAAACCGAGTTTTACGAAAGAGTTTACGAAGGCGCGGGCAACGCGGTTTTGAAGAAACTGGCAACCGTTTCCGTGCAGAACATTCCTGCTCGCATCAACGATGCCGTGAACGAAACCAGAATTTCCGAACTTATAACGATAAACGACGACGCCAACGTCGTTCTCAAAAAAGTGAAAAACGTGAAGGTCAAAAACCTGTCCGCGGAAATCGACAACGCCGTCAACACCAGCAAGCTGGGCGAAATTATCACCATCGACGGAACATCGCACGCCGTTCTCATTGCGCTTAAGGACGTCGAAGTCGGCAAGCTCGGCGAAAAAGCGCCCGGCATCATCAACAATATGACTATCGAAAAACTCGTCAACCCGACCGATCAGAACGGCATTATGTACGCGCTCAGGCGCTCGACGCTGAACACGATTGAGGACGACGCGACCAACCTTTTCAAAACCTCTTCGATTCTGGAGCTTTACATCTGGTCCGGCGCAACCGTAGATCCGGCTCTTAAGGCAGCAATTTTAGCTTATCAAGAAGTGCATGGCACTTTGACGGTTGAAAAATTCCTTTCCAACCTTAAAGTGGATACGGATGGCAAAATTTATTTGGCAATCTAAAAATCATTTTGCCGCGAGGACGAAAAACCGCCTCGCGGCATAAACTGAAAACATGTTTGAAAGTATAAAACAAGACCTTCGGGTCATAATGGAAAAGGATCCCGCGGCCACAAGCAAGTGGATGGTTTTTTGGAACTACCCGGGATTTAAGGCGCTTATGTGCCACCGAATCGCGCACGCGCTGTATCGCAAGGGCCTTAAGGGGCCGGCGAGGTTTGTGGCAAGGATTGCGCGCCGCACAACGGCTATCGAAATTCATCCTGCGGCAATAATCGGCCGTGGAGTTTTCATCGATCACGGAGCAGGGCTTGTCATCGGCGAAACCGCCATAATAGGCGACAACGTAACCCTGTATCAGGGGGTAACGCTCGGCGGCACGGGCAAGCAGACGGGCAAACGCCACCCGACTCTCGAGGACGACGTTATGGTGTCTGCGGGAGCAAAGGTTCTGGGACCTGTCGTCATCGGCAAAGGAAGCAAGGTGGGCGCGGGCAGCGTGGTGATGAAAGACGTGCCTCCGCATTCCACGGTGGTGGGCGTTCCGGGGCGCATCGTGCGGCAGAACGGCAAAAAAGTGGACGACATGGATCAGGTTAAACTCCCTGACCCGATTTTGGAAGAATTTAAACGTCTTAATGACCGAATCGCCGCTTTAGAAGACAAACTCGGCGTAAAAAGTTGTCGTTATTCGCTTTCGGCAGACGAATACAACGTTCCAAAAAGCGATGGCGGCGACAAAAATCAACGATAAAAGAGGCAAAAATGCTTAGAATTTACAACACGCTTACCGGAAAGAAAGAAATATTTGAACCTATGAATCCGCCGGCAGTCAAAATGTACGCCTGCGGCATCACGGTGTCGGGCGACGCGCACATCGGACACGCCTATCAGGCCCTCATTTACGACATCATCAGAAAGTATCTCGAAAAGTCGGGCTATGACGTTACCTATGCCAGAAACTACACCGACGTCGATGACAAAATAATCGCCAAATCCAAAGAAACGGGTATCCCTGCCGATCGCTATGCCGAAATGATGATAAAGCGTATCGACAAGGTTATGCGCGAGCTTAAAATCGACGATCCCGATATCTGGCTGAAAGCCACCTGCAACATCGGGAACATAATCGATTTCACCTCTGCGCTAATCGAAAAGGGCTACGCCTATCCGACGCCGGGCGGCGACGTCTATTTTTCCGTCGAAAAGTTTTCGGACTACGGCAAGCTGTCGGGCAGAAAGTTGGAGGACGCACTGAACGGCGTCCGCGTGGAAAACGACGAGGAAAAGAAAAACCCTTTGGACTTTGCGCTTTGGAAAGCGGCAAAAGAGGGCGAAATTTCGTGGGATTCGCCGTGGGGCAAGGGCAGACCGGGCTGGCATATCGAATGTTCGGCAATGAACAGGGCTGCTTTCGGCGATCAGATCGACATTCACGGCGGCGGCCGCGATCTCATCTTCCCGCACCACGAAAACGAAATAGCGCAAACCGAAGCTCTGACCGGCAAGAGGTTTGCAAAATACTGGATTCACAACGGCCTCATCAAGGTGAACGGCCAAAAAATGAGCAAATCGCTCGGCAACAGCATAGTTTTGGGCGACCTTATGGCCGAATACGACGACGAAACCATAAAGTTCGCGCTGCTGCAAACCAACTACCGCGGCGACATCAACGTTACGGACGATCTGTTCCCTAACGCCGAAAAGCACCTTTACGGGTTCTACAAAATTATGGACGAAGCGGAAAAGCTCGGCCTGAAATCGGCCGAATTCACAAAGTCTATCGACGACGACTTCAACGCCGCCATGGACGACGATTTCAACACGGCGCTTGCGATAAGCAATCTGTTCGGCCTGTTCAAAAAGATAAAAGCAAAACTGAAAGCGGGCGACGATTCCGCCGCGGCAGACATCAATCAAATCAAAAAAACCTACTCGCTTTTGGGACTGTTCTTGGCCAAGCCGTCAAAGTTCTGCGCGCGCTACGAAGCAAAGCATCCCGAAGCCGCAAAGCCCGAAACCACAGACGCTCCGGAAGAAGTCGTGAAGCTTGCAGAAAGCCGCAAGGAAGCAAAAAAGGCCAAAAACTACGCCTTGGCAGACGAAATCAGAGGGCAGATTGCCGCTCTCGGCTACACCGTGGTGGACGTCCCGGGCGGATACGATTTGAAAAAGAACTGAAATGAAACTTTTTAGAAACAAAAAAACCGAATATTCCTCAGGCGACGTCAAAGTAACCGAAATAGTGCTGGACGAAGAACCGAAAACCGTTTCGGAACCTGCCGAAGAACCCGCCCCCGCGCCCGTTTCGGACAAGCCGCAGGAGCAGGATATTCCTGCTGCCGCTTTTGACGAGCCGCCTGCTGCCGAGCCTTTAGACGAGGAGCCGCAAACCGACGCCGAATCCGATTTGTCTGAAACGGAAGAAGAACTCCCGCACGGCGAACAAACGGCCGAATCTGCCGAAATTCTGCCGGAAAAGACCGAAATCGAAGAAGCGGCGGAAGAGTCTGTCCAAGAGCAGGCCGAAGCCGAAGCGGAGGCTTTTGCAGGGCCCGCCGAAGAGGAAGAAAAATCCGAAGAACCGCAAAAAACCGAAGAAATAGGGGAAGAACCGATTTCCGAGGAGCAGGCGTTTGTGGAACGCATAAAAGCCGAACGCGTCACCGACAACGAGCGCGCCGCCCACGTTTACGCAGAAACCGCAGAAAGGGTTGAAGAGGTCGGAAAGGCAAGATACGCCGGAAGCTCCGAGGAAAAAAAGGCCGCAAGAGTCATAAGGGATTTGTTCGAGGACGAGCTTGGCGGGTTTGCCCGCATGGAGCCGTTTGACGTCAGGCCGTTTTCGACGGTGCAGGGGTTGCCTGTTTTCGCCGCGATAAGCGTCGTGGCGTTCATATTGTCGTGCATATGGCCGCCGCTCGGGGTTTTGCTGTTCCCGACCGTGGCGGCAATGATCTTCGTGCAGGTCATCAAAAACAAAGACGACTTTTCGTGGTTGTTCCCGAAACGCACTTCCTACAACGTTGTCAGCGTCATCGAAAACGGCGAAAAACGCATCGGAAAAACCGTCGTTCTGGGGTGCCATTACGACACCGACTACGGCCGAATGGAACTTCCGAAGTGGATTGCAAAGCAAAACAGCGCAAGTTTACATACCTTTATGACGTGGTACGCGTTTGCGTCAAACATTCTTCTTGCCGCGCTGTCGGTGGCCTGCATATTCCTGAAATCCGGGCCGAAGGCCATCGTTATGTTCGCAGGATTCGTGGCGCTTGCGGTGAGCGTCGTTTATATGGTGACTTACGTCACCTATTTCAAGCTCGGCGCGAGAATGAACAAAAACGCTCTCAGCGGACTGGGACTGACGCTTGCGGTTGCGCAGCACCTCAAATTAAATTCCGAAGAAATTCCTTCCGACGTCCGAGTCGTGGTGGCGGCTTTCGGAAGCAGCTATGCCGGCGCAAAGGGCAGCGAGGCTTTTCTGGAGGAGCATTACGGCAAAGACAACCTGCTGATAAATCCCGTTTTTCTGGACGTTTCGGCGCTTAGGAAAAACGAAGCGAACGTCGTGGTTTCGGACAAAAATCTGAAATTGAATTACGGCGGCCGTTTGGCAGAAACGGCATTTGAAACGCTGAAAGAGAGTGGATTAACTGTCGATAAGGTTGTTGAACAAGGCAGATTTGCCGACGCGACGTCGTTTCAGACAAAAGACATACCAAGCGTTTTTCTGGACGGAGGAATTCAAAAAGAAAGCATGTTCGGCGAAACGGAATCGGACGTCGAAACCAGATATAACGCGGTATTGAATCTGGTAAGGAGAATAATGAAAGAATGAAAAATAAACGCACGACGAAAAATCTCGCTTTTGCGGGAATGTTCATGGCTCTGACCATGGTTTTCACCGTCATACACATACCGCTTGCAATAGGAAACATCAATTTCGGCGACGCGGTTATATTGCTCAGCGCGGCGTGCCTGCCGCTTCCGTTCTCGGTTGCGTCTTCCGCAATCGGCGCGGCGCTTGCCGACGTTTTTACGGGGTACGCTTCCTACGCGCCTTTCACGCTGGTCGTCAAAGCCTTGGTGGCGCTTATTGCAAAGCTTTTGCTGACGGCGTTCAAAAACGCCAAGCCTGCCGTGAAATATCCGATTTCGGCAATCCCTGCCGAGCTCGTTATGGCGGGAGGATATTTTTTGGCAAATTCCTTCCTTCTCGAATGGGAATTCAAAACGGCTGCAACCAGCGTTCCGTTCGACCTTTTGCAGGGCGCCGTGGCAGTGGTCGTGTTCACGCTTTTGGCGGTGGTGGCAAAGATCCCGGAAAAAGTCGGTGAGTATCTGACGAAAGAATAACCTAAAACGAATAACGATCCGTCCGAAAGGGCGGATTTTTTCGTTGTAACGCCGGCCGAGATTTTTTCATAAGATAAAACAGAATGCCTCGTACATAAAATTTTGGAGGTAAATGCCGTGAATTGTTTCAGACAAGTAACGCAAAGCTGCTGCTATCCTACCCGCGGCCCGCGCGGCCCTATGGGCCCTCAAGGAGCGACCGGCCCGCAAGGTCCTATGGGACCGATGGGACCTATAGGAGCAACCGGTCCGCAAGGACAGACAGGCCCTCAAGGCCCGCAGGGCCTGACGGGAGCAACGGGCGCCACCGGCGCCACGGGAGCAACCGGTCCGCAGGGACCGCAGGGCGAAACGGGGCCTCAAGGCCCTCAAGGCCCTCAGGGTATCCAGGGTATTCAAGGGATTCAAGGCGAAACGGGCGCTACCGGCGCAACTGGAGCCACGGGCCCTCAAGGCCCACAAGGCATACAGGGCGAAACAGGAGCCACCGGCCCGCAAGGCGAAACGGGGCCTCAAGGTCCGCAAGGCCCGGCAGGCACGGGAGAAGCGTTATATTCAAACGCAACGAATCAGACAGTAGCCACGGCTACGCAGATTCCGGTGACGCTCGTCAGGGAAACCTCGGGCACCGACATCACGGTTACGGGCGGCAACGTCGTTTTGCCGGAAGGAAATTATTTGGTTTCCTACGGCGTGGAAGGAACGAGGGCCACAAACGGCGCTCTCACCGCGTCGCTGTATCTAAATGGCGCGCCGCTTACCGGAGAAAGCGTAACCGAAACCGTTTCCACGGGCGAAACCGTAAACGCGTCCAAAACCACGGTGGTCAATTCCACTGCCGCGGGCACCACTTTGGGGCTGTATAACACTTCGGGCGCAGAGGCAACGTTCTCCAACGCATATATAACCGTATTAAAACTTTAAGAGTGTAATTCGGAGATAAAAAGACGGTTTGCGGTCTGATGCAGTACGGCAAACCGTCTTTTTGAAAAAATTTTTCATACATCGTTGACAAGCGCGGCAAAGCTATAATATAATTTTTTTACAAGGCACTATAACGGAGGATATATGTGGATAGTTGATTTTAACGAAAACGTCTGGCATTTCATAGTCAGGCTGGCGATATCGGTCACCTGCGGTATACTTATAGGTTTTGAAAGAAAGAACCGCAGCAAAGAGGCCGGGATAAGGACTCACGCCATCGTATGTATGGCGGCGACGCTGTTTATGATCGTGTCGAGGTATCTCACTTCTGCAGATTTCGGAGGAGCGGGCACCACGGGCGATCCTGCAAGAATCGGCGCGCAGATCGTGACGGGCATAGGCTTTTTGGGCGCAGGCATAATCATGTATCGCCGCGACGCAATGCGCGGCATAACCACCGCCGCGGGAATATGGGCCACGTCCGCAATAGGTATGGCGATAGGCGCGGGATTCGTCATAACCGGCATAACGGCAACGTTGATTATTTTGATATTGCAATTCGTGTTCCATTTGCCGATAAAAGCTTTTCAGACCAAGCACCTCGCCACCGTGAAGCTGAAAGTCTGGATGGAAACGGACGACGTGGTGGACAAAATAATGACCAGTTTTATAAACCCGAAAGTGTCCAGCTTTGCGGCAAAAATCGAGGACGGCAGGACGGTTGCAACGGTTCACATAGTGACTTCGGGCGTTTGCACAGTGAAGGAACTGGACAAAATTATAAAAGAAAATTCGACTCATATCCTTGCGATCGAGCAGGTGGAAGAAGTCTGACGAAGATCCCCGTTTCGGCGGGGGTTTTTTGTCGAAATCAAAAAAGAAGTCGGCGAAGTCCGCAAAATGTTGACAAACGGCGGCGGCTTTGCTATAATTTACAAATCTGAAAGCATTTAAGACATATAAAGCGGAGGCATTTTATGGAAAAAATCTTTTTAACTCAAAAAGGTTACGACGAACTTCAGGAAAGACTGGACTATTTGACGGGCCAAGGCCGCCAGGAAATGAGCGAAAAAATCAAACTCGCCCGCGAATACGGCGACCTTTCGGAAAACGCCGAATACGATGCTGCCAAGAACGAGCAGGCGTTTATGGAGCAGGAAATCAAAGAGATTGCCGAAAAACTCCGTAATGCAGAAATCATCGACGAATCCAACCTGGACAGCAAAACCGTTTCCATCGGAAGCATCGTTAAGCTTCAGGATATGGAACTGGACGAAAAAGTCGAAATCAAAATCGTCGGCAGCAGCGAAGCCGACATCATGAACAACAAAATCAGCAACGAATCCCCGATCGGCCAGGCGCTTATCGGCAAGAAAAAAGGCGCGGTTGTGGACGTGAACACTCCGAGCGGCGTTCTGAAGTACAAAATCATTTCCATCAGCATTGACTAAAGAAGAGGTTATTATGGCAGAGAAGGAAGTAGTTTTGCCTGACGTGGCGCAGGAAGAAGCGGAACTTAACGAAATATTCAAAATCAGAAGAGATAAACTGGCGGACCTTCAGGCGGCAGGCAAAAATCCGTTTGAAATCGTGAAATACGATCGCAACGCCCACAGCAAAGAAATAGTCGACAACTACCCTGAGTTCGAGGGCAAAACCGTGAAAATAGCGGGCAGAATTCTGTCCAAGCGCATCATGGGCAAGGCCAGCTTTGCGCATATCATGGACGACACCGGCCGTATTCAGTGCTACGTCAGCCGCGACGATCTGGGCGAAGAAGGCTATGCCGACTTCAAAAAGGTCTACGACATCGGAGACATCGTCGGCGTCGAAGGTTTCGTTTTCACCACCAAAATGGGCGAAATCACCATTCACGCCAAAAATATGATTTTGCTTTCGAAATCTCTGCGTCCGTTGCCTGAAAAATTCCACGGCTTAAAAGACGAGGACACCAGATATCGCCAAAGAGAACTGGATCTCATCGCAAATCCGGAGGTTAAGGACACGTTTGTGGCGAGAAGCAAAATTCTCTCCGGCATCAGAAGATATCTGGATAATCTCGGCTATCTCGAGGTGGACACCCCTGTTTTGCAGACGCTTGAAATCGGCGCTTCCGCAAGACCGTTCAAAACCTTCCACAACGCACTCGGCATCGATATGTTCCTGAGGATCGAAACCGAGCTTTACCTCAAACGCCTCATCGTCGGCGGTTTCGGCAAGGTTTACGAGGTCGGCCGTATCTTCAGAAACGAAGGTATGGACAGAAGCCACAACCCTGAATTCACCACCGTCGAAATGTATCAGGCGTATAGCGACTACAAGGATATGATGGACCTTATAGAGGATATGTATCGCACCCTCGCAAAAGAGGTTTGCGGCACCACCGACATCACCTATCAGGGCACCGAAATAGATATGGGCAAGCCTTGGGAAAGGCTCACCATGGTTGAAGCGGTCAAGAAATTTGCCGGCGTCGATTACAACGACTGGGCAACCGACGAAGAGGCAAGGGCGGCGGCCAAAAAAGCGGGCGTCGAAGTTCCGGAAGGCAACAAAGCGACCAAGGGACACGTGCTTATCGCATTTTTCGAGGAAACCGTCGAAGACAAGCTTATTCAGCCTACCATTATCTACGATTATCCTGTCGAAAATTCTCCGCTTGCAAAGCGTAAACCGTCGAATCCGGCGTTTACCGAACGTTTTGAGTACTTTATCTATGCAAGAGAGATGGGCAACGCTTTCAGCGAGCTTAACGATCCTATCGATCAGCTGGAACGCTTCACTCGTCAGGTGGAAGCAAAGAGAGCCGCAGGCGGCGTTGACGCGCAGATCGACGAAGACTTTATCACCGCTTTGGAATACGGCATGCCTCCGACGGGCGGCTTGGGCTTCGGCGTGGACAGACTGGTTATGCTTCTGACCGACAGCGCAAGCATAAGGGACGTCATCTTGTTCCCTACCATGAAACCGAGAGCAAAATAGCGTTTCTTCCACCGCCGAAAACGGGCGGTGGAAATTTTTCCGCTTTTGGCGGAGCAATGGATAGGGTATAATGGACTTTTTGTTTGTTCTCAACAGCTTGCTTTTGGGAGTGGGGCTCACCATGGACGCATTTTCCGTGTCCGTTTCAAACGCGCTCGCCGAACCGAACATGAAAAGAGGCAAAGCGGTTCTGATTGCGGGGACGTTTGCGGTTTTTCAGGCGGCAATGCCTATGATAGGCTGGGTGTGCGTGCACACCGTCGCCGAAAAGTTTAAGGCGTTCGACAAATTTATTCCGTGGATTGCGCTGGTTCTTTTGTGCTACATCGGCGGGAAAATGATTTTTGAAGGCGCGCAAAAAAGCAAGGTCGATCACGACAACGAAACGCCTGCTTCCATTGCCCTCGGAACGCTTTTCATGCAAGGCGTGGCAACGTCCGTCGACGCGCTTTCCGTAGGTTTCACCATCGCCGAGTACAATCTTTTGTCGGCAATCGTGGAGGCCCTTATTATCTCGGTCGTTACGTTCGGATTTTGCCTCGGAGGAGTGTTCCTCGGCCGAAAAATCGGCAGCAAGTTTTCCGACAAGTCCGAAATCGTCGGCGGCGTGATTCTGGTGGCCATCGGTCTGGAGATTTTTATCAAGGGGCTTATCGGAGGCTGAACAAAAAAAATTCGTCCTGCAGCAAAAAACAGCTCGAATTTGCTTGCCACAAACGGTTTTTTAGTGTAAGATAATATTCGCATGGAGGCTTAGCCCAGCTGGTTAGAGCGCTACGTTGACATCGTAGAGGTCACAAGTTCGAGCCTTGTAGTCTCCACCACATAAAAGAAATACGAACTCTGAAAAACCAGAGTTCGTATTATTTTTTAAATGTTTTTTTGGAATGCAGAATACCGAAATGAATATGGAAAAACAATTCATTGATCGCCTCAAAACTTCCGACAATCGGAAGACAAACAGAGAAGCAGGCGAAGTTTTATGGAAGAAGTTTGGCTTTTTTCAATTCTTTTCTCAATCTGTTCACGGCTATTTTTAAGATGATTTCCGTATGTCTGCCCGAGGATATATAACAATAGATTTCATGGTATACGCCATAAAACGCGCACTTTAAGTCGACGTTTTTTGAAACCGGGTATTTTGCTTTATAGGTGTCATAGAGGCGGAAGAAGTTTCCTGTAAGGTTTCTTAGCTGAAACAGCTCGAATTCCTTATCCGCCCATTTACAATCTAACGGATCAATAATGGCGGTGATATTTAAATCGCCGTCGCTCATAACGTTCATTACGTTTAAGTCGCCGTGAATAAGAGAGGCTTGTCGGATAGGTTCGCAAAAAATATATTCGAAATTTTTCCACGCAATTTGCATGGTTTTTATTGTTTTAGCGTTAATTTTTCCGGCCTTATTCATTTGCACGGCGGTGTCGAGAACGTCTTTTGCAAACGGCTTATAATAATCGAGCCAATCATCATATTCGGGCTTATCGAGAGAACCGAATTTTTCATTCGTTATACCGTGCCAATGAGCCAAGGCTTCAACGATATTATCGGCAAATTGTTGTTTTTTCTTTTTACTTTTAAATAATTTTCTGAAATCGGTAAAACAATCCGTGCCCGAAACGTATTCCTCAACGATAAAATCCATGGGGATATCATCGTTTGCGTCGACTGTAAAATATACGGCAGGAAGAGGTATCAGCGTGTTCCGGCCGAGAGTATTCAAAGCAGCGGCTTCATTTTTGTGCATGCCGTCGACGCGGAAAGCTTTAACTATGAGTTTATATGGAGAAACGGGAAGCTCAACTTTATAGACGTAACCGAAAGAGCCGCCGCCTGCGTATTTAATGTTTAATACGTCGCAAGCATAATGTTCGATTACAATAGCTTTTACAAAATCTTTTGTTTGCTCCTTATTATAAGGACTTACGATTTTTTGTTCCATAAATTTCTCCGACAATTTTCTTCCGATATAAACCTTAACACGTTTAAGCAGAAAAAGCAAGCGTCAACCTTTCCGGAACGTGTCCCATAGATAAAACGTCGTTAAAAACACGAATGTACGGCTTGCTGTTTTTATTATTTTTAGAAACACAAGGGCAGAGAAAAGCGGCTTCGCCGGTTATGTCATTCGCTCTGCGTTTCTTGTTTCAGCAGAGTTGCGTAGCGCAGCATTTGTTTGCGCGAAGACACTCCGAGTTTTTCCAGAATATTGTGGTTGTGGAATTTGAGCGTACTTTCGCGTATATTGAGTATATAGGCGATTTCCTTTGCGGTTTTGCCTTGCAGATAGAGGTTAAAAACGGTTTTTTCTGTTTTTGTAAGCTCTTTTAACCCGATTTTGAATGCTTCGTAGTTATCGGGATCTATCTCGTTTTTGCGGGAATAAGTCAGCCGTTCTATTTCCGTTTGCCGCTTGTCGATTTCATTTGTCTGGTTTTCGGTTACGATCGCAAGTTCTTCGTTTTGACGTTTCAGGTTTTCCGTTTCGAGATCGCGAAGCCTGTTCTGTTCGGTAAGATAGACGAGTAAGTCGTCGATTTCGATAATGTCCGATTTTGTTCCGGCATGCTCCTGCATACGTATTTTTTCAAGGCTTTTTATCACAGGGGAAACGAATTTTTGTGAAAAAATCACGCAGATTACAACGGCGGAAAAAACGAGTAAAAAGCATACTAACACGATTCTTGTGACGCTTACGGCAACGGTTTTGTCGAATTCGCTTTTCGGTTGCATAACTACAAGGGTGTATGAAGTATTGCAGATAGTAATCTCGTTTTTAGCGGCAACGAAAGTTTTTTCTCCCAAGAACTCGGTGAGAGAGTCGTTCATTTCCTTTGGTACGAGCGTACCGCCCGGTTTCAGAGAGTAGTCGCCGAGGACGCCTGCCCAGAATATGTTGTCACAGTCGATTTTGCCGTCTTCTGCCGTTTTGGAAAAGGTGCAGGTCAGTTGTTCTAATCTTGTAGGTTGAGCAAAGAAATCTTTAAAGTAATTTTTCGAGATTTCAAATCCGCAAATGCCGTAATACGAGCCGTCGGCGCCAAGCAGCGGCGTAATAAACGCCATTGCTTCTTCGCTTGTTCCGTTAAGCGTAAAAATATCGGTCAGCACGGACTTTTTTTCTTTGACGATTGTTTCGTCGAAGAAGGGTTCCGTTTGCGGCGCGAAATCGGTTCTGAATTCCAGACGCCATTTGCGGTGTGGCATTACGTTGTTTTTCCTTCCGAGTTCCGCGCTGCCCCGAAACAGCAGCAGCGTTTCGTCCGTTCGGTCAAGGGTGCTGCGTTGAAAATATAATCCTGTTTTGGATTTGTCCGAGTCGGCTTTGCCGGTGTTGACGGTTGCGTTAAGCATGATAAACGCGCCCGAAGCGTCCGCTTTAAGCAGCTCTTCTTTAAGTTTAGGGAAAAGCGCTTTCTGCACGCCTTCCGTATATAATTGAGAATCGTTGAGCGCGCTTATATAAATTCCTTTTTCTTTCAGATACTTGTCTATTATCGCCGAGGCATCGTTTGAAAGCATCTCGTTCATCATCGAGAGATCGTCAAAGTATTTTTCGATTTGTCTTGTATAGAACTCGTTTTGAAAAGTCAGATTGTTTGAATATTTTTCCGTTGTCGTAGAAAACTGCCCGACGAAAAACAAACCGAATGCGATAAACATAACGACAACGAGAACAAGCGTAAGCATATATAACAAAAGCTTACGATGCATAGACGTTTTCTTTTTTTTGAAATCTATGAACTTCATATTCCGGTTGCTCCGCTATTTTGTGTCAGCCGACGCTATTCAGCGCGGCTTTCATTTCCGCAACTATCTGTTCCAAAGTTTCGCCGTTTTTGTATCTGGTTTCAAGAGTATTCTGGATATTGCGGATTTTTTCGTACAAAGCGTACACTTTGGTGTAATATCCTTCGAAATCCGGTTCTTTTTTGAAAGAGCAGGTCTCAACGGTTTTGGCCAGAGCTTTATAAAGGTTTTTGTATGCTTCCGACTGCAAAGAATTTTCGCCGATTTTGTCAAAAGCCCCCGTTCTTACAGGCATATATCCGGTAGAAAGGACGAAGTCCAGGTTGCGCTGTTCCTCGGTAAACCACCGCGCGAAGACGGTTGCGGCCTCGGCTTTACGGGCGGTCGTTTTATAGGCGCAAAGCCCGACGCCCGATTGCGTTGCGACTTTTTGTTTGCCTGCCTGTTGTGGTAACGGCAAGACTTTCAGATTCACGGCTTCCGACGTGTTGTCGGGATAGGTGATTTCGTCGTTGTAATAAAGAACGGAAGCCGAAGAACCGATACCTGCGCAAGTCTGTCCCGTCATAACCTGCGTGTTGGAATACAAATCGGACACGACAATATGTCCTTTGGCGATAGACGTGGCAAACATATCGTATGCTTTTAGCAGAGCGGGATTGTTTGCGTCGTACCAACCGTCCTTATAAGAAATATTCTCCCCGTCGGATATGGCGCACAGTTCCGCAAGCCTTATCAGATAATCTATCGCGCAGAACGGTTTGCCACCCGACCACTCGTAATATTTTTCGGCAACCGAGAAAAACCCTTCCCAGGTTTCAAGGTCGGATAGCGAAACGTCCATGGCTGCGGCAAATCTCTCAAAAACTCCGCCCGCGATGAACAGCATGTAAGTCGATTTGGAAACGGGAAAAACCGAAAGGTGGTCACTCAGTATGCCGTCGCTCAGAAAATCGGGGACGAATTTGTCAAGTTCGGACGGTGAAAAACAATCTTTCCAATCCAAAAGATTGTTTGCCCCCAACCCGCGCGCGTCGCTCGAATGGCAAAAGAACAAATCGGGCATTGCCTTGGATCCCGCTTTGCCTGTTTGCGCGTCTTTCAGTTTTTTTCCGATCTGCGAGGCGTTTGACATCAGCGTAACGTTAATGATGACTCCTTTTTCTTTGCCGACGGTTGCGTTGAATTGCTCGATAAAGTCGTTCATTGGCGAATTGACCTGCTCGCCGTAAACGTGCCACATGGTGAGAGTCGTCGGTTTTTTCGGGTTCAGCAAGGTGTTGTTTTTATTGCAGGCAAAAAAAGTAAAGGCGGTTGCGAGCGTCATTGCAATGACGATGAACAACGAAACAAATTTTTTGGTCTTACGTTTCATATCGATCTTCCGTTATCGGTTACGTGAGCGTTTGCTCACCCGATTTAAAAAGTTTTTTGATTTTTCCGGTTTCCCCCACCTTTTTAGGGTTTGGGTGGGGGAATTTTCGTTGCGTTTTTGCTATACTCATGATAGTTCAAACGTTGCAAGCAAGCGCAAAAACACCATTAAGTATATACGAGTACATAAAAGTATACCACATGCGCATGCGAAAGTCAATTGCCGTTTAACAACAAACAAAATAGCAAACATAACAAAACGGCATTAAAACGCCCGGCGAATACGACGCATATTAAGGCGAACAAATCAACAAATCAAAGATACAAAATCGGTTTCACGTCGCAAAAAGCGATTTGAAATATATATT
>ERZ1034917.1168-NODE-1168-length-17793-cov-22.339554_pt1 | contig 17793 bp, 21 predicted proteins | sample MGYA00520605_ERZ1034917 | MGnify/ENA primary metagenome ERZ1034917 (study PRJEB33766, sample SAMN09781784) | gut metagenome | biome: gut microbiome | host: Homo sapiens | place: Madagascar | study: EMG produced TPA metagenomics assembly of the PRJNA485056 data... | reverse complement strand
GTTTTAAACATTTTTAGATAAAATTAGCAAAACATAAAATTACATAAAAATTTTTTTCTCTAAAATATTGACAAGGTCGACCATAAATTGATATAATAAGATTGTGGGATAAAATAAAAGTATTTTTAAGGGGAATAATAAAAATGAATTTAAGACAATGGCAAAATATGAATTATAATGACCAAATAAATTATATATTTCATAATTTATTAAAAAGGAGATTTAAAAATGGAAAATAGAACTTTAAACGCAGCACTTAAAGTTAGGACTAAAGAAAAAGAAAAAGAATTATTTTATGAAGCTTGTAAGAAGAATAAAACATCAGGACAAGCAGTGCTTAGAGAATACATTTTAAAATATATAGAGGTGAATACAGATAAATGTTAAGCAGGTTGCAAATAAAAAATATCTTAAAGAACTTGGATAAAGTTTCACGTCCAACACTATTAAAAAAAGCTAAACAATTAGGCTTAGAGGTTAAGAAAAATGTTAGTGATATAAAACTTCGCCAACAATTAAAAAAGAGCGGAGAACGTCAAATAGAGCTTTTTATGACTAATCTAGTAAAAAAGCAAAACCAAGAACGTAAACAAAGAATACAAGATAGTCAATTTAAAACAAATGTACAAGGTGTTAAAATTCATAAAAATGATTATAATGCAATTCTTAGTTTACAAAATGAATATAACGCTAAAAAAGAAAGGATATTAAACAACTACATCAAGAAAAGAAAAAAAGAAGGTAGTGAAATCTCACAAGTTGAAATAGATTTTTTAAAAGGTAAAACAGTACGTCATGTAAATTCAAGTGAAAATATAGAACTAAATGTTAATTTTAGAAAAGAAAATTTAATTGATAGTATAAGTCCTGGAGTAGATCTTAGTTTTTACAAAAAGACAATACAAGAAGAAATTAAAAATTTTAAAATATCTAATGTAATACAAAATAGATCTAATAAACTTAACAGTTTTTTAAAGACATGGCAGGACAGTATGGAGCTAACAGAAAACCAAGTTAAAGAGATCCAAGACTTATATAAAAATATGAATGTAATAGAAAAATCACAGTTTAATAAAGATCTTGAACATAAAATGGCTATGGTGGAAAGTGTAACTAAAAATCCACGTAGTAGGTATGATACATACCATGCTTTAAAAGAAATAGTGTTTTTACAAGAAGATAGAAAGTTTGTAACAAGTTAAGTTAGTGTGTTAAGGGGTGTGTGTTATTGTATAAAAAAGATAGGTTTTTAGAGAATACTATTGTAAATAGTACAAGCTCTACTGGTGATTATGAGGGTTTATATGTAGCAGATTTTGAAACAAGTAAAGTAAATGAAATAGATAATGATGTGTTTGTGTATGCTACTGGTTTAATGGATGTGTTTGATAAAGACAGTAGATGTCTACATACTGATAATATAAAAGATTTTATAGAAAGTATATCAAATTTACCGACTATCGAAAGTAAAATATATTTCCATAACCTAAGTTTTGACACTGTATTTTGTTTACTTGAATTAGTTGAAAAAGGGTTTAATCAAATTAGAAATAAATACAAAGAACGTTTTGACGGTGGATTACAATTTACAGCGGGGAAGAAAACTATAAAAGTATCAAAGGAAATAGCAAAAACAAATAAAAATGATGAGGATATTTATTTAAAAAGACCTTATTCATATAACATAATATTTAATGCAGGATCTTTTTATAGAGTTGATTTATATTTTGACTTTGAAACTTATACAGATAATAAAAATCGTAAAAAACAGAAACTAAGAAGGGTATCTTTAATGGATAGTTATAAAATAGTACCAATGTCTTTAAAAAAGGTTTCTAAGGATTTTTTAGGATATGATATGAGTAAAGACGGTATAGACCATAATATAATAAGACATAAAAATTATAAGTTAGAAGAAAAAGAAAAAGAGTATTTATATGAGGATGTAAAGATCCTTAAAGACTTTATAAGTTTAGCTTTACTTGAAGGTGTAGAAGTAACGCCAAACTATAAATTATATTTTGATAAAATGACAACAGCAAGTCAAGCGTTAAACGAATATAAAACCATTTTAGAGAGGATTTATATTGATAATGAATATAAAAGTATACAAGCATTTAACGAAGGCTTTAAAACGTCAATAGACTTTGTTAAAGACCAAGAGTCTAAAGGTAAAAAAACTAACATAAATAAAGATATGTTATTCAGTGGGGTATTTCCACAACTTCATCCAAACGTGGATTGTTATTTAAGACAAAGTTATTATGGAGGTATTACATGGAAAAATTCAAATAAATTAAACGAGTTAAAACAAAATGGTGTAGATCTTAAAGGGCTTGTATATGATGTAAACAGTTTATACCCTAGTGTTATGAGAACTAAGCTATTACCTTACGGACAACCTAAGTTTTACGAGGGTGGTTATAATAGTGTAGCACAGTTTGTAAAAGATCAATACCCTTTATATATCCAAAGAATAAGAGTTAAAATGTTTGAGTTAAAACCTGGTAAAATGCCTAATGTTCAAATCAGGGAAAGCGTAAACTTTAAAGCTACTGAATATCAAACAAGTAATAGATATTATGATGAAGAACTAAAAGAGGAAAAATATGAGGAATGTGTTTTTACTTTTACAAGTGTTCAACTTGATAGATTTTTAGATAGTTATAATACACCAATGGGAATTGAGTACATAGACGGTTATTTATTTAAAGGATCTTATGGTATTTTTGACAAATACATTGACACTTTTATGCAGTTAAAAGAAACTGGTAAAGGAGCTAAAAAGGCAACAGCTAAATTATGTCTTAATTCTTTATACGGAAAATTTGGGACAAACCCACAAAGAGAAGAGAGAATAGTTGAATTTTATGACGGAGTATTTTCCACAACTAATCGTGATGAAGAGGGTAACTTATTAGAATATTTAAGTGATAGTGTCTATTTACCAATGGCAAGTTTTATAACAGCATATGCAAGGGATGTTTTAATTAACGCTGTAAATAGTGTATTTGATAGGTTTTTATATTGTGATACTGATAGTATACACATATTAGGTAATGATATACCTGATATACCTATACATGACACTAAATTAGGTTACTGGAAATTAGAAGGTAGGTTTGTAGATGCTAAGTATATAGGAGCTAAAAGGTATGCAGAACTTATTGAAGATAATGAAGGTAATAAACATTGGGATATTAAATGTTGTGGTGTATCAACTGATATAATAGCTCAAATGGATGATATAAAAGTATTTGATGTTTGTGAATATAACGGTAAACAGTTAAATAAATTAATAGATACTTTTTATAAAAAAGACGATATTTATTATTATAAAGATAAAGAATGTACTCAAAAAGTTATTGGTTTGCTTAGATCAAAAAAGAAGTTATATGTTAGAGGTGGAGTGTTGATCCAGGAGCAACCTTATGCTATAAGTGATAAAACGTTTGTATTTGGGAGGTAGAATATGAGTTATAAAAATGAATGGGGTAGAGAAATAAAATTGAAGTATAAATATGAAAATAAACAAAACCCAGTTAAAAAATATAAGATGTCTAAAAAGGAATTAGAAGAGTATTTAAGGGAGTTAGAAAAACGTCTTAGTAATAAACATCAATTAAAATATTAGGGGTGGTATAATTGGGGAGTTATTATGTTGATAATATAGACAAGAAACATAAATATTGTGTTTGTTGTGGTATAAAATTAAATAATAGATACACTAAAGATAAATGTCTTAAGTGTATATTAAAGGAAGGTGTTAATATTGAGTAGTCAAGATATGTGGTATTCACCTAATAGGCTATTATCACATAATGCTTTATTAAATATATGTTTATCACCACGTGGAAATGGTAAAAGTTTTAGTGGTAAACAAAGGATCATAAAGAATTGGTTAAAAAAAGGTAAACAAAGTGTTTATGTAAGACGCTATGTTGTTGAGATAGAAAAGATTAAGGATAAATTCTGGAATGATGTTAAACCACATTACCCAGATTTAGATTTAACTGTAAATGGAAATGTAGGTTTTATAAACGGTGATCCAGTAGTTTATTTTGTGGCACTGTCTACATCATCAAGTTTAAAATCAGATGCGTTTCCAAATGTTGATTTTATAATGTTTGATGAGTATGTAATAACTAAAACTCAACATAGTAGATATTTAAAAAATGAAATGACACTACTATTTGATCTTATGGAAACTATATTTAGAATAAGAGATAATGGCGTAGTTTTAATATTAGGTAACGCAGTTAGTTTTGTCAATCCTCTATTTAGCTTCTTTGATATAGTACCAAAACAAGATCAGAGATTTCAAAAGTTCAAAGACGGACTTATTTGTCTTGAGCTTTTCACATCCCACGCTTTTATTGAAAAGAAAAAAGAAACACGTTTTGGTAGATTAATAGAGGGTACAGCATATGGAAATTATGCAATAGAAAATAAAGCGTTAGAAGATACAACAGACTTTATAAAAGATCGTGGTTCTTATAAATATAAATATATGTGTTGTTTTAAATACAATGATTTTAAAATTGGTGTATGGTACAACCTTGAACTTGATGAGTATTTCTGCGATGAGATAATAGACCTATCAAACCCACATAAATATGCTATGCTTATGGATGAGCTTGAAGAAGGTTTTTATTATTTTAAAGGTTACAGAAATATTAGTTATAGAATAAAAAATGTAAAAGACGCAGGAGCAGGTGGAAATATTTTCTTCTGTTCTCAAGAAATTAAAAAGATAATGCAAGATAGAGTGTTACCATATTTATAAAATAGAAAACATATTTTAAGAGGTGGATATTATGAGTATAGAAGAGTTTCAAAGTAAAGTAGGATTAATCGCTGAAGTTATAAAGAGTTCTTTGGAAAGTTTTAATTTATATAGCTGTAGATCCAAAGACAGAAGAATTTATATAGATAGAGATTCATACGATAACGGTGGTTCAGGTAAAGTAGGAAGAGTTAAGATGAATCAAATTAATGTTAGATATTAAAAGAGGAGTTTTAGGAGGAAGTTATGAGAAATATAAAATTTAGAGCATGGAATAAAGAAGAAAATATTATGTATGACCAAGATAATTTAATAGTATCATACTCGCATCTAGGGAATGATTGCTATGTAAACACCAAAGATGATGTAAGAGCTTTATATTTATATACATTGATGCAATACACAGGTATTAAAGATAGTAACGGAACTGAGATATACGAAGGCGATATAGTTGAATTTTATTCAAATGTTGAAGATGAAATAATAACTGAAAAAGTAGAATATCACTTTGGGATATATAGAACAGGAGATTATTTTGTAGGTAAAATATACAATAAGTGTAAAGTAATAGGAAATATATACGAAAATCCAGAATTGTTAGTTTAAAAGAGGAGTTTTAGGAGGGCATTATTAATAATGATTATAGGCTTTATAGCTTGTGCGATTGGTTCAGTTTCATTTAAAGAACTTGCAAAGAGAAGGAAACAATAATTTTCAACTTAAGTTTATGTGGAATAAAATTCCAAGTTGTACTATAATTAAATTAGGCAGACAAACGTCATAAGTCCAACCAAAACTAAGAAAAAACATATATCAACTGACGGTGGGAAAGACCACATAACCACATAAAATAAAATTAAATAATGTCCTTAATAAACCAGGTTACCAATTCAACCTGGTTTATTTTGTTGTGTAAAATTTTTAATTAATGGTACTAAAAGGTGTACTCACGCATATACTTTAGTATATAGATCCAGTAGGAACACTTAAATATATTCTAAATATAAGTAATAATCTAATAATTTAACATCTTAAGTACACCCTGGATAACAAAACTATTTATATAAGGAGATCTTTTTGTTTATGGAAAACAATACCAACATATTATCCCCCGTTGTGGACAGTTTATTTGAGGCTGGAAAATTAATTTATAGAATGATAACTAAAAATAATTCATTTGATTTTAATTCATATTTTGATACTGTAAAACTTTATACTCAAAATGGAAATGATAAAATAAAACCAAAACTTATTAAAAAATCAGAAACTGAAAAAGGAGAAAAATATATTTTTACAATTCCACCTGGATATGGTAAAGAAAGTTTAAATAAATTTAAAGACGGATTAGAATGTGCTATTGGTTATAAATTAGAATTTAATTTTGAAGGTAAAGAATGGATAGTTGATGTAGTTAAAAATAAATTAAATCACAACATACCATACAAAGTACCAACAAGATCTAGTGAAGGTATTATAATTCCATTAGGTGATAGTTTATCAAATACAGTTGAAATTAACCTAAAAGAAAATCCTAACACTTTTATTGTTGGTACTACTGGTAGTGGTAAGTCAGTGTGTGTTAAGTCTATTATAACCAGTATTGTTAATTTATATACACCCAAAGAATTAGAATTATATTTATGCGACCTTAAAAGAGTTGAGTTAAATTTATTTAGTAACTTAGAACACACAAAACAATTTGTTTATAAAGTTGAAGATGTAACTCAAACAATTTTAGACACACTTGAAGAATGTGAAAAAAGATATGATTTATTTATGAAAAGAAATGTTACTAATATATTTGAATTTAACAAACTTGTAAGAAATAAATTACCTTTTAGAGTTTTATTTATAGAAGAGATAGTTTTATTATTACAAGATAAAAAGAATGTAGGTATGAACGGTTTAAAACAACTTCTAAGCATTTGTAGAGCAAGTGGTATATATGTGTTCATATCAACACAAAGACCTTCTTCTGACGTCATAGACAACGTGGTAAAAGCAAATATAAATAATAGAATATGTTTTAAAGTAGAGGATGGTAAAAATAGTATTATAGCTCTTGATGATATAGGAGCTGAAGATCTTAGAGGTAAAGGACATGGAATATTAAAAGTAGGAGCTAATAAAACAGAATTTCAGGGATATTATATTGAAGATGTTGAAGTTAAGAAGTTAATTAAACCTTTATTAAGAAAAGAACAAATAAAAACAACATCTAAACAAATTGGTTTTGTAGAAAATAAAAAAGAAAAACAAAGCGATTTTTGTGAACATGAAAAAGTAATTAATGAGTTAGATGTTGATATAGATTTAAGTTTTTTAGATAAATTATAGGAGGTTTAATATGAAACGAATAGTTTTAAATGATAGAGATGAGAATATAATAGAATTTTTAAAAGAATATAAATGTGCTAACACTTCAACATTAGCTACAATATTCTTTAATGGATCTAAACGACCATGTAGTCGCAGACTAAAAAATTTAAGAGAACATGGTTTTATAAATTCAAGTCAAGAATTTGTGTGTCTTGAGCAAATACATTATGTAGGTAAGAAACCAACACAGTTAAAACATAGTACAATACTTACAAACTTTATAGCAAAACTACACCAAAACAATATTTCTATTTTAAAATCTAAAGTAGAATTTAAAATAGAAAATGTTAGAAGTGATCTTTTATTAGTTTGTAAGATCCAGGATAAAAGTTATATATTTTTTATTGAAGTATGTAATACTAAAAAGTTTGATGTTAAGAAATACATTAAACTTAAAGAAAGTAATTCCTGGAGAAACATATTTCCAGTTTTCCCAGGAATAATTGCAATATCAGATAAACCAGTTGAAAAAGGTAACAACCTTAACATTATAACAATGGATCTACAACTTAATGATTTTGATAAATTAAAATAGAGTAGGAATTTTAATCCTACTCTTTTAGTTTACAATATAAATCTATTAAAATGTTCTAACTAAAATCCATACGTTTCTTTAAAATAATTATCAGATTCTTTATTTGCATCTATTTCGGTAACTAATTTTTCTAGTATTTCTGTAGCATAAATAGGTTCATCTAACCCTCCGTATCCATTCATTAATGCCCAATCAATTATATTTATAAGTTCTTTTATATCATTCTCTTGTAATTGCAATAATGTCTCCCTCTTTCAAATCAATTATTTATTAAATTACATTAATAGTAAATAAACCATTGAAATAACTTATAGTTGATGATGATTGACCATATTGTGGATGTTGTTCAGTCATAAGTCCTATATCTATAACATTATCGTATATATTTCTAACAACTAGATTATTAACATCTGTTGTACCAGTTGTTTTCTGTATATAACTTACACCCTTAACTTTAAAATCGCCTGTTTTTATTGTAAAACCTTTCTCTTCATCCAAAACTTCACTAATTATATTATTAGTATCGTAATATGTTATTGCACCATCCTCAACTTTAACTTCAAGAGTTGTAATCATATTTGAAATAGGTTTTTTACTTGTTTTTAATGAACTATAATATTTGTTATTTGTATCTATGTAAAAACCACAGTTTACAGTATTAACACTATTACCCGTAAATGAATTCCCATCAATAATACCATCTGGAATATTTAAACATTGTAAATCAATTCCACCTTCAACAAGTGATTGGAAAATATTATTTTTTATACTACAAGTTAAGTCAATCGCACTATTATCATTTGTATTAATAAATACTTTAGCTTTAGAAATGTTGGAATCTATTATATTGTCACTAAATAATAAATAATTTTTAGGATATATACTAACACCTCTTTTTAGACCACTATGTTCAATTATATTATTTGTGAATGAAACATTCCCTGATATATCAACTGCATTCCGATTTTCATTCGTTGAACAATTAGATATAATATTACCTCTTACACTAGCAACAGAATTTAATATGTTAAGAGCAGCACCATCATGTGCAGAGTTAAATATTTTATTGTTTTCAATAACATTCATACCTCCACTATCGCATAATATACCAACACCATTTTTTACTGTTGAACAAGAGTCTATAACATTATCTTTTACAATAATATTTTTTACTTTACCATTAAACCTTGTTAAAGCAATACCCCAGTAATTACAATTTTTCACTGTATTATTATTAATATTTATATCTACACCGCTATGCACATCAATACCTTTTCTTTTGTTGTTATTGCATATGTTGTTGTATATATTTACATTAGTAGGGTAACTGTTGCTATTTCTACAAGTTATACCATATCCAGGATTACAGTCAAAGTCGTTTTGATTTGTGTTTGGGTGACCGTTATTTTCACATCTATTATTATAAACATTAGCACCTTCAATGTGCATTAAATGAATACCCGCAGAAAAGTTATCGTGACAATAGCAATTTCTTATAGTTACGTTTTCATTTTTTATATAATCTACTTTACCCCTAAAACCTACACCTATTCCAACATAATTAAAAAGTGACGCTTCTACATTCTCAATTATTATGTTTTTACAGTTTTCAACTATTAATATACCAAATGATACGTTATATAAATATCCGCCGTTATATGGAGTTGATTCATACTCACCGTTTTTGTAAACACCCCAATCAACAGGACAATCAACTTTTTCATTGTGTAATATTTTATTTTGATTGTCTATTGATTGATCAGGGAATTCACCAGCTCCTATTATCTTTCCACCCTTTATTGTGATGTTTGTACAGTTTTTTATTTCTAAAACTCCGTAACCGTGTTTATTCTGTTTTAATGTAGCATCGTTTAAATCTATTTCAACATTATGTTTATTATTTAAGATTAAAACATCATCAACTTCATAAGTAGATTTTTTTAATTTAACTTTTGTATTATTTTCTATTTTGTTGAAAAAATCATTTAATTCATTATTATCATTTACTTTCACAATATGGTCTATTTGTGAACTAAGTCCGTTTATTTTCTCATTTAAAGTGTTAAATAAATTAACATTTATTATATTTTCAAGTGTACCATCTTCTAGCCATATCATAAGTTTTTTAACAACTTCTATTTCAAGTCCTTCATTAACAAGCCATTTTGCTAAATCTATTGTTTCATTTGATACATTTATACATTCATTTATCTTTGTAAAGAACTGACAAAGTAAATCCTGCATTGTTAATCCGTTATAAGAATATACGTCAAATACATTGCAATTAAGTTGATACGGTTTTAATTCTTCTAATTTTTTGTTTAAGTCCATTTTTTTTTTACCCCCTATTAATAAACTTGCATAAATAAATCATCACAAGAGTTTATTATCATTTGATCTATGTTAATTATTACAGACCTCCATTTATCAAGTAATTCAGCACTTGATGTTATACCTATGTTACCTCGACTTTTAAGTGTAGTTATTTCATTTTGGTTTGTGTTATCTCTTGATGTATTATTTGAATTTGTATTATTATTAAGTGAAGTTTTACTTACATTAGTTAAAGATCCGTTTTCAAGTTCTAAACTTGCGTTGCCATTTTCAATGTTACTTTCCTTATTATTTGTTTCTCCTTGATCTGATACTGTTAAATCATTTATAGAACTACTTTCCCCAGTAACAACACGTTCAAAAGTTTCTGTAAGATCCTTGTTTAATAAGAAATTAATATCTTTAGCTGCTATTTCAGTATCATAAAGTTGTTTATAGTAAGGCATTATTTTATTAAGTCTAGTTCTTAACCTATGTTGAAATCTTGCCACAGTTTCTTGCCCAATTTCATGGAAATAATACTCATCAATAAACTTTTGTTCAAACTTAGATTTTATAATATCACTATCTACATAAAAATCATAGTCAAAGTTAAAAACTTTATAAGTTTGATGTATATGTCTAAGTTCTAATGTATAACTACTCATTTTCATTATCACCTTCTTTTTTAGATCCTAAGAAATCTAGTGATAAATTATCAATAACTTTTTCAACCTTTACATTAAGACCAAACTTTTTATTAATATTCTCACAAGCCAATAACCTATTTTTATATTCTATATCTAAATACATTAATATTTGACCGTTGTTAACATTAACTTCATCAACTAAAAGTCTTTCCTTTTTATTACCACTAACACTACTATTATTTAAACCTAACTTAGTTAGAAGTTCATTTATAATATTGTTTTTATGTTCCTGTAGATCATTAACAATATATTTTGCATCTGTCTTTAAAACTTGTATTCCAAGATCTCCACCGTTTGTTATTTTAGCATCTGCAAATATTACCTCTTCACCTTTATCAATCTTTTTATAAATGTTCTTTACTGTCAATTCATTGTCCTTAGTTGTTGGCATTATGTAAGGTACTCTTTGATGTTTTAAGTTTCTAGCTTGAGTTATTTCAACATCATTAAGTAACCCTGCATATTTATAAATTATAGGTGATGTTGGTGTAGCTCTATCATTGTTTAATATCCTTACAACATCATCTGCATTAACTAACTTTGAATAACCAACACCTGTTAATGTATAACCTAAAGGATCACCGTAAATATTATATCCATTACCTGGAGAACAAGGTAAACAATAAACACCACCTGCCTCGTGTTCAAAAAAGGCACACTGTCCATGTTCAAATAAGGCAGTTTCTATGTGTCTACTTTCCATACCAGGTGGTAAATTAGACCATTTAAAACGGTTAAGAGCTAATAATGTTATTTCATTTAATATTATAGCTAAGTTACTATTTTCGTGGGTGTGAAGTAATAACTCCACACCCTTATTCCACATACTTTTTGTTTTACTCATTAGATACACCTCTTGATATAATGTCTTTTATTTCCTCAACATCTTCTTTTACATCATTTATAACACCTATATTTACACTTAAGTTATCTATAATATCTTGATATTTCTTTTCCCTTGCTTCATTCTTTTTATTGGTGTCAAATAATAACCAAACAAATAAAGCCCCATAACTAATTTGTGCAATATCAAGATTTAATAATTCATTCATAATTAACCCCCGTTATATTTCATAGTTATCTTTTGAAATGTTCCCCACTTCTACCCCTTCTCTATCAATATGCCATATTGTTACACCATTGTCAAATATTCCCTTTAACTTTTCAAAGTGATCTCTCGGAATATTAATTGATTTTAAATTTGCTCCAACTGTTTTAATGTAGTTGAAATAATATCTATTTCTTATATTAGGTTTAATTATTTTATTTTGTTTATATCCAAACATAGCAAAATAATCACCAAGTTTTTTAAGTTGTTCAATATGTAAACCAAATCTATATAAAGATACCTTTTTACCTCCACTATCAAGACCATAATAAACATCAGATCCCATACTTATCATTGTATTAGGTGTACTCATAAGATCCTGGGATTGTGCTATTTTACTTTGTATAGCTTGTTGAACATCAAGGTCAGCTCTTTTATTATTTTGATTATAATTAATAAGATCCCCTGCAAGGTTTGCACCACTACCTAATAAGGACATAGGATTTAATGTAGTTCCTGCAAAGTTGCCTACTAAATTAGGTAGTAACATTTTACTATTGGTTTGTTTAGTTAAAAAACTATTTTGCATTACACTTTTAACATCCTGTGCTGTTTGATTTTTATTACTTGCAAACCACTGATTATAAGCACTACTTGAGCAAGGTAATTCGTGAGCGTCACCACTTACCATAGCCTCCATTTTGCCGCTTGTATCTCCTTTATATCCTTCTATAAATAAAGCATAACTACATCTATCAGAAATTGTATTTCTTACTTTTACACTAGCTATATTTCCAGGAACTAAATGATATTTAACTTCTATTGGAGGATTAAGATGATCTGTTATCATAGCAAAACTGTAAGGATAATTATATAATCTACTTTCATTTTTCCAGCTTATTTCTCCGCCAATATTCTTTTGTGGTTTATAACATTTAAAAGATCCTAATGTTTTAATTTTATTTGTTTTAATTTCATTTCCTATTCTATAAACATTAGGTGGTGATGTAAGACCAGGACGTGTTGTATCTCCAAATCTCTCTATGTCATAAGGAATTTTAAAAAGTCCAAGATCTTCTTCTTCAATAAACGGTACATATTGAACACTTTGAATCGCTGGACAGTTGCCTATTATTGAAGTTTCTTGATATGTCCAACCTGGTAAATTTGAATTCATGTAATAAAAATATAAACCACATGGTAGTCCATACATTGTATTATCCCATCTATCCATACCTGCTTCTAATATACTCATTAAACTGTGTCCCCCTTATTTAAACTTGGAGCTGGGTCTGTGCTTTCGTTATCAGAAATACGTCTTATTTCCCAGTGACAATGTGGTCCAGTTGATGACCCTGTTGAGCCTATTTCACCGACTTTTTGACCTCTTTTAACTGTATCTCCTTGTGATACACTAATCTTTGATAAGTGCATATACTTAGTTCTATAACCTTTATCATCATCAAGATAAATATAATTACCCATAGCACTATGAGAACCTGTTTCTGATATTGTTCCGTTTGTAGTTGCAACTGTGGGTGTTCCTGTAGGTAAACCTATATCTGTACCATGATGAAATTTTTTTACTCCAGTTATTGGATGAATTCTCCATCCGTATTTTGATGTTACACTACCACCCTTTACAGGACACATATAAACACCAAACTCATTATCAAACAGTTTATAACCGTCAATTTCACCAATATTTGTATCATCAGGCAACCAACCGTCACCGTTATTTTCTGTTACAGTACCACTTACTACACCACTTGAATTTATTACTCCTATTGACCTTTTCTCAAACTCTTTATTAAAGAACATGTTACATTCTTGTTTACGTCTTGCAACAAGACCTGGTAATTGAACACCATTACTTGTTATGTAAAATCTTTCCCATATAGGTCGTATTGTTTCCTCATCAGTAGGATCTTTTGATATTGCATTGGTTAAACTATTTGATTTTGTTACTACACCAGTACCACAGTTATATGCAAGACTACAAAGTGCGTCAAACTGATATTGAGTTGTGCAACCTAAGTTTTTAACAGCATTTAATATTTTAGACCCATAGTTAGAATTTTTTAAATCATAGCTTACTTTAGCAGCTCTTTCCTCTGTTATAGGCGATTCACTTACAAGTTCATTGTAAATTGAAGGTTCTCCATGTGCTGTAACTCCGTAGGCTATTGTCCAATATCCTCCACTATCTTGGTATTTAGAAGGAGCAAACCCTTCAAAGCCTTTTATAAATCTAAAACCTTGACTTGATAGTTTACCATTTTGCCAAGATGACCCGTTAGATCCTCCACTACTTCCAGCAGTCCCACCAGTTCCATTAGGTTTTTGAACGTAGCCTATAGGTACACTTGACGCTACAATTACACTATCTTGCATTGTATATAAGTCTATAGGATCTTCTATTTGTATATACTCACCAATTTCTATATCTTCATTTTCCATGTTATATGTAGGTATGTCACCGTTCCAACGTGGTACGTGCATACGATCAATAAATGTAGGCATAAACTCATAAGAAAACATATAAGAAGTAAATACATCAAGTTCAAGATATAAACGTGTGTTTTTCTCTGTTACTAATTCATGTGCTGTTATGAAGTAGTACCAGGACCTATTTTGTTTATCTTTATACCATAAATAATCATATAGTTTTGTTGAGTTAAATTCTTCATTTATTGTTATAAACATTCTTTGATTATCATATTTAAAATTTGTTTGAATAGTTTTTAATGTTTTACTTTTAAACCATTCATCCCTATTTGTAGCATTTTCAAAGTCTACTACGTTTGTATAGCTTATACTTAAAAAAGGTATGCTACATAAATTTATATCTGTCATAATTAAACCCCCAAAATATAAAAATAAGAGGGATATTACACCCTCTTATTCAATTATGATATTGTTTCACCTTTTACAAATGCTATTGCTTGAGCAAACTTACAACCAGCCATTATACCATGTTTATGTGCAAAATAGTTAGTTGTTAATTTATCAGGATTATAGAATGTGTTAGTAGTATTTATAGTATCCCATGCTTGTATTAAATCTTTATCAGCTAATAAACAAACTATTTCTTGTCCACTTAATGATTTTGTTGTTCCTAATGTATCGACAACTATCGTTCTGACTTGAACATCAGCACTTGATACATTAAAAGCAAATGCTAAAGCGTTGACATCTATTTCAGCTTGATATTCAGGCGTTATAAATAATACTAACTCATTCTTAGCTGACCATGTTTTAACCCCAGATAAGTTGTATTTATCAGAAGGGAATTGTAGTTTATTAGCCCAAGTTCTTATTAACTTACATAATTCAACTCCAGTTGGATTATCACCTACTGCTATTAAAGCATTTTCTTTAGTAGTTGGATCATCATACATCATAGGTATTATACCTTTACCTTGTGTAGATCCCCCAGTTGATTTTTCAGTTTGATTTATTAGTATATCCTTCATATCTTCAAATTCTGATACTTGAACTTGTGAGAATAAACTATCAACTATTTTAATAAGTAATGTATTAAGACCGTATGTATTAGCAAACGCACCTTTTAACTGTAAATCTGATATTGATGTTTTAAACTTATATGCGAAATTTTGTGATATGTAATCAACTTTAACTTTTGGTGATGTAACCCCTATTAAATCAGCTTCATTTGAAGTAGATCCTTCAAAGTGTTCATTAAAACCTTTTTGTTCAGCTAATTCAACAAACATTTCTTCTATTGATTTACCGTAAGGTAACATTCCCCTGTGTAACATTTTTAAAGGATTATTAAACACCTTATTAAAAAACATTGTTTTAGCTACTTTATTTGTAAGTGTGTTTATAAACTCATTTTTAGATGTTGGATAATTTTCAAGTGCTGCACATATTTCAAGGTCGTTTGATCCAGTAGCCATTGGTACACGCTCTTGATATTCTGCACTTTGTTCTGCTCTTATAGCGTTTAATAAGTCTTTATTTTGTATTTGTGTCATATCTTATTGACCCCCTAATAATTTATTTGTTAAGTCAGCTAGTGACTGAACGTTCTCATTTTGTTGTGTATTATCATTATTTTGTGGTTGTATTATAGGCTCTTGAACTACTTTTAAAAATAAATCATGATTTTTAACTTTAAGATCTGTTACTTGTTTTTCAAGATTTTTTATAGTTTCTTGATCTGTTGTTGATTTATTTTGTAGTGCTTCTATTGTTAAATCTTTTTGTTCTAATTGTGTTTTTTGAGTTGATATTAACTCTCTCATTTCCTCTTCTGTCATTTTATATCTCCTTATATTGTAAGAATGAATTAACACCCTTATCTTTTAGTTTTTCTTGATATTGAGCAGCAAATTCTTTATTGCTAAAACTTTCTGTTACAACTTGATATACACCTTTATTAACGTTTGTATTATGTGTTATTATTTTACCTGTAAGTCCTTGAGCTATTGCTTTACCTATTGCATCATATCCAACTTTATTATATATTTCAACGTCTGTTTTGCTATTTACAAAACATACTTCTATTATCATTGATTTACATTTTGTATTTTTTAACTCGTAAAAATTAGGATTAACTTTTACACCTCTATTTTTAAAACCTAACTTCTCAAGCTCTTGACACACTCTCTTAGCTTGAGTAAGTTCTTTATCACTGTATACCCATACTTCACAACCTAAAGCTCCCACAACCTCTCCTGATGAAGAATTCATATGTATACTAACAAATAAATCAGACTTTAAATTATTTGACATATCAACACCGTATTTTAAATCTTTTGATGAACTCATATCACCTGGTGATACGTCTTTGTGTTGTTCTCCTAATTGATCTAAATATTTCCCTAAAGATTTATTTATTTTATCACACTCTATTTCCTCTTTTACCAATAATCTAGATCCTACACTTTGAAAATTGTGTCCTCTTCTATGTGTTATCATTTATTTACCCCCATATATTATCAAAGGGTGTATAATATAAGTTTGTGAGATACCAATTCCCATAACTGTGTGGAGGTTTCACCCTTAGTATTCCACTTTTAATCAGTACAAAACTTTAACATATACACCCTAATTTATTTAAACCTAATTAAAGGTTAAATACTATTTTATGTCATTAATCCATAAGACAACTATGTCCATTATCTCTATATTACTTTTTTCTATCTCATGTTTTTTGAATAACTTTTTAACATCTTTAAACAGTTTATTAGCTTTTAAAACTTGATCATGTGTAAAATCTGTTGGAAATACATAATGTTCATTTTTACAATCACATACAGTACATAAATGAACACCTGTTGTATTTTCTATCATAAACCTATTTTTACACTTATCACATTTAATTGTTATAGTTTCCATTTAACCTATGCTTTTATTATCATATCATGGTATTTCATACCACTTGACTTTGATTTCTTTTCCTCAAATACTACTGGTATTCCATTTTGTTTTAAAGCTGCAACTGTTTCTTCTCCCATAGCGTCTATTTTCTTAAATTTATCAGTTGTAACTGATCCACCAAAGTAAAAGTTAGCTGGATCTTCTTTTACTATAAAAGCAACATACTCTTCATTCTTTTCATGATCTGTTAAATATCCCCAATCAGTTATAGTCATATCTGTATTTAAAACTAATGATCCTTTTTCTCTACCTTCCATTAATGGTAATGTTACCTCTAATTGATTTTTAACTTGTTTTAATAATTCTGAAATATTCATTATATTTCCCCCTCTTTTATAATTAATTATCATTTTTGTTTTCTTAAATGATTAACTGTTACCCGTCACCGTCTTTGTATCGTCGGTGACGGTTTGGAGATAATTAATCATTTAAGGAAAATAAGTTTGTAAAATAATTATATTTGATTTTTCGACCTTTGTAAATATATTTTGTTGAAATTTTGGTCGACCAAATAAAAATAATTTATTTTGCCATATTTTGTAAACTTTGTCGATAAAAATGTGTAACCTTTCCATTATAATATATATTTGTCAAAATGTCAATAGAAAAAGGG
>ERZ1034917.1167-NODE-1167-length-17803-cov-4.751972_pt1 | contig 17803 bp, 15 predicted proteins | sample MGYA00520605_ERZ1034917 | MGnify/ENA primary metagenome ERZ1034917 (study PRJEB33766, sample SAMN09781784) | gut metagenome | biome: gut microbiome | host: Homo sapiens | place: Madagascar | study: EMG produced TPA metagenomics assembly of the PRJNA485056 data... | reverse complement strand
TTACCGACATTTACGGAGATGACGCATATATTTCATATACGGTTGACCGAAAGCATATAAGACTGTCAAAATTCAATTTAAAGAATTATATTAAGTAACCGTTATCTTATACGAAAAATAAGAAACCTAAGCCCTCGCCATGCCCGGCAGTTTTATGCCGGACATGGCGGGGGCTGCTTATTTCTTCCTTTGAATTTTGGGACAGCTTTCGCGCCGGTGACCATTCAACATTGGCTGCGGCAAACCGATAAAAGATACTGGACAAAAACGGAAAACCGTGCTATACTAATATAATGAGTTATTTTTGCGTATTTTGAGGAAACGGAGGACACTTCCTTGTATTTGAAAAGCGTTGAGCTGCAAGGCTTTAAGTCGTTTGCGGACAAGATATATCTTGATTTCAATCCGGGAATTACGGCTATTGTCGGACCTAACGGGTCGGGCAAGAGCAATATTTCCGATGCCATAAGGTGGGTTATGGGCGAGCAGAGCGTAAAAACCCTGCGCGGCAGCCGTATGGAGGACGTCATATTTGCGGGAACGGAGGTGCGAAAGCCGCAGGGATTTGCGGAGGTATCGCTGACGCTTGACAACTCGCAAAGAATTTTTGACGTTGATTTTGAGGAGGTTACCGTTACAAGGCGCGTATACCGCAGCGGCGAGGGAGAATACTTTATAAACAAGGCTCCGTGCCGACTGAAGGACATTCACGAGCTGTTTATGGACACCGGTCTGGGCAGAGAGGGTTACTCCATTGTCGGACAGGGTAAGATAGACGAAATCCTGAGCAACAAGTCGGAGGACAGACGCCAAATTTTTGAAGAAGCGGCGGGAATAACCAAATACAAGTACAGAAAAAACGACGCGGAGAAAAAGCTGGAACGCACGAACGAAAACCTTGTCCGCGTCCGTGACATAATGTCAACACTGGAGGAGCAGCTCGAGCCGCTGCGGATTCAGTCGGAAAAGGCGAGAAAGTACCTTGCGCTGCGCGATACGCTGCGTGGGATAGAGGTCAATATGTCGGTCGCGTCCATAGGCCGGCTGCGCGGCGAGCTGAAACGGACGGAGGAAAACCTTGACGCGGTTTCGGAGAGCATTTCCGCAGTTCAGAAGGAAGCGGACGAAATCGAAAGCCGCACGGAAACGCTGCGCGATACGGTGCGCGGCTTTGATACGCGCACGGAGGAATGTCGTGAGGAAAAGCTGAACGCGACCCGCGACACGGGCGAGGAAAACAACCGCATAAGCCTTATGCGGGCGAATATCGGACACTGCCGCGAGAATATCGAAAGAATAAATTCCGAGCTTGAAAAAAGCGCGCGCGGCACGGCACAGCTTGAAAGCCTTATAGCCGAGTACGCAAAGGGTCTTGATGAGCTGAACGAAAACGGAAAGCGTATCGAGGACGAGGCAAAGACGCTTGACGCGGAATACGAACGCGCAAACGGCAGCTTTGAGGCGGAGAATGAGGAAATAGAAAACATTAAATCGGATATAATAGAAAAGACATCGGAAATCAATTCGCTGAACGGAAAAATTGTGAACAGTAATATCCTGATAGAGAATTTTAAAACGGGTCATGATAGCGCGAAAAACGAGCTTGAATCAAAAAGCGCGGATTTTGAGCGGCTGTCGGGGAACACCGAGCGTTTGGGCGCGGCGGTACGCGACCTCGGCGGCGAGCTTGAAAAAATGCGCGCGGAGCTTTCGGACGCGGAAACGGACTACAGGCAGAAGGGCGACCTTTTGCGGGAGCTGCGCGAGAGCTACAACAATGCTCTTTCGGAACTGAGCCGAAAAAATTCGCGGCTTGGCGCACTGGAGGATATGGAAAACGACTTTGAAGGCTACAGCCGCAGCGTAAAGGGCGTAATGTCGGCGTACAAGGAGGGCAGACTCCGCAGCGCGGAGATATACGGCCCGCTTTCCGCACTTATTACAACCGACAAAAAGTATGCGCTTGCGATTGACACCGCGCTTGCGTCTGTCGGGCAGAACATTGTAACCGGGAATGAGCAGGACGCGAAACGCGCGATAGAGTACCTTAAACAAAACCGACTGGGCAGGGCAACATTTATGCCCGTTTCCACGGTTAAGAGCCGCGGCGCGGACATGAGCGCGGCAAAGGGAATGAAGGGCTATATCGCGGTTGCGAAGGAGCTTGTGGATTTTGACCCGATGTATGACGGAGTTGTGGGCAACGTATTGGGCGCGACCGTTGTTGCCGATAATATCGACAATGCGATAGCTATGGCGGCAAGGTGCGGACACCGTTTCAGAATTGTTACGCTTGAAGGCGATGTTATGCAGGCGGGCGGCGCAATGAGCGGCGGCTCAAGCGGCAAGAACTCCGGTTTTCTGTCGCGCAGCGCGGAGATTGACGCACTGAAGGCGGAAACCGCGAGCCTTAAAGCGCGGCTGAAGGATATCGAGAATAAAATTGCGGAGAACAAGAGCGGACTTGCCGCTGCTGCAGAGAAAATAGAGAAGCAGCGTACGGCGGTTGCCGCGAAGAATACCGAATATATACAGACAAAGGCTGACTTTGAGCACAGCGAAAGATACCTGAGCGATTTCAGCGAGGCGCGCGACAGGCTGATTTCCGACATGGAGTCGGCAAAGGCGCGGATAGCCGAGATAAATGCGGACATCGAAAAAAGCCGCGAGGGGATAAAGAAAGCGGAGGGCGAGATTTGCGCGCTTGAAAATGCGGTTGCGGAGAAGGAAAACCGTTCCGAGGAAACGCGGCGCGCGGTCAGCGAAATCCGCGAAAGGCTTATGCAAAAGAGCATGGAGCGCACCGCGAACCAAAAGGATATCGAGATGCAGGAGGAGCGCCTGAGCGGCGTTAGGCGCGAGTGCGAGGAAATAAACCGCGAGAGCGCCGCGCGCCGCGCGGAGATTGCCGCTCTGGAACAGGAGATAGAGAGCCTTAACGCGCAGATAAAGGCGGGCGAGAACGCAAGAGCGGAGCTTGACACGCGGGTTGCGGAGCTTGACAGGGAGCTTGCGGACCTTGCGGAAAAGAAGGCTGCGGCGGAAAAAGAGTCGGAAACCCTTCGTATAAGCGAAAAGAACGTCCGCGAAAGGCAGCTGTCGCTAAATCAGCAAAAGGTGAAAATCGAGGCGCAGAAGGCGAAAACCGAACAGGATTTGGACGGCATATTCACGCGGCTGTGGGAGGAATATGAGCTTACATATTCACAGGCGGCGGAGCTTTGCACCGACGAGAATATAGATATAGCAAAGGCGGCGAAGGAGGTCGCGGAGCTTAAAGGCAAAATCAAGGCTTTGGGCAACATAAATATTGACGCGATAGAGGAATACAAGGACGTTAAGGAACGCTTTGACTTCCTGACCGAACAGACGAACGATTTGGAGAGCGCGAAGGCGGAGCTTGAAAAAATCATAGAGGAAATGCTCGCCATAATGAAAAAGCAGTTTTCAGAGCAGTTTGCGGTTATAAGCCGAAACTTCAACAGCGTATTCCGCGAGCTTTTCGGCGGCGGACAGGCGAATCTGAGCCTTGCCGACCCGACCGACATTCTGGAAAGCGGAATCGAGATTGAGGCGCAGCCGCCGGGCAAAAAGCTGCAAAGCCTTACGCTGCTTTCGGGCGGTGAGCGCGCATTTACCGCAATAGCGCTGCTGTTTGCGATATTAAAGGTAAGACCGACGCCGTTTTGTATACTGGACGAGATTGAGGCGGCGCTTGATGACGTAAACGTCTACCGCTATGCGGACTACCTTAAAAAGTACAGCAACAAAACGCAGTTCATCGTTGTGACCCACAGACGCGGCACAATGGAGGCGGCAAACATACTCTACGGCGTAACGATGCAGGAGAGAGGCATATCAAAACTATTATCATTAAATATAGACGAGGTGACAGAGTAAAATGGGATTTTTCGGAAAACTGAAGGAGAGTCTTAGCAAGACAAAGGAGTCAATCAACGAGAAGTTTGACAGCGTAATAAAGGTGTTCAAGAAGGTGGACGACGAGCTTTTTGACGAGCTTGAGGAGGTGCTTATAACGTCCGATTTGGGCGTGAACACCTCATGCGAGGTAATCGAGCGGCTGCGCGGCGCGGCTAAGGAAAAGCACATAACCGAGAGCCGCGAGCTCAAGGCGGAGCTTGCAAAAATTCTTGCGGAAATTCTGACAGAGGGCGCAAGCGAGCTGCGGCTTGAAGGCACGCCCGCGGTGATTATGGTTATAGGCGTGAACGGTGTGGGCAAAACCACGTCGATAGGCAAGCTCGCCTATATGTACCGCCGACAGGGCAAAAAGGTTGTTATCGCGGCGGCGGACACGTTCCGCGCGGCGGCGATAGAGCAGCTGGAGGTCTGGGCGGAGCGCGCGGACGCGGAGCTGATAAAACAGCAGGAGGGCAGCGACCCCGCGGCGGTTATCTATGATGCGGTGTGCGCGGCAAAAAACCGCCATGCGGACATACTGCTCTGCGATACGGCGGGCAGACTTCACAACAAAAAGAATCTTATGGCGGAGCTGAAAAAGATTTACAGGATTCTTGATAAGGAGCTGCCCGATTCGTCAAAGGAGGTTTTGCTCGTCCTTGACGCAACAACCGGGCAGAACGCGGTTTCACAGGCAAAGCTGTTCCGCGAAACGGCGGATATTACCGGAATAATTCTGACCAAGCTGGACGGCACGGCAAAGGGCGGCATTGTCTTTGCAATCAAGAACGATTATGACATACCCGTAAAGCTGATAGGTTTGGGTGAAAAGATTGATGATATGGCGGAATTTGACGCGGAGGCGTTTGTCAGCGCCATAGTCGGCACGGACGACGAAAACGGCGCGGAGGAATAAAACGGGCGGCGCACAGAGCCGTATGCAGCGTAAGGCAACGCGGGCGGCGGCAGAGAGGAATAAAACCAAATGATTGATGTAAAAGAGTTCAGAAACGAAGGAAATGGCCCTGCGAAAGGCTTTGGACGGCGCAGCGTGCTGTTTGTTTCGCTTGCGATTTTGATAATACTGCTCTATAATGCGGTCGGGTGCTTTTTTGAGTACACCGACCTGCGCGAAATCGGCGCGGAGTATACATCGGTGTTCTTTACACGGCTGCTGACGGGACTTTCGGTACGTGCGGTCAGCTTTGCCGCGCTTTTTATCGCGGCATTTTTAAACCTTTTGTTTATAAGACTTAATTTGCGCCGTGCGGGAATAGAACGCGGAATTATAACTACCAAAACGATGTCCGCGCTCCTTTGCGTGCTTGCCGCACTGCTTATGTGTACGGCTTTGGGCGAAACGCTTGCCGAAAGATATCTTATGTTTGCAAATCCCGAATGGTTTGGCAGGTGCGACCCGATTTTCGGTAAGGATATAGGTTATTATATATTTATGCGGCCGTTTTTAATGTCGCTTACGGAGTCGGCAGTCGGCGCGTGGTTTATCATAGGCTGCATGACGTTTGTGCTTTACTGGGTGCTCGGCGTTGTGTTCGGCGGCAGAACTCTGCGCGAGGTGTTGGAGCTGCGCGGGGTCGGACGGCATATCGCGGTCAATGTGGGAATACTGCTGATTCTTAACTGCTTCACCTTTGTTTTCAGAGCGGAGGACATACTTTACCGCAGCTTTGGCGAGCTTCGGGGCGCGGGATTCACCGACAGAACGGTATGGCTGACCTATTACCGCGTTGCGCCCGTGCTTGCGATTGTTCTGATTGGACTTATTGCGTATTTTCTGTACAAGCGCAAGGGCAGATATGCAATAACGGCGGCTCTTGTATACCCCGCAGTGTGGCTGCTTGCGTGTGCGGCGGCGTTTGTGGTGCAGACTGTGGTAGTTTCTCCCAACGAGGTTATCCGCGAGAAGGAGAGTATTGCAAACAACATTGAGTACACCCGCGCCGCATACGGACTTGACGGCATAGCCGAGCCGGAGTTTGACGTAAAAAACGACCTCACTGCGGCGGATTTGAGGGAGAACGAGAGCGTGACCGGCAACGTAAGAATTGTTGACCTTAACGCAAACCTCACAGTTCTCAATCAGATACAGGGGATAAGAAATTACTATAAATTCAACGAAACGGATATTGTTCCGTACGATATAAACGGCAAAAAGACGGCTGTCGCGGTAACCGCAAGGGAAATAACCAAGGAAAATCTGAGCGACAGCGCGGACACCTATATAAACCGCAAGCTGCGCTATACGCACGGCTTCGGCATCGCGATGAACACCATAAACTCCGTGACAGAGCAGGGGCAGCCGGAGCTGCTTATCAAGGACATACCGCCAAAGTCAGCGAACGGGATTCAAACGATAAAGCAGCCGCGGATATACTATGGCGAGCTTACGGACGATTACGTTATTGTCGGCAACAAAAAGTACAAGGAGCTTGACTATTCGGAGGGACAGGAGGACATAGAGTTTTCCTATGACGGCAGCGGCGGACTGCGGCTCGGATTTTTCAACCGTGTGATGTTTGCCGCAAGGTACGGCGATATACGGCTTTTGATTTCGGATTTGGTAAGCTCCGACAGCCGCATACTGATAAACAGAAATATCACGGAGCGGCTGAAGGTTGCCGCGCCGTTCCTCAGCTATGACGCAGACCCGTATATCGTGATTGACTCCGACGGAACGCTGAAATGGGTTGTTGACGCGTACACTGTGTCAAACGCATACCCGTACTCGCAGAGCTACGGCGGCTTTAACTATATACGAAATTCAATAAAGGCGGTGGTTGACGCGTATAACGGCGACGTTACGTTTTACGTAATCGACAAGAACGACCCGATTGCCATGAGCTATGCAAAGATTTATCCGGGAATGTTCATCACGGACGAGATGCCGGAGGGGATCAGCCGCTACACCAAGTACCCGGAGTATCTGTTCGGAGTCCGGGCGGCGGTCTACGGCAAATACCACGTTTCAAATCCGACTTCGTTCTACAACAAGAACGATATGTGGGTTGTGGCAAAGGAACGCTACGGCACGTCGACCGAGGAAAAGGATATTGCGGCATACTACAACATGATGAAGCTTGACGACGGAAGGGACGAGGAGCTGCTGCTTTCGATTCCGTACACACTGGCGAACAAGGACAACATGGTTGCGTGGCTTGCGGCGCGGAATGACCGCGAGGGCTACGGCAAGCTGCGCGTGTACAAATTCCCCAAGGACATAAATGTTTACGGGCCGATGCAGATAGAAAACCGAATAAACGCGCACATGGAAATATCAAAGGAGCTTAATCTGTGGAGCCAGGGCGGGTCAAAGGTTATCCGCGGCAACATGATTGTCGTTCCGATAAATAACTCGATTATCTATGTCGAACCGATATATATAACCTCGACAAACCAGACAACGCTGCCGGAGCTGAAGCAGGTTATTGCGGCGTATGATGAAAAGATAGTAATGAAGGATACGCTTTCAGAGGCTCTTTATGCGCTGTTTGACGAGAAGGCTCCGGAGCGGAAGGACGAAGGCGTGCTGTTCGGCGAGGCTGACTACCGCGAAGCGGCAAAGCGGGTGATTGACGAGTTCAGGCGTATGAAGGAGAGCGCGTCGGGCGGCGACTGGAACGCGTTTGGCGGCTCCATGCAGCAACTGGAGGAATCGATAGACGAGCTGGAAAAGAACATCGGCGAAACAGGCGGCGCGGAAAATACGGACGGTTTAGGCGATGAAAATACCGGCAGCGGCACGGACAATGCGGAAGGCATGAATGGCGCGGACGGCGCAGCCCCGATGCGGAAAAACAAAGCGGACAAATGACAAAAAATGCTTGCTATGTAATAAAATTTGTGATAGAATGGTACAAGGTGGAAAACGCTGCGGAGCGGTCGGCCATATAGGCGCGGTACGCGGCGGAGTGCGGAAGAAATAGCAAAATTGCCGCGAAACGCCGAATAAGAGCGGAGGAGCGGGGACAAATGATACTCGGAGTGGATTTCGGCGACAGCCGTACAGGCTATGCGGTTTCGGACGCGCTCGGACTTTTTGCAAGCACTTACGAAACATATGCGGAAAAGGATATGCGGCGTGTGGCGGAGCATACCGTGCAGATTGCAGAAAAGACCGGCGCGGAAAAAATCGTGCTTGGATTTCCAAAGAATATGAACGGCACTCTGGGCGACCGTGCAAAAAAGACAAAGCGGTTTCAAAAGCTGCTCGGCGAGCTTTGCGACGTTCCCGTTGTGCTGTGGGACGAGCGGCTGACCACGGTTTCGGCTCATAATCTTATGAACGAAACGAATGTCCGCGGAAAAAAGAGAAAAGACAGCGTTGACAAGGTGGCGGCGGCGTTTATATTGCAGTCCTATCTTGACAGTGCGAAAAAATAGGCGTATCGGATTTGTATTCGGTACAGCCGAAAATATAATCAGAAAGGCGGTATCAGACAATGGCAGAGGATTTTGAAAAGCGCGAGGGTATTGAAAACACAGAGGGAACGGAGGAAGAGGACTTCCTTATCGACCTGTTTGACGAGGACGGCAACCAAAAGACGTTTGAGCATCTTGACACGGTACAGGTTGACGGCTGCGACTATGTTATCTGTATTCCTTATAAAGAGGAGGATGACGGCGAGACGGACGAGGTTGTAATTCTCAAAATGGAGCAGGACGAAAACGAGGAATATATACTTGTTCCCGAGGAGGATCTTGAAATACTTGACCGCGCGTATGAGCTGTTCAAGGACAGGAATTTAGACCTTTTTGAATTTGAGGACTGATTGAGAATATACGGCTATTCCGTGCAAGGGATGTAAAAAAAGTCCAGACCGCAAAAAGGGGATTGAAGCATAACAATGTTGGTCTAAATAAGTTAGGTTTCTAATCTGTGTGTAGAAAAATCTCATGTTACTCGATTTTTCTCAGATTTATGCCTTTTTGCTACAGACAAACTGAACCTCTCGGGCGGCGAAACAAGTCTAATTGCGCTTAACTGATTTAGTAAAATCAGCATCGCTTTTAAGAATTGTTTCGCCTTATTCGTCAAAAGCCGTGGCTTTTGACGAAAGAGGAGCGGCGGCGTAAGGACGATTGGTTTTCGTCTGTGACGAAAATCGGAGGAAATAACGCGAGCTGCGACGAACGCCTGCGGGTTCAGTTTGTCTGTTCTGAAACATTTTTTCCTATCTCCCCATCCGTGGAGATGTAAAAAAAGTTCAGTTTATCTGTTCTGAAACATTTTTCCTATCTCCTATTATGCGGAGATGTAAAAGTTTTTACACCTCTGCCCGAAATAAAATAAATGTAAGGACTGCAAAATCGGATATGAATTCTTTTTTTGTTGCTTTAATAAATATTCTACAAATTATACTTTTAATTATAGGCGGCTACTACCTTGTAATCGCGCTGTTTTCGTTCAGAGTTACCGCCGGAAAGCGCATCTCGGCTGAAAAGCACACCTTTGCGCTTTTGGTTGCCGCGCACAACGAGGAAAACGTCATTGCTCAGCTTGCGGAGAGCCTTAAAGGACTTAACTACCCAAGCGACTGCTATGACGTATTTGTCATTGCCGACAACTGTACGGACAAGACCGCCGAACGCGCAAGAGAGGCGGGCGCATACGTTTGGGAGCGTTTTGACAACGTAAAGCGCGGCAAGGGTTTTGCTCTTGAATTCGCGTTTGAAAAGCTGTTTGCCGCGGAAAAGCAATACGAATATTTTTGTGTCTTTGACGCGGACAACATTGTCGAGTCCGACTTCCTTATGCACATGAACAATAAGATAAACGAAGGCTACCGCGCGGTACAGGGTTATCTTGACAGCAAAAACCCCTCGGATTCGTGGCTTACCTTCTCGTATTCGCTTTGGTACTGGATTAACAACCGCATAAATCAGCTTGCGCACGGCAACCTTGACCTCGGCTGCAAGCTGGGCGGCACGGGTTTCGCGGTTTCCGCGGAGCTTATAAGGCAGTACGGCTGGGGCGCAACCTGTCTTGCGGAGGACACCGAGTTTACATTAAAGCTCGCGCTGAGCGATATAAAGGTCGGCTGGGCGCACGACGCGGTGGTATACGACGAAAAACCGCTGAGCCTTAACACCTCGATTCATCAGCGGCGCAGGTGGATGCAGGGTCTTGCCGACGTCGGCACACGCTATGTCGAGCCGCTTATCAGAAAAACCGTTACCGAAAAGGATTCGTTCGCGTTCCATACGCTCATGAACTTTTGGAGTGACACCCTCTACAGTACGTCAATTATATTTTTCACCGCGGTATATATACTTTCGTTTTTCCCGGCACAGACGCTCGGCGCGCTCTATCCGATATGCGCCATGTGGATGAGTCCGGGCAGCCGCCTGCTGCTCTCCTTCTTTGTGTGGGGGAACATAGCCGCGGCGGTTTACGGACTGTACAGCGACCGCAAGCTCAGCCGCGAAATCATACGCAACGGTCTTGGGTTTATGCTCTATCTGTTTTCATGGATACCCGTTGCGGTCATGGGAATTTTCGGTAAAAACGACGGCGAATGGTTCCATACACCGCACTCGCCCAAGGAATAATATTTTAAACGCAAAAGGAGAAAAAACTTTATGGATATTTTTGTTGAATACCTTGTCAAAAAGAAGAAAACCGCGTCCGACGTTCTTAAAGCGCTGGGAATATCGTTCGGAGGAACGCTCGTTCTTATTATAATTTTCATGCTGCTGATGTCGTACATTCCGCAGCTTGCGTCACTTTCGCTGCTGCTTGTGGCGGGAGGTATCTACGGCATTTATATGCTTATAACCTCCTTGAACCTTGAATACGAATATTCAATGGTGAACAGCGAAATCGACGTTGACAAGATTGTAAACGTGCGCCGCCGCAAGCGGCTTACGACCGTAAATATCCGCAGCATAGACTACTTCGGTCAGAAAAAGGGCAGCCGCGAATTTGACAGCTGTATGCGGAACCAAAATATTGAAAAGATTTACGCCTGTATCGACAAAAACGACGACAGCGTTTACTATGCCGTATACCGCGAAAACGACAAGGAAAAAATGATTTTGTTCAACCCGAACGAAAAAATGATTTCAAAAATGCAGAAGATAAACCCTCACAAGATAAAGACCGACACAGTTCCCGCCGCGGCAGAGGTTTGATAAAATGCGCTGCGGCACCGATATAATCGAAATTGAACGGATAAAATCCGCTTTTAATAAGCACAAAAACTTTGCCGGGCAGATTTTCACCGAGGATGAAATCCGCCGTTTTGCCGAAAACGGCTGCAGATTTGAAATCCTTGCGGGAATGTTTGCCGCCAAGGAGGCGTTTTCCAAATACCTCGGCACGGGCATAGGCAAAACCGCGTTCCGCGACATAGAGGTCTGTCACAATGCGGACGGCAGTCCGTATATCCGACTGCGCGGAGTTAAAAGCGACGCGTCTGTCAGCATTTCGCACTGCCGAAAATACGCGGTTGCGTTTGTGACGGGGAACGGACAGGGTGTTTCACAGGACGGAGCAACCGCGGCGGACAATTTACGCATAAGCGGCGCGGCGCAAGCGCCGAGCTGCGGCGGGTATTCCCGCGCGATGAGCCGACTTATACCCATGCGTCTAAGCAGCGCAAACAAAGGCTCATGCGGTCGGGTATCAATTATAGCCGGCTCAAAGGGAATGACAGGAGCCGCGGCTCTCTCCTCGCTCGGCGCGCTGCGCAGCGGCGCGGGACTGGTAACCGCGCTTACCCCTTCGAGCGAGCAGCCGATTCTTGCGGTCAAGCTGACAGAGGCTATGACAGTTCCGCTCCCTCACGAAAACGGTGTTATTTCCGCAACCGCGGCAGATACCGTCCTTGAAAGCATACAAAATGCGGACGCGGTGGTTTTCGGTCCGGGTCTTGGCAAGGGTCGCGGTATTCTTCCTCTGCTTGAACGGATTATCACCGAATTTACAAAAACGCTGATAATAGACGCGGACGGAATAAATGCGCTCAGCTCGAATATAAATATATTAAACAGGAAAAAATGCAGTGTTATCCTCACCCCGCACCCCGGCGAGATGTCGCGGCTCAGCGGTCTTTCCATTTCGGAAATCCAGTCGGCGCGCATCAAAACCGCCGAGGACTTTGCCGACCGCTTTGACGTTACGGTCGCGCTGAAGGGCGAGGGTACGGTAGTCGCGGCGCGCGGCGGTAAAACCGCCGTAAATCCGAGCGGGAACTGCGGAATGGCGACCGGCGGCACGGGCGACGTGCTCTCCGGGGTGGTTGCCGCGCTTGCGGCGCAGGGCTGCACTCCGTATGATTCCGCCGTACTGGGCGTGTATCTACACGGGCTTGCGGGCGATATTGCGGCTGCCGAAAAGGGCGTCCACGGTCTGATTGCCTCGGATTTGTGCGGTACATTGCCCGCGGCATTCCTTGAAACACTCAAATTTTTATGAACGGAGACAGGCGATGAAAAAGTACATCGCGGCTCTTGCCGCATTTGTACTTACGATAAGCCTGTGTGCGTCCTGCTCCCGCGGCGCGGACGGCTATGACGCATACAAGGAGATTTACAAACGCTACAGCAACATCGAAAATTTCTATGCCGAGGCGGAAATCACCGTGGAGAATCCGCGCACCGAAACGGTCTATCATGTGCGCCAGAGCTACACGGCGCCCGACAGCTATATCCTTGTAATCGACTCCCCCGAAGCGTTCGCTGGCAGCGGCTATGTGTTCCGCGGCGGAAAGGCAACGCTTAAATCGGGATTCGGCAAGGACGAGAGCGTTCCCTCTCCGGCTCCCGAAACAAGAAACTGCTTTTTTGTAAACGATTTCTTTGCCGAATACTTCGGCAGCGAGGAATCGGCGGCAAAAAGCTCCGGCGGCTTTTCGGGCGGCGAAACCGCGCTCGACTGCTATATATCCTCGGGAACGTCCGATAAATTCCGTCAGACGCTTACCGTTGACAACAAAACCTTTCTCCCGCTGAAGCTTACAACCTACGACGCGGACGGCAAGCCGCGCGTAACCGTTAAATTCATTGAATTCAGGCTTAACTCGGATGACGGAGAAATTAAATTTTAAACGAATAAAAGGTGAAAAAAATGATAAACAATATGCAGCGTTCATGGGCGGAGGTCAATCTTGACGCCATTGAACACAATGTAAAGCAAATCAAAGGACTTTTGAAAAAGGACGTAAAGCTGATGGGGGTTGTCAAGGCTGACGCATACGGTCACGGCTTTGAGGAAACCGCGTCAACCATACTGAAAAGCGGCGCTGACGAGCTTGCGGTTGCCTGCGCGGATGAGGCTATTCAGCTGCGCAAAAACGGCTTCGGCGTTCCCATACTCATTTTGGGGAACACCTCCTCCGACATGGCGAGCGACCTTATCAAATACGATATTATGCCGTGCGTGTACAATACCGATTTTGCCGAGTACCTCTCAAAAGAAGCGGCGCTACAGGGTAAAACCGCAAAAATTCACATAAAAATCGACACGGGAATGGGTCGTATCGGCTTTCTTTACGACGACTCGCCCGCAAACCGCGCGGCGGCGATAAACGATATTCTGCGGATTTCCATGCTGCCGAATATAAAAATCGAGGGAATGTTCACGCACTTTGCGACCTCGGACGAGGCGGACGATACGTATACGCATATGCAGTTTGAGCGGTTTACCAATCTTGCGGCAAAGCTTGAGGAAATCGGCATAAGCATACCGAGCAAGCACGTCTGCAACAGCGCGGCTATTATGCGCTTTCCCGAAATGCAGCTTGATATGGTGCGCGCCGGAGTGATTATGTACGGAATGTACCCCTCCGAGGAAGTCGACAAAAGCGTGCTTGACCTCATTCCCGCAATGAGCTTTAAGACCCGCGTCATACACGTCAAGGAGGTTGACGAGGGCAGCTGTATCAGCTACGGCAGAACATTCCGCGCGCCAAAGCGCATGAAGATTGCAACCCTTGCGGTAGGGTACGCCGACGGCTATTCGCGTCTGCTGTCCGGGAAGGTTGACGTGCTTGTTGACGGTCAGCGTGCAAAGCAGATAGGAAGAATTTGTATGGACCAGTGTATGATTGACGTTACAAATGTCAATAATATAAATGTCGGTGACGAGGTTACCTTGTTCGGCAATGCAGGGAAGGACAACCTTCCCATTGAGTACATTGCCGAAAAATTCGGCACAATTAACTACGAAATATCGTGCATCATAGGTAAACGAATCCCCCGCATTTATATCAAATCCGGCAGGGTGGTAAAGAGCGTCAACTACCTTCTCCACGACTATGACTTGTAAATACATAGCTTTTGCGGTATTTGTGAGCTAAAAGAAGTCATGCTGCGTATAGTAATAATAGGATTGATTTTAGGGGGACTTGGAATGTACTCGGAAGAAAACAGCAGCGCGCGCCCGTGTACGGACGCCGATATAAGCAGGTTAATTGAAGGCTACAAGGAAATGTCCCGCATCAATCTTAGTTTGGCGAACAGTGCGACAGCCGCCGACAACGACGCGCTTGCACTGTGCGAACAAAAACTTGCGGAGTGTGAATAATTGTGATAATAAAAAGAGGAGACATTTATTATGCGGATTTGAGTCCTGTAGTTGGCTCCGAGCAGGGCGGAGTGCGGCCCGTACTTATTATCCAGAACGATATAGGTAATAAATACAGTCCCACGGTAATCGCGACCGCGATTACGTCACAAATCAACAAGGCAAAAATGCCGACTCATATAGAGCTTGACGCAAATGAGTACGGCTTGTCCAAGGATTCCGTTGTCCTTGCCGAGCAAATCCGCACCATTGACAAAAAAAGACTTAAAGAAAAAATCGGTCATCTTGACGATAAGCTGATGACCAAGGTCAACGCGGCTCTGGAGATTAGCTTCGGACTTGTTTAGGGCGAATTTGCCTGAAGGTACAAGACGAGAGAGCCGCCGTAAGCACGGCAAAAAAAGAGAGTGTAAGGCGCGCGCCGCATAAGGCGGGCGGCATTACACTTTCTGCACATTTTCCGCCGCGGTGGTCGGTTTCCGATATTCGGAACCGCCGCCCGCTGTGGCGGAGATAATAACATTTGGTTGGTGAGAATTATGAAAAAAAGGTACATAAGATTCAGACTGGGCGCACTTGCGGCGGCGGTATGCGCGCTTGCTACGGTAGTTCTTGCCGAGCCGGGCGCGTCCGACGACCCGCTGATTTCCAAATCCTATATTGAAAATCAGCTCATGCCCCAAATAAAACAGTACATAGAAAGCCGTCTTGCGGAGGTCGGCGGCGGCGCGGCTGCGGGAACGGCGGACAAGTTCAATGTGGTTAATGCCTCGGCAGGACAGCAGATTATCTGCTCCGCGGGTACGGAGCTTATCCTCCGAATGGGCAGCGCGTCCGTAATCGCAACCGAAAAGGGCGGCATAGCCGACACGACAGACGGCTTTGACCTTGCGGACGGCGCATTTATGCCGTCAAATCATCTTCTTATCGTTCCCGTCAGTGACGGCAGAGGCGTCCGCGCCACAACCGATATCATTGTGATGATTAAGGGCGGATATACCGTAAAATAGTCCGAAAAAAGGGGTCTTGAATTTTATCTGTCAAGCTGCTGCGCGGAAAACCGTGCGGAATATCAGCCAAGCGGCACACAGAAAACCGTGCGGAATATCAGCCAAGCTGCTGCGCGGAAAACCGTGCGGAATATCAGCCAAACGGCACACGGAAAACCGTGCGGAATATCAGCCAAGCGGCTGCGCGGAAGCGGTCACATAAAAAGCTGTTGCGGTATGTACTCCGGACATCTGCACGAAAAACTACCGCGTTAATGTAAACAAAGCATAAGGACGGCTGCATCCGCAGCCGTCCTTATTTTCTTTTAAACTAACCCTTTTTGCCCGAAAGGACAAGTCCGCATAAAGGATATTTTTAATCCCGCAAAACCGCTTTCTCCCCTTGTCTGACCACAGGGGCATATTGGTTTCAGTTCCCATATGCCGCTCCCTACGATGCAAAGTGTACGTCGGGGTTTTCGGGATTGCCGTCCTTTAAAACCTCAAAATGCAGGTGCGGCTCAAGATTCTTTTCAAGCGCACATGATTTGCCTACCGTGCCGATAACATCGCCCTTTGCAACGCTTGCGCCCACCTTTACCGAATCAATATCCGCAAGCGAGCCGTAAAGCGTTGAAATGCCGTCGCCGTGGTCGATTACAACGGTTGCGCCGAGCATATCGTCACTGTAAACCCTGCTCACCGTTCCCGCTGCCGCCGCGTGTACGCTCTCGCCCTCCGCTGCGGCATAGTCGATGCCGTTGTGCGTGCGCCAGTCGTCCATTGCCGCACAGTACACAAGATCGTCAAGCGAACATTCGGCAATCACTCTGCCTACGCACGGCTCGGACATTCCGCTGTCCAACTGCGCGGCGGGCGCGGCTACCTGTGCGGACGCTTTGACCGCCGCCGCGTCAACGTCTATCACGTTTTCGCGCGGGACGGCTGTCTGCGCCGCGGAGCCTTCCGCTCCGCTTGGTTTAATCTCCTTAATGGCGGAGCCGCCGTCCGTTTTGCCGTCCGCTCCTTCCTCCGCGCCTCTGTCCGTCCTTCCGTCCGTGTCGGAGCTGCCTTCACCCTTATCCGATTCGGATTCGGATTCGATTTTACTTTCGCTCACAGCCTTCTGCCATGCGGCGTCATCAAACGAAACATTGCTGTCTGTGCGTCTTGCCGCTCTTCCGACATACGCGAATATTCCGATAATGACCGCAAGGGAGCAGAGGGCTATGTAAACCCCTCTGCTTTCAAACATTCGCCTCAGACGGCTCCCCCGCGCCGCCGCGCGCTTTCCTTTTCCGTTATTTCTGTTTTCCATGTGTTGTCAACACCTCCATACTACAAGTATTGACAGCCTGTCCGTTTTTATACAGCTTTTTTCAGCGTTTTGGGAATTTTTATTGTGTACTCGATAAATTCGGCGTTTTCGACCTTGCTCGCCTTGGCGGCAATGCCCGACTTTTTCATCATGTCAACCGCCTGCTTTATGGTGTTCGTGAATATGCGCACGTCCTTGAAAATGCGGATATTTTTCGACTTCTCCTCCGGCGCCTTCTTTATATCGGAAAGAATCCCGTCAATAAGCTCCTCGGTTTTGCTCACGTTAAGACCTCGCTTTATTATTACGGCAAGAATTTTGTGCCGCGTTTTGTCGTCCGGCAGCCGCAGCAGCGCCCTCGCGTGGCGTTCGGTCAGTCCGTTCTCGGTCAGAGCCGCGCGAATATCCTTTGGCAGCTTTAAAATTCTGATTTTGTTCGCGATTGTCGACTGATTTTTACCGAGCCGCTCCGCAAGCTCCTCCTGCGTCATGCCGTGCTCGGACAAAATACTGCACAACGCCTCCGCCTCCTCGATATAGCCGAGGTTTTCGCGCTGGATATTCTCTATCAGAGCCATGACCGCGCTGTCCGTGCCGCTCGCCTTTACCACAACCGCGGGAATCTGAATCATACCCGCCATGCGGCACGCGCGCAGCCTTCGCTCGCCCGCGATAAGCTCGTATTCGCACGAATTGATTTGCCTTACCACAACCGGCTGCATAAGACCGTACCTCTTTATGGACGCGCACAAATCGTTAAGCGCGCCGTCCTCCATCTCCTGCCGCGGCTGATACGGATTCGGTCTTACACTCTCTATCGGCAGACATACCGCCTTTGCATTTTTTTCTTCTGTTATCATATTTCCCACCCTTTCCAAATTTTATCTGAACAAAATTTATCTTTTATGTTTTTATTCTAACATAAATAAACTAAAATTACAAATTTTTCCATATGCAAAAGGTGAGAAAAAGTCGTTTAAGCCGAGCCTAAACGACAAAATGCCCCAAAAAGGGGCGGGAAATACTCAG
>ERZ1034917.1165-NODE-1165-length-17873-cov-10.944719_pt1 | contig 17873 bp, 19 predicted proteins | sample MGYA00520605_ERZ1034917 | MGnify/ENA primary metagenome ERZ1034917 (study PRJEB33766, sample SAMN09781784) | gut metagenome | biome: gut microbiome | host: Homo sapiens | place: Madagascar | study: EMG produced TPA metagenomics assembly of the PRJNA485056 data... | reverse complement strand
TGTCAGGTCAGAAAAAGAAAACCAGGCATATACTCTGGAGAAATCCAAAGTAAAACAATCATTTGCTGCCATTGCCTTTTTCATTTGATCATCCATTGAAAAGTTCATCGTTCAGCCAAGTACTTCATTTTTTTACTGTTTGACCCGACAATTATAAAAAATGATAATATAGGATATCACTTTTCAAACAATATTCAAGTAAAATCTTCCAAAAAAATCCAAATAATCTTCCAAAAAATAGAATTCTGCGTCTCTTTTACGGCTGGTGGACCTGATAAAAAAAGCAAAGATTCAAATCCTGAAATTGAAATTTCAGCTCACGGCTTTATCTTATAGGCATTCGGAGACAGTAATTCAATGAGCATGACATTCAAAAAAATATGCCGCCTTGCAGGAAATGCAATCGTGGATTATCACATGATCGAAGACGGAGATAAAATTCTCGTCGGAGTCAGCGGGGGAAAGGACAGCATGATCCTGCTGAAGGTCCTGAAGCACCTTTCCAATGCCGCACCGGTCCGCTTCACCCTGTATGCCGCAACATTCGACCCCGGTTTTGCCGGTTTTTCCACCAACGGCACCGCCTCTTACTGCGAATCTCTGGGAATACCGCACCATGCGGTCAACCTGAATATTCCGCGGCTGCTTCAGGAAAAACATCTGACGGACAAGCCCTGTATGCTCTGTTCGCGGCTGCGCCGGGGAAATCTGTATTCACTGGCGGAAAAACTGGGCTGCAATAAAATCGCTCTGGGGCAGCATCTCGACGATATTGAAATCTCATTCCTCATGAGCATCTGCCGAGGCAGCGGGCTCAGCACCATGGGACCGAATGTCCCCGCCGAAGAACACGCACTCCGCGTAATCCGCCCGCTGGCATACACTCCGGAATCGCTGATCATTCAGATGGCTTCCGAAATGGAACTGCCCAGGCGGGGAGAATGTATCTACCGTGAACAACTGGAAAGCAGCGGCGACCGCGCTTATTTCCGTTCCATACTGGAAAAAATTTCTGAAAAAATTCCGGATCTCCGAAGCAATCTGCTCCGTTCGCTGTCTAACATACAGGAGGAATATTTGCTTGACAGGAGGTTCATTCATGCGGCAAACAAGGAAAATCCAAATGAAACTGATTGATACGGAAGCACATAAAGACGAGGTGAAAGAAGCGCTCGGCACCGACAGTTTCCGGTTGCTGATGCGTGCATTCTTTTTTCCGAAAATGGTTCGCTCTTTCTTTATCCGTTTTCTGATCGTGGCAGCCGTCGCCTGGTTGTTTTTCAAGTTCATCTGCCTGCCGCTGATTGTAGCGGGCGGAAGCATGCTGCCGACCTATGCGGAACGGGGATTCAATTTCTGCTGGCGTCCCGCCTACTGGTTTTCAGAACCGGAACGCGGGGATGTCGTGGTCATGAAATACGGCTCGAACAAGGTCATGATCCTCAAGCGCCTGATCGCAAAAGAGGGCGACACCGTGGAGTTCAGGAACGGAAAGCTGATTCTCAACGGCAGGGAACAGGAAGAACCTTACATCAAGGGTCCAAGCGACTGGAATCTTCCGCCGCGGACCGTGGAGAAAGACCACTACTATCTGGTCGGCGACAACCGTTCGGTTCCGATGCAGAGGCATATTTTCGGACAGATGCACAAAAGATATCTTCAGGGAGCTCCACTATGGTAAAAGTAAAAAAAATTATTTTGATTGCCGTCCCGCTGATGATCCTTGCCGCGGGAATCTGGTTTTTCTTTTTCCGCCAGACGGAGGAAAGCATCATCCGCGGGCGTTTCCGGGAATTCTCCGAAGCGGCGGCAAAACGAGGAAAGGAAGGTGGCATCAGAGCCGTCGCGACCTCGCAGAGTCTTGGAAAATTTTTTGCGGAACACACTTCGGTGGACGTGGACGGGCTCTCATGGCTGAACGGAGACTATTCGCCGGAGCTGATCACGGCAAACGCATTCCGCGCACGTCAGATGTTTAATACGCTGTCGCTGGATTTCAACGATATTGAGCTGGAAATCAACGGAGACACCGCCAAGGCATTCTTCACTGCGGTTTTTACAGGCAGTCCGAAAAACAGTGAGCCGATACGGGAAATCCGCGAACTGGAAGCCGGTCTGCGCAAAGTGGACGGCAAATGGATCTTCGAGTCTTTCAAAGTTCAGAATATCATCAAAAAATAAGGGAGAGAAAATGGATTTTCCTGTCATCGACGCACACATTCATCCTTTCATCGAACCGGAAAACAATATTGCCGCATTCGGCGATCCGACCACGCCGGACGGCTTCGTCCGGGAAATGCGCAGGACGGGAATCAGCAGAGCCTGCGGTTCCGTGATCGCGCGCCGGGCGGCATCTTTTGAAGATGTGCAAAAACTGAACAGGGAGGCGCTGAAAATCCGTGACGCATATCCGGATTTCTATATTCCCGGCATCCATATTCACGGCGGTCATCCGGAAGAATCCTGCCGGGAATTGGAACTCATGTATAAAGAATACGGCGTGCGCTGGATCGGTGAACTCGTCGCTTATATGATGCAGACCGGAGAATATGACAGCGGGGGAATGTTCAGGATTTATGAAACTGCACGCGATCTCGGAATGCCGGTCAATATTCATTGCAGCGACCTTGAGGTAATCGAGCGCATCCTGAAGAATTTCCCGACGCTGAACCTTGTCATTGCGCATCCGGAAGATGTCGGTAATGCGAAAAAACGTTTCGAGCTTGTCAGCCGGTATCCGAACGCATATCTCGATATTTCGGGAACCGGGCTTTTCCGCTGGAACATGCTGCGGTATGCAATTGACCTCTGCGGCTCGGAAAAGCTGCTTTTCGGCAGCGATTTCCCGATATGCAGCCCCGGCATGAACCTGGGCGGAGTCCTTGCCGAGCATCTCACCGGGACGGAACTGAAAAATATTCTCTCCGATAACTTCCTCCGTTTGATCGGGGAAAAGAAATAAAGCGGAAAAACAGGGACGGGAAAACCGTCCCGATGCTTTCCGCCGGAGATTCAGCATGAGGCGACAGCGCTGATTTTCAGACACCATGCGATATGCTCCTCATCCAAAGGCACGTTCTCAATGTCCTGAAGCTGATAACGCACATTGCCCAGCGACAGCCGGTAATCTCCCGGATTGAAGCTGATGCTCTCCTTTACCGATTTCAGAGTCCTGAAACTCTCCACATCGCGTCCGGGTTCATCGGAAAACCGGTCGATGACAAAGAGTTCAACGGGGGTTTCGCTGATGCGACCGCCATGTCTGATCTTCGTTCTTCCCGCAGAGAGGTACGCCGCGGGAAAAACGGTAAGTTCAGGCAGAAGTTCCATCAGGGCTCCATAACTCCCCTCCTCGTCCAGAATCCGGACAAGCCGGAAAAGTTTCTCCCGGGATCTCTCTTTCCTGACAGTTGCGAGTTTGTTCCTGAGCGCATCCAGCACTTCGGGTTCAGTCTGTGTTTCCATTCTTTTTTCCTTTCTGTTTGTTAAGGGTTCCGTTACCTTACCCGGAGCGTCAAACAAAAAGAGGAAAAAAGCCCTTCCGGACATGCGATGAAGACAGTTTTTTGAGTGTAAAATATATAAAAAAGGCGGTAAAAGAAAAAAGGGCTCCCATCCATGAGAGCCCTGAAAAAATCTCCGGGAACTTATCTGCCGCCCGTTACTCTTTCATCGCCGAAAAAAGAAGCTCTTTCCGCCATTTCCTGCCATCCGCATCACGGTAAAGCAGGTAAAAATTACCGCCGGAATCAAGAACCGCAAGACAACGTGCATGCGGAACAGAATAAACTTTCACCGGATCGCCTGTTTTTCTGGGCGCAAGGTCCTCCGGGAAGATTGAACTCATCTTTTCCAGCGACGGAATCGCAAACTGTGCGATTTCGCCTTTTCTGCTCATCAAGGCAAAAAAAGTATCAGGTTCAAAGGAATCCGAAAGAACTCCCGCGCTGTTTCCTCCGAAACGGCGGATACTGGTATTCAACACGCAGATTCCCTCCTGCATTTCGGTCTTCGGAGGCGCAAGCAGATAAAGATTCCCTCCAAGAAACAGAATCTCCTGCGGAGTGAAGTTTTCCGGAACCGGAAGATTGGAAAGCGGGCGGAAGTCGGAAGTCTTATAGAATTCCAGCATACCGCCGGAAGCCATGGCAATCTTCGCTCCTTTGTCTGCAAACGCAATCGCCGGATCATTGCCCCGGCTCCTGATCCGCTTCGGGACTTCGTCCAGATTGCCCGGATTGTAAATCCTGACATCCGGCGCATTGGCTTCCGTCACATAAAGCATTCCGGAAACCTTTTCCGCCACGATCCGCGAAGGGCGGTAGTCAAGATCGCAGGACTCCACCGTCTCACCGGTCTGAAGATCGAAAACCAGCAGCTTATCCCTGCTTTCCGGTTCCCCCTGCCCTTTGCAGAGTGCGGCGATTCTTCCGGTATCGCCGATAAACGCAACCTTGACGATCTGTTCCTCCGGGAGCTGATACAGCACGGGAACCGTCCACGTATTCGTATCAAACGCAATGATTCTGGAGCCGTATGGCCCGTTGACCGCTCCGGTGGTCTCAATAAAAACAATCAGGGTTCTGTCCGGACTGACCGCCGCATCGGGAAGCCGGACTCCGACGGTCCCGGCAGTCACCAGTTTCGGGCTCCAGCGAATGATTTTATCCGGGTTCTTCGACGCAAGGCGCGCCGCAAGGGAACCGTCCGTATGCTTTGTCCAGAGCTTCCTGCGATGCAGCTCGGATTTTTTTATGTGCTTTTTCTTCTGCTCCGTTTCCCCGGCTTCCGCTGTTTTCTGTTTCCTGTCAAGAATCACAACATTGGAGTTGTCCGTTACCGTCTTCTCCGCCTGATCGTATTCCTGCTGTTCCTTTGCGGAGATGCGGACCTTCAATGATCCCTCCTGATAGTCCCCGGACACAGCTTTTTTCTCCGGCACAGAAGCGCCGCGTTCTTTTTTCTCCGCCTGCTGAACCTGCTGTTCCTGCTCCGGCGTCTCCTGCCGGGGCGGCTGTTTCCTGCCGCAGGAGCAGAACAGGAACGGAATCAGGAGCAGAACAGAAACGATACCGCGCATATACATGACACGAGCCCTCCACAGAAAAAAGGCGCACCCTTTTCAGAAGTGCGCCGGATCAACCGGATTTACTTGAGATTGCGGATCCACTCCACTACGACCTTGCAGGCGTCCGGATTGCCGGAAGCCATCTGCTCCTCATAGAAGCCGCAGACCAGTTTTTCAAGTTCTCCGTCTTCGAGTTTATGCCCGACGACCTCGCCGACCACCTTGTTCAGGTCGTCTTTGGTGAAACTGTATTTCTCATCTGCCATGATCTTGTCGATCTCGGCTGTTTCCCTGACCCCGGCGAGAGCCGCCCTGAAATCTTCGTCCGTCATCATTCTGACGCAAAACGCCCTTGCAATTTCTGCTGACATTTCCTATTCCTTTCATTGGTTTGTTTGAACAATACATTACTCAAAAAGAAGCGAAGCCAGATCCTCCGGCTTTACGATTCCGCACTGTCTCTTGTTGCCGTCCAGCACGACAAAAAACAGAATCCGGCGGAACCGCATCTTTTCGATCAGCTCCCCGAGCTTCAGATTGTCGCTGATAAAATCCAGCGGACGCGCACATGCGGAAACCGGAGTGGCATCCCACAGCGCTTCATCAATTGAATAAATCGCATCATAAAGATTGAATATACCACACCATTCGCGGAATTCATCCTTTTTCCTGGAATATTTTGCAGGATATATCGGAATTTTCGTCTCTCCCCGCCTGTTGCAGAAATCAAATGCCTGCCGGATCGTCATATCCGAAGGGATATCATGCACCATGTTCGCCGGCGACATGATATTCTGGATCAGCATACCGGGAATGTCGATCGCCTTGTCGATAATTGATGCCGTGGCATCATCCAGAGCCCCCGAAGACTGGCTCTCGCGCAGATACAGCCGGAAGTTTTCACGCACGACGACGCCCGGCGGCTTTTCCTCACCGTTCTTCTGGAGTTTTGCCGCCAGCGAATTCAGATAATCCGTAATTTTCGAGAAGATGCGGACAGGAATGAACAGCAGAAGATATGCTCCGTAAAACACCCGTATGAAGATGGAGCACCGGTCGAACGGGGCTTCCCTGAACCAGTTTTTCGGCACGATCTCGCAGGCAAGCAGAATCACGCTCAGAACGGAACTGGTTAGAAACAGTGTCAGGCTTCCGCTCAGGTGAAAACACTCAATGAATTTCTTCGTCATCAGAGACGCCATCACGACGCTGATGTTGACTCCGATCAGCGCCGTCGCAATCATGATTCCCGGATTCTGGAGGAAAAACACCATGATTTTTGCGGATTTCCGCCCTGTCTTGGCGGCATGTTCAGCCCGCGGGCGCATCACGGAAACCATTCCTGTTTCCATACCGGCGAAAAACCCCTGCATACAGATGAAAAAGAGCGCCATGACAAGATAGAATATCATGCCTGCACCTCCTCCGGCTGCTGCTCCGGTTCTTCATTGACCGTGACAAGAACCCGTGTAACACGGTTCCGCGAAACGGTTTTCGCAAACAATGTGACATTTCCGAAAGCGACGGAATCCCCCTGCTGCGGAATTGCGCCGAGCAGTTCGCAAAACACTCCGTTGATGGTTCTGGCGCTGAAACGGCCGGGCGGAACCTTCAGAGAAAGCGCCATCTTCATGAACTCGAAAGAAGACATGCCGTCGAACAGCCACTGATTTCTGCCGATTTTCAGGAGCTCCCATTCCGACTGATCGTCCAGTTCAACGGAACGCCCCGTCAATTCGGAATAGATGTCCTCACGCATGATCATTCCCGAAACCGCGCCGTATTCATCCGCCGCCAGAGCCGCTCCCGCGGATGCCTCTTTCATCGTGCGCAAAGCCTTTTCCAGAGTCGCCTGTTCCGGGATGAAAATGGTTTTTTCCAGCATACATGCGGATGTGTTCCACGATTTGCGTTCCTCCTGAGACAAAGTAAAAAACGCGCGTGCCGAAAGAATGGCGTCCGCGGTATCAAGCGAATCGGAATCCGTAACCGGCAGATACGCCTGACAGCTTTCCCGGATCACCCGGCAGACCTCCTGCGGCGAAGCATTTCTGGAAACGAAATGCAGGCTGGCACGTCCGCGCATGACACTTTCCACGCTCTTGCTGCGGAGCGCAAACGTCTCCTTCATCAGCTTGGCTTCGTCCGGAGTGAACAGCCCCCGTTCGCAGGAGAGGTCGATATACGAGAGATACTCCGTCGGCGTCAGTCCCTCCTCGGTTCTGCGTCCGAGAAGATCCAGAATCTTTTCGCAGATTTTTTCCACGGTAAAGGTCAGAGGGTAAAGCAGTTTGCGCATTACGGCGACCGGAGTTGCGACATAACGGGACCAGGGTTCACAGTAGGCATAGGCAAGCGTCATCGGGCTGACCTCCCCGAACAGAAGCAGAATCACAATACCCGTCACGCCGGAAGCGATCAGAGTCAGGGTCGGGTTCAGATGAAAACTGCTGAGAATCGTATCATTGAGCATCGAAACGCAGCTGTTGACGAACATATTGCAGAAGATAATGGTAATCAGGGTTCTGTGATAGCCCGTCATCAGCATGTAGATACGCCGTTCGACGGAGGAAGAACTGTCTTTGTAGGAAAGAACCTTCGCACGGCTCAGCGAGAACAGTGACATCTCCGAACTGGAACAGAATGCCGATATTCCCACGAATAAAATCAATAACAGTATTTCAAAAATTAAAACAAGTGACGCCGAATCCATGGATACTCCATTGCCATGAAATCGTAATGTAGTCGAAAATACTACGCATACAAATAAATTCTCCGTTTTTTTAACAAATTTCATCTCTCTTTCCGCAATATGCCGCGGCTTCCGGGGAAACGAAACGGAAAAAACAACTCCTGCTTTCTCAGGAAGGACTGTTTGCGCCATTGCAGAAACGCTCCGGCAATGCTATATTAATAGAATAACAACGGGACAAATCAGAAACGGAGGATGCAATGGATACGAAAGTTCAAAAGATGCTTTCTTTTTCGCTTTATGTGCTGCTGGGCATTATTTTTGCCTTTTCCGTGATTCTGGTGCTCCCCGTCTACAAGCGCTATACCGATATGCAGAAAAATGTCTCCGACCTGAACGTCGAACTGAAAAACGCCCAGAATGAGTGCCTTACCCTGACACGTGAGGTTCACGATCTCGAACACAGCGCGGCGGCAGCCGAAAAAGTCGCACGGGAAAAATATAATTTCTGCCGGGAAGGCGAACAGATTCTCATTTACAAGTAGCTTTCTGTATCATGAAAATCCGCTTCCGGACCAACACCCCCAGGGAAAGCAAGTATTCATAACATAATGCAAACAGTGAATGTGTCCGGCATCCTCCTATTGACTAAACGCCTGATTTATGTTATAATTACGCGTAATATATGCAATGTCTGGAGATTATCATGGCAAGTGAAAAAACTGGAAGAAATAAAACGATCAATACCTCTGTAAGCGAGGGAACCATATACCTGAACCGCTGCATTTCCGTCAACGGACGACAGGACTCCCTGGAGAATGTATTGGACAAGACAATACTTGGCGATACGTTTCATGTGTGCCCGTTGCTGCCGCGGGACAGCGTTGACTTGATCATCGCCGACCCGCCATACAATCTGACGAAATCATTTCACAACACAACTTTTTCCAGAAAGAAAGAATCGGATTACGAAGAATATACAAGACAATGGCTGGGTGCAGTCAAGCCGCTGTTGAAAGATACCGGTTCAATCTATGTCTGCTGCGACTGGGAAACAAGCCTTATTATCGGCAGAGTACTGGGAGAGTATTTCTGTGTGAGGAACCGCATTACATGGCAGCGTGAAAAAGGGCGGGGGGCAAAAGCGAATTGGAAAAACGGTATGGAAGACATCTGGTTCGCAACCAGCAGCAATAACTTCACCTTTCATCTCAATGCAGTAAGAATCAGGAAAAAGGTTGTTGCACCTTATCGCGTTGACGGCAAACCGAAGGATTGGACAGAATCTGAAAACGGAAATTACAGAGACACCTGTCCATCCAATTTCTGGGACGACATTACCATTCCTTTCTGGTCTATGGCAGAGAATACGGCACACCCCACACAGAAATCCGAGAAGCTGATAGCAAAAATCATGCTTGCGTCCTCATCTGAGGGAGATGTTGTTTTCGATCCGTTTCTGGGCTCCGGGACTACAAGTGTTGTCGCAAAAAAACTGCATCGGCATTATTTCGGCGTTGAGTTGGAACCGCAGTATTGTGTATGGGCAGAACAGAGACTTGCCCTGGCAGATGCCGACGCGGAAATTCAAGGTTATGTGGACGGCGTGTTTTGGGAGCGGAACTCATTGTCTGAGCAGAAATCCAAAGCAGGCGAGGCGTCCATAGCATTAGGCAGGCATGACAGAAAAACAATCGGGAATCCGGTTGAGTTTATTCCCGATGGAGATGAAGTTGCAGATACAGCCGGGGGCAGCGAATAAAATTTCTCCGGCAGGAAGAAAATTTCCTTACTCTGAATTTCAGGTCTGTATGAACGCAACCGGTTCTGTTTCAATCCTGAAAGGAGTTGGGATGTTTCCCCGCAAGGTTACACGAGGCGTAATGCTGCCCCTGGCAGACGGGGAAATTGCATTACAGCCTGCCGAAGCCGTTTTTTCACTTGGAAAAACCGGAAGCTACCGGATCAATATTCTCCTGATGTACTGAAATCCATGCCGGACGGAACTGTTTTTCCATTTGCAAAGCAGAAATTTCATGCTATAAATAAGACATACCGATTTTATATTTTCAACCAAAGGGGGGAATGAAAAATGAAAAACGGGAAAAAGATCGTTCTTGAACCGGTTATCAGGCGCTTTGTCGATGCGCTGAATGCAAAAGGGGGAAAGCCTCTCTACACCTTGAGTCCACAGGATGCGCGGCAGGTTCTGCTTGACGCACAGAAAGAAGCGCTTGACCCGACGGAACTTTACACCGACATTCAGACCAGAGACATGACACTGCCGGCAGGTCCCGCAAAACAGACTGAAATCCGGCTTTACCGTCCGGAGAACACGGCAGGTCTGAAAATTCCGGTTGTCCTCTACATCCACGGAGGAGGCTGGGTTCTGGGCGACAAAACCACACACGACAGAATGGTCCGCAGGATTGCGCACAAAGTCAGATGCGCCGTCATTTTCGTAAACTACACTCCGGCGCCGGAAGCACAGTATCCGGTTCAGATGGAGCAGTGTTACGGAGTTTTTGAATACCTTCTGGCGCATGAGGACGAATTTGCAGTCAATACTTCACGGATCGCCGTCGCCGGAGACAGTGTCGGCGGGAACATGTCTGCGGCGTTGACGCTTATGGCAAACAGAAACCATCCGGGCAGAATCTGTTTCCAGGCGCTGCTCTACCCTGTCACAGACGCGGATTTCGATACTCCGTCCTATCTGGAATTTGCAGAAGGCCCGTGGCTGACCCGCGAAGCAATGAAATGGTTCTGGGACAATTATGCGCCGGACAAGGCAAGGCGCAAAGAGGTCACTGCGTCTCCGCTTCTGGCGGAAATTGAAGAATTGCGGGGACTTCCCCCGGCGCTTGTGATCACGGATGCCAACGATGTGCTCCGCGACGAGGGGGAAGCTTATGCGGAAAAACTGATGCAGGCGGACGTCCCTGTCACCGCAGTGCGATATCTCGGAGCGATGCATGATTTCATGATGCTGAACGCAGTCTCAAAAAGCCATGCCGCAGACGCGGCAATGAAGCAGACCTGCCGTGCGTTGAAACGCGCCCTGCACCGTTCCTGAAACCGGAGCGGATTTTTCTTTCTGCGGCATTGCCAAACCGGAAAAAAGAATCTATATTAAAATAAAGGCAAAATAATGGGAGAGAAGCAAGATGTTTGTAGGAACAATTCTGTCGTTCCTGTTTTTTACAGGACTCGTCGCCGTAATCACATGGTTCATGACGCGGAAAAACAAACTGGACAACAATGACGGATTTTTCCTTGCGGGAAGATCCCTGACGTTTCCTTTCATCGCGGGGTCGCTGCTCCTTACCAATCTCTCCACAGAGCAGATGGTCGGGCTCAACGGCGACGCGTTCACAGACGGGCTTTCCGTGATGGCATGGGAGGTCGTGGCGGTCATCGCACTGGTTCTGATGGCTCTTTTCTTCCTGCCGAAATTTCTGCGCGCAGGAATCACAACCGTTCCGGAATACCTTGAACAGCGGTTCGACAGACAGACGGAACTGATCTGCAACATCATCTTCCTTGCCGCATACGCGATCATCCTCCTGCCGATCATTCTTTATACCGGCGCCCGCGGCATGCTCGACGTGCTGAATCTCCACTCCCTGCTCGGGTTCACCTCCGATACGCAGGCACTCTGGTGTGTCGTAATACTGGTTGCCTTCATCGGGTCGATCTACGCGATCTGGGGCGGATTGAGCTCCTGCGCCATTTCCGATACCTTGAACGGAATCGGGCTCCTGACCGGTGGTTTTCTCATCACCTATTTCGCCATTTACACACTCGGCGGCACCCCCGATGAAACCGGAAACATCGTTGCCGGAACCGGAAGTTTCTCCCACGGGCTCTCCACCTTTCTCAACGAGGCGGGAAATGCCGGCCGCCTGAACTCCATCGGCTCGAATGATGCAAAAGCTCCCTTCTTTTCGCTGTTCACAGGCATCCTTTTCATCAATGTATTCTACTGGTGCACAAACCAGCAGATCATCCAGCGGACATTCGGCGCGAAATCCCTCGGGGAAGGACAGAAAGGCGTGCTCCTGACCGGAGTTCTCAAGCTGATCGGGCCGCTCTATCTGGTCATCCCCGGAATCATTGCGGCAGTCATGCTGACGAAAGGGTTCCATCTCGGCAGCATCAACCCCGACGGCACCATCGCCTCCGACAAAGCCTACGGTTCGCTGGTCAGCTTCGTGCTCCCGAACTGGCTGACCGGTTTCTTTGCCGCCGCCCTGCTCGGAGCAATTCTCTCCAGCTTCAACTCCGCGCTGAACAGCACATGCACTCTCTTCAGCCTCGGCATCTATAAACGCCTGATCAATCCCGGAGCGCCCGATAAACGGATTGTTGCAATGGGACGCTATTTCGGCGTCGTCATCACGATTGTTTCCGTGATCGTGGCTCCTCTGCTCGCCAGTACCGGCGGCATCTTCGGCTATCTTCAGAAAATGAACGCGATCTACTTCATCCCGATCCTCGCCGTCGTCCTGGTCGGCATGGCGTCCAGATGGGTGCCGTCCGTCGCGGCAAAAGCGGCTCTGATCGTCGGGATCATCCTGATTGCAATGGGTTACTTCGTCCCGCCGTTCAACGGAATTCTCAACTATATGAACGAATATCATTTCGTGGCGATCGTCTTTCTCCTGATCATTGCCATGATGCTGATTATCGGCAGGTTCAGACCGCGCAAAACGGCATACGTCCCGATTGACGCGAAAGCAACGGATATGACGCCGTGGAAGTATGCGAAACATGCCGGCGCAGCCCTGCTCCTGATCGTATTTGCAATTTACGCCTGCTTCGCCGATTTCTCACATATCAGAAAGAAGATTGTGGAAATCCCGCGCGCCCCGGGCTATGAAGTCTCGCCCGAAGCCGCCGCAGTGGAGGCCGCCGCAAAGAAAGCGAAAGAAGCTGCCGAGGAAGCGGAGCGCGCCGCAAAGAAATCCAAAGAGGCTGCTGCCGAGTTCGAGCAGATCAAGGATAAATTCGAGAAGTCCAGACAGACAAAGAAAGATGGTCTTCCACCCTACCCTGCGAAGGAAATGGACACTTTGATTCCTCAGAAATGAGTTCCCGGAAAAATCAGGAACATCCGAATGCTTCCTGATTTTCCGGTATGACAGCTTTTCCGTCAATGGTTTTCAATACGTCTTTCCGTTGTCACCGCCCTGGTCCGCCATGTGCCGGTCTGTCAGGTCTGCCGGGGCGGTCATGACGCGGCGCCTCGCGATGCCGGGGTCTTTCCCGCGGCGGTGCATGCCGGAAGACAGGTCCCGCCGGATAATAATAAACCGGAGGCGGACAGACGACCGGAGGCGGTGCAACGACCACCGGTTGCGGGCAACAATAGTAGGATGGAGAACCGATGGAAACTCCCACATTGGTTCCGTGCCGCCCGTTTCCGACGGAAACGCCGATTCCGCCGAGATTCACCGAGACATTGCCTGCGAACGCAAATACCGCGCTCCCTGCCAGAATTGCCGTAAGAACAATCTTTTTCATGTTGCATTCCTCCTCTGTTTTTTGTTTGGGGGTTGATCCATTTCTCTCAACTTATGCCCATAGAACGGAGAAGAAATAATATTTATTGTTTCAAATAATTAAAATATTAAATTATTTTATATTTTAACAATAACCCGCTCCGATGCAAAGCACCCCGGTGTCAAACCAGTTTTTTTGAATGAACTGTCCCGTCATCTTGCACGGAACAGTTCACATCTGATCAGAACGGACTGTTCATTACATCTGAAGCGTCATCAGGAATTCGGCATTGGTTTTCATCTTCTTGAGCTTGCCGATGATGAGCTCCATCGCTTCGACGGGCGGAACGCCGTTCATCGCCTTGCGGAGCGTCCAGACCCTCTGGAGTTCCTCAGGATGAAGCAGGAGTTCTTCCTTGCGGGTGCCGCTGCGCTCAATATTGATCGCGGGATACACACGGCGGTCAACCAGATGGCGGTCGAGATGCAGTTCCATGTTGCCTGTTCCCTTGAACTCTTCAAAAATCACTTCGTCCATGCGGCTTCCGGTATCAATCAGAGCGGTCGCAATGATCGTGAGGCTTCCGTTGCCGTCAATATTGCGGGCGGCGCCGAAGAAGCGTTTCGGCTTGTGGAGCGCATTCGCATCCACACCGCCGGAGAGGATTTTGCCGCTGTGGGGCTGGAGGGTGTTGTAGGCACGTGCCAGACGCGTAATCGAGTCAAGGAGAATCACGACATCCTTGCCGTATTCCACAAGGCGTTTCGCCTTTTCGATCACCATTTCCGCAACCTGGACATGACGTTCCGGCGGCTCATCGAAAGTCGAGCTGACGACTTCAGCCTTTACGGAACGCTTCATATCCGTCACTTCCTCCGGGCGTTCATCAATCAGCAGGATGATCAGCGTTACTTCGGGATTGTTCTTCACGATCGCATTCGCCATCTTCTGCATGAGAACCGTCTTACCGGTTCTCGGCGGCGCCACGATCAGCCCGCGCTGCCCCATGCCGATCGGAGAAACCAGATCAACGACACGCATCGAAACCTCGTCCGGATCATTTTCAAGGATCAGGCGCTTGGTCGGGAAATAGGGCGTCAGGTTGCTGAACGGAATAATGTTTTTCTTGCGTTCGGGCGATTCATGGTTGATGGATTCGACCTTGAGCATGGCAAAAAAACGTTCTTTTTCACGCGGCGGGCGGATCTGCCCGGCAATGAAGTCGCCGGTCTTGACCGAGAAACGACGGATCTGCGAGGGGCTCAGGTAGATGTCTTCCGAAGAAGGCAGGTAACTGTAAGCGGGAGAACGCAGGAAACCGAAACCGTCCGGCAGGACTTCAAGGAAGCCGCTGCCGTACATAATGCCGTTGCGTTCCGCATTGTTGCGCAGGATTTCAAACACCAGTTTGGATTTTTCGAGAGCTCCGACGCCTTCGATGCCCATCTCGCGCGCCATGTTGCTCAGGTCGAGCATGGACATTTCCTGAAGTTCGGTGATATTCAGGCTCGGGGCATTGGGTCTGGGTTCCGCAGAGACATTTGCCGTATCCGCAGCTTCGGGTGCCGGAGCATTGTTCTGCCCCTGACAGCTGTTCTGATTCTGCTGTTGCTGATACTCGCTGTAAGTCTGCGGACGCTGGCTGTTGTTATTGTTATTGTGATAATAACGGCGGTTGTCCTGATAATCGTCGTCGTAATTGTTCCGGCGCTGGTTGTTGTCCTGTCCCGGCTGGAAACGGCGGCGCTGATTGTTGTTCTGATTGTTGTTATTGTTGTTCCGGCGGTTATTGTAATTGTTATTATTGTCCGAGTAACGCTGCTGCCGGTCGTTATTGTTCATCTGCCGGCGCTGCTGATAATTATTACCGCCGCGCTGATTGTTATTCTGATTCGGGGCATTGTAATAATCGCGGCGGTAATCTCCGGAAGCGGGCTCCTGCTCAGCGGCGGCATAGGCATCCTCAATCGCATCGGGGTCCGTCACAGGAGGCGCCGGATCGACATAAGTGGCGGAAATCGGTTCGGGAGCCGGAGTATAGGAGTCATCGGAATCGTCCTCCGGCGGGCCGAAGGAAACCGCCCCGACAGGTTCCGCGGGAACGACCAGCAGATCAGGCTGGGCATTTTCGAAAAAGGTATCCTGTTCGGGTTCGCCGGACTGCGCTTTCCGGCGGGATTCGGAATAGTTTTTTCCGCGGGAACGGGGCGATGCCGCCGTATCGCTTTTCTTCACGGAATCCGAAGCGTTTTCAGAAGGAACCGGAGCGGGCTGTTCCACGGAAGGCGTATCTGCCGCAGGCTGCTGCTCTGCCGCATTCTCTGCGGGCGTGTCACTGTTTTCAGGCTGAACCGGAGCGGCTGCCTTTGCGCGTGTTTTTCTCTCTTTAGGTGTGCTTTTCTCCATAGGGAAGCTCCTGCATGGGTTGAATATTTCAGATGATTTAATTTATTTCTGAGTTCGACGCATTGTTCTTCAAGAACGGCAAGCGAAGCATTGTTGATGATGCCATAGTCGGCAAGCTCCAGCTTTTTATGCGCGGGCATCTGGGATGCGATCCGCGCCTGTGCATGATCCACGGTCCAGCCGCGCGCAAGAAGACGCTCCATCTGGATCTCCGGCGACGACCACACGGCAATGACCAGTTCCACACTTTTATCCCATCCGGATTCAAAAAGAAGCGGCGCATCGATCATCACAAAGGAGGCGCAGTCGCAACGGTCAATGCCGAGTTCGATTCTGCGCATGATCTCCGGATGCATCAGGGAATTCAGCCATGCTCTCTCATTTTCACAGCCGAATACTTTCTGTGCGATTTTCACACGGTCCGGGGTTCCATCCGCCCCGATCAAATCCCTGCCCCATCTGGCGGCAATCAGTTCTGCAACGGCACTGTTCTTTTCCGCATAGATCTCATGGCATATCCTGTCGGCGTCAAAAACTCTCCATGAAGCAAACGTCTCAAAAATTTTCAATACGGCGGATTTCCCGCAGCCGGGACCGCCCGTCAAACCGATTAATTTCAAAAACAACTCTCCTGAATCACTTTAAATATAAAGGACTTCTTATCCCTGACCTTCCCTGAAAATCATAGAAAAAATATTTTTCGTGAAAACAGCAGGGGGATAACACTGTTGAAAACACAGTGAAAAGGACAGATAAGGGATCATAATCTCTCAATCGATACTATACTTTAGCATAATTTGCATTATATTCAAGTATCTTTTTATTTTTTTATTAAAAACGAGGCTGAATCTGATGAAAAGAATCGCATGCGAACAGATCGCGGCAGGGAAATGGCTCCTGCTGAATGAACTCACTTATGAAGACCGCAAGGGGAAAATACGCACGTGGGAAGCCGCCGCACGGCAGAACTGCGCCGGAGCCGTCGCCATAATCTGTACACTGAAACCCTCCAATCGCCTGATCCTTGTACGCCAGTACCGCCCGCCGGTCAACAAACTCACGATTGAATTTCCCGCCGGACTCGTCAACCGCGGTGAAAATCCGGAGGAAACAGCGGTCCGCGAACTCAGGGAAGAGACCGGTTATCACGGCAAAGTCCTGCGCCTCCTCCCGCCCGCGTACAGTTCCCCGGGACTCACATCCGAAGCGACCTGCATCGCAATCATGGAAGCAAATGAGGCGGAACAAGGCTCTCTCCAGACTCAATTCGATGAATCTGAGGATATTGAAACTCTTCTTGTCGAGAAGCATACGCTTGAAGCCTTCCTTCTTGAGGCTGATAAACACGGAGAAGCCATAGACGGCAAGCTGCTATCCTATGCGGAAGCCCTGAGGGTGGATTGAAAAAGTCCTTCTTCCCTCATACTGCGCCTTACTGCAACTTTTTTTCTTCCGAAAAGAATCGTTTTTCAGGAAAAAATGGCTTCAGGTTCAAAATAAACTCAAAAAAAACGCGGATTTTTTGATATTTGATTTGCATTTGTTTTCTTGTATGATAATTTTTTATAGCGCAAGATACAGTGAGTATCCAAAAACCAACACAGAAGGGAGCAGCAACATGCAGTTCTACAACGTCAAAAAGAGAAGTAAAGTCGATGTCCCGGAAGCAAAATGCACCAAGGTTGTCTATGAAAGAAAGACAAGCAAGGGCATTCAGAAGCGTTATGCTGTCAGAGCAAAAGATGATGACGGCACAAATCTGACCAAGTTCGTTGCCAAGGAAGACTATGAAAAACTGAAATGCAAAGCCGGCAAAGCTTAATTTCAATTTTCATTGATTTTACTGAAAACCCCGTTTCGACGGGGTTTTTGTTTTTAAACGGCACCTCCGGCTTTTCCGGAAATCCGGTGAAAGGAGATTTCGCTTCCCGCACGCCTTTTCTGCAAACATTCTGCAGACGGATTCAAGTTAAACTTCTGTTATATTTTATTAATGATATGATTCCTGCCCCAGCCTTCCGGAAAGCCTGTTTTTCAGCCATAGTAAATTAATTATTAATGAGTTACGCCGTTTTTCCAGCATTCCGGATATCTTCTCCGTTTTCCATAGACGAAAATCCGCATAGTAACTTTTGCAATCATCTTATTTCAAGATAGTTCCAGCTCAAGTTCCTTGATATTGAATTCTTATTTCATTAATAA
>ERZ1034917.1163-NODE-1163-length-17966-cov-9.108927_pt1 | contig 17966 bp, 18 predicted proteins | sample MGYA00520605_ERZ1034917 | MGnify/ENA primary metagenome ERZ1034917 (study PRJEB33766, sample SAMN09781784) | gut metagenome | biome: gut microbiome | host: Homo sapiens | place: Madagascar | study: EMG produced TPA metagenomics assembly of the PRJNA485056 data... | reverse complement strand
CTATGATTTTATTAGGTGAAGTTTATTTTTCAGAAAACGATTTATTAAAATCTAAAGAATTATTCAAAAAATTGGAAAATGAAATCGAAAATCCTGTAGTGAATTCATATTTAGGATTATTTAAACTTGACGAAGGCAAATATGAAGATGCAATAAACTACTTTCAAAAAGCAATGAAGTTGGATGAAAGAAATTCAAAATATGTCTACAATCTAGCAAATGCATACTTCTTAAACGGTTGGATGGAAGAGGCTGCAAAATTTTATAATATTGCTATTTGCCTTGATGCCGACAATCCTGATTACCGTTATTCTTTAGCATATTTGTATACTCAAACTCAAGAATATGATAAAGCCATAAAAGAATTAAAAACAGTTTTAGAAAAAGAACCAAAACATTTGCAAGCAAGAATTTTATCTGCAAAATTGAGCGACTTAAAAGGCGATCCGGTTAGTGCAAAGGTTGCATTGGATGCGATTGTAAAAGAATATCCAAAAGAAGATTATGCTCTTGTAGAACTTGCAAAAGTGTGTGAAGAATTATCTCAATATGATTTGGCAAAAAATAATATGGAGAAAGCTTTGGCAATAAATCCAAATTCATTAAACTATTTGTCTGATTATGCAAATATCTTAATTGAAATGGCTCAATATGGTGAAGCTCAAGAGGTTATCGAAAAAATCTTAAAGAAAAATGAAAACTTTATTAACGGTTATATTTTAGAAGCTAAAAATTATCTTCAAATAAAAGATTATGACGGCGCTTTTGAGGCTGCTCAAAAGGTTATCGACTTGGATACAAACAACGCAGAAGGTTACTATTACAATGCTTTAGTCTTGTTTGCTCAAGGCGATGTTAATTTTGCAATAGAAACAATGAAAAAAGCTATTTCATTAGACTTAAATAATGCAATGTATTATGTTCAAATGAGTGAATTCTACCAAAAACTAGGTAAATACGAAGATGCTTTAGCTTATGTAAGTGAAGCTGCAAGCATTGATGGTTCTGCTAAAAACAAAGAACTTTATGCAAACTTAGCCTCAATTGTTCGCAAAAGCAGATAGATATTATCTTCTGTCATACTGAACATATTTCAGGGTATCTGCAACATGATATGCTGAAATAAGCTCAGCATGACAGAAGATTAAGTAACACGCAAAGGTTTTTATTTATGAAAAAGAAGTTTTATAAATTTTTAGAAAAAGGTGGCTGGATTCTTTTTTGCTTGGTGGCAGGGGTTGCCTACGTATTTATTTTGGAATCATTTTGGAATTATATTTTTGACATAACCTTTGCAAAAAGTGAAAAATTGGGTATTTTGCTTATTCTTTTACTATTGGCTATTCAAATTTATGTTATTGGTAGCAGTATTTCAAAACGATGTAAAGTTGATCCAGATTATAAGGCAAAAATTGAGAAAGAACTTAAACCTTTTTTAATACCTGCTATATTTGTTTTGGTAGTTGCACTAATTTTAATGGGTTCGATACTGTTTGAATAATTTAGCCAAATAAAAACATAACGACCTAGATATTACCTGTAGAGCTGTTTCTATCGTCTTCTAAAGTTTTCAAGTCGATGTCTTTTGAATCATCATCATAAGTTAGAGTTCTTGGTGCATCAATTTCAACATCAACATCAGCTTCAACAACTTCGATTTCGCCTTTTGGATAATCTTTAATTTTTCCGTCTTCAAGTTTAACTTGAATTGCATTATTCAAGAAATGAAGAGCACAAACCTTGCCTAATCCGTCAGGAGTCATTACGGCTGAACCGATTGGAGGCATACCTTTTGCAGCTTCAATATAATTAGAATATTCATAATTCAAGCAACATAAAAGTCTGCCGCAAGTGCCTGAAATCTTCCCTGGAGTGATTGGCATACCTTGGTCTTTTGCAAGTTTTACGTTAATTGAACCGAATTTTTTCAAGAATGAGCAACAGCAGAACTCTTTACCACAAATTCCGCAGCCTTCCATAATTGAAGTTTCGTCTCTTACGCCGATATGACGTAAATCAATTCTTACACGTTTGAAAGTTTGAGTTAAATCCTTCAATAATTCACGAAAATCAACTCTTTCCGGTGCTGTATAATAGAAAGTTATTTTCTTTCTGTCAAAAGTTATACGACATTGAACCAAATTCATTACAAGTTTGTGTTTTTCAACAAGAGCTTTGCATTTGAAATATGCTTCAACTTCTTCTTTTTGAATTTGTTCAACAGTTTGTTTATCTCGTTCTCCAAGAACTCTGATTACAGGAAACGCATCAGGTTTTTGTTTGCTGTTTTCCCAAATCTTGGCGATAGCTTCATTTACACATCTGGCTTTTAGAGCTTCTTCACCTTTTTCAGTTCTTACAAGAACCATATCTCCGCAATGAATTTCCACATTTTCAGGAACATCCAACGGATAGAACATATTTTTTAAATATCTTACTGCAAATTTGGTCATTAGTATTTTTCTTCTTCTTTTAACTTTCTATTCATTAATTTGTTTAAAATTTCAATTGGTGTAATGTCTGTGTAAAGTGCTTCGTAAATAGCGTTTGAAAGCGGAACTTCAATCTCCATTTTCTTTGCGATTTCACAAAGTGCTTTTGCAGTCTTAACACCTTCCGCAACAGAGCCTAATTCACTCAAAATGTTGTCGATTTTTTTACCTTGAGCAAGCAATGCGCCTACAGTGTGGTTTCTTGATAATGGGCTTGAACAAGTTGCAATCAAATCGCCCATACCTGATAAACCGTACAAGGTTGAAGGATTAGCGCCTAATCTTACGCTTACACGAACGATTTCAGCCATACCTCTTGTCAAAAGTGAACCCATACAGTTGTCACCTAATTTCATACCGTCAGCAAAACCGGCAGCAATGGCGATTACGTTTTTCAAACTTCCGCCTAATTCAACACCTACAACGTCAGAATTTGTGTATAATCTAAACTTGCTAGGTACATTCAAGTGTTCTTGTACAAATTTTGCTGTTTTGTTGTCTTCACAAGCCACACAAGCAGCTGTAGGACATCCCATAAGTACTTCTTTTGCAAGGGTTGGACCTGATAGAATAGCCAATCTTTGTTCCGGTAATACGTCTTTGATTACGTCTGACATTGTCATTAATGATGGCAATTCGATACCTTTTGATGCGTTTACAAGGATTTGTTCAGGTTTAATGCCTGATTTTTTTAAGTTTTCACAAACTTCACGTGTACCGGAAGTTGCTACAACTGAAAGAATAATATCTGCATCTTTAATTGCTTCCGGCATGTCTGATGTAACTTGAACCTTATCTTTAAGTTGAATTTCTAACGGATATGAGCAATGTTTGTTGTTTTTCATATCATCAGTAAGGTCTTGTTCTCTTGACCAAAGACAAACTTCATCAAAGTTGTCTGTTAAAAGCCATGCAAGAGTTGCACCCCAGCAACCTGCACCCAATATTGTTAATTTCATTATACTGCTTCCTTTTTATTCAATAGCTTTCTTAATACGCCACTGCAAGTTTTTAACTTCTGACGTGCTGTATCAAAATCTACTCCCATTTTTATTGAAACAATCGCTGTTTTTATTTCCCAATTGCAATTTTCCAATGTTTGGAAGGCGTTTGCGTGAGTTGTTTCCGCAATTTGAGCTACAATTCTAATAGCTCTGTCCTTCAATTTTTCGTTTGTCGGATTAAGATCTATCATGAAGTTTTCGTAAGTCTTGCCAATCTTAATCATAGAACCTGTTGTAAGCATATTTAGAACCATTTTTTGAGCAGTTCCCGCTTTCATTCTGCTTGAACCTGCGATAACCTCAGGTCCAACTTCAACACAGATAGCAAGTGATGCCTCATCAATGATTCTTGCTTGAGAGTTGCAAGTTAGTGCAATTGTTTTTGCATTAATTTCGTTTGCTTTTTCTAAAACCCCTAATAAATATTTAGGGTTTCCGCTTGCAGAAATTACAACCGCTACATCCTTGTCTGTAAGAATGCTTGCGTCTTGCTTTCCGGCTTCAAAATTGTCTTCAGCACCTTCAACCGGTGTTTTAAATGCGCTATCTCCGCCAGCCATAATTCCTTGAACCATTTCGTGAGGAACGCTGAAGGTTGGAGGACATTCAGAGGCATCTAAAATTCCTAAACGACCTGATGTGCCTGCGCCAAAGTAGATTAATCTTCCGCCTTGTAAAAATTGTTTGGTAATGATATCAATTGCTTTTGCAATGTTTTCAGCTTCATTTTCAACCGCAATTGCAACTTGTTTATCTTCTTCATTAATCTTTTTCACAATTTCAAGACTTGATAATAAGTCGATATTTTTTGTGTTTTCGTTTCTGTATTCTGTAATTATTTCGCTCATAAATTTCCTATACAAGTTTTACCAAGTTTGCCATTTCAATTGCAGATTTTGCTGCATCAGAGCCTTTGTTTCCGGCTTTTGTACCGGCTCTTTCAATAGCTTGTTCAATGTTGTCAGTTGTTAAAACGCCGAAGATTACAGGAACACAAGTTTCTAAACTTACGGCAGCTACGCCTTTTGAAACTTCTGCACAAACATAATCATAGTGTGAAGTTGAGCCTTTAATTACAGCTCCTAAAGTAATAATAGCGTTATATTTACCTGATTTTGCAGCTTTTTTTGCAATAATAGGAATTTCGAATGCCCCCGGAACCCAGATTACATCAATATTATCTTCATTTACACCGTGTCTTTTTAATTCATCAATAGCGCCAGATAACAGTCTTGAGCCAATGAATTCATTAAATCTAGATATTACGATACAAAAATTTTCTCCGTTTGTAGTTAATTGTCCTTCTATGGTTTTCATAAAATAACTCCTTTTTCTCTATTGTACAACGGAATAGCTATATTACAATAGTGAAGAGAAAATCTTATAAAAAATATACAAGCCTGAAAGAACAAGTAGGACACCACAAATTTTCACCAAGATGTTTGAAATTTTGGCAAATGCGGACATATTTTTCAAAGTTGATGTGAAAACGCCTGCAATTACAAGGATTAAGCCTTGACCTAAAGCGAATAGGAATAGCATAAGCATTGCGATTGGAATGTTTTTCATAACTGATGCAAACGCCATAATGCCTGCCAAAATGGGTGTTGAACAAGGTGTTCCCGCTAAAGCAAAGACTATACCTAAAATTAACGGATATATGAATGCAAATTTACCTTCATTTTTAGGGAAGGATTTTATAAACATTGGAAATTCAAAATCTAAAACTTCGACTAACTTTAACCCCATAACAATTAAGAACGAGGCAATAATCAGCCCAAAGTAGCTACCTAAAAACGAAATAAAAACTTTGCCCGTAATTGCACAGATTATCCCAATTGTTGTGAACACAATGGCTGTACCAAAGATAAACATTAGCATTTGGAAAAATACTTTTAGAGGTTTATCTTTTGTATAACCGCCAACGTATCCGATGATAATTGGAAGCATAGCTAATGAGCAAGGGCTTATTGAGGCAATTACACCGCCTAAGAAAGAAGCCAAAAGCATTGCAATTTCAAATTGTTGATTATTTGGTTGTGCAAGTACATTTATAACATCTATCATATCAGTTTAATAACTCTTTCACATAAGTTTCAAATTTATTTTTGTCTATATAACCTTCAGTTTTTCTGACAACTTTGCCGTTTTTGTCAATGTAAATAACTGTAGGTACAAGGTTTACCTTATATTGATTAATTGCATTATCAATATTTTTATCATTTTTTTCAATGTCATATTCTATAACTTCAATACTGCTTGAATATTTAGGCATTACATCTTCAAAAACTCCACGCATTTTTTTGCAATCAGAGCAAAGTTTTGAAGAGAATTTTATAATTTGAGGCATTCCGCTAACGTGTTCTTTTGTTGCTGATTCTGCCTTTGTGCCTGATAGTACGGCATAAGCAACAAGCGGTAGTACAAATATTAACGAAATGATGATTAGATTTTTTTTCATATTTAATTTTCTCCTTATTTAATAAGAATACACTAAACAAATTTTATTTCTAACCCCGACTGGGGGATTTTTTTTAACCTTAATGAACAAGAACGGCGCCTTTGCATATTTGCAAAGGCGCCGTTTAAAAAATATCCTTTCTTTTTTATTATGAGCTGAATGTTTTGAAAGTTGTTTCGACATTCTTTGAGATTACGCTCTTTACTGCTTCCATTTCAGTAGTAAGAGCTTTTTGTTCTGTATCAAGTTGTTTTAATCTCAATTCAAGAGTTCTGTCTTGAACTTGAATTTTTGATGTCTTAGCGTTGATGTCTGCAAGTTCTTTTTCATAAGCCAGAATGTCATAGTTGTATTGATTCATTGCATCGTCGTAAGAAGCTGTGTCTGTAGTTTCTTCTGATTTCAATGCGAAAGATTCGCTTGAACTTTGAAGTTTAATGTTTTTATATCTTCCTGTACCTGAAGCATCATCAAGTCTTGCGTATTCTTGTCTTGTAATATCTTCTTTTTTGTGTGTTGCGTAGTATTGATTTAAGTTCTTTTGATAATCAATAGGTGATGAAATTTGGTATTTGTCATCTACTTGAGGTTGGTTTGCCAAACCGCTTGCAATACATTCGTTTAATTCAGATTCTGTAGCGTAGCAAGTTCTGCCGTTCTTTTGATATACCCAAATTTCATTAGGATCAACACCTGCTAATTCAGGGAAATCGTGAATTATTTGGTCGTAATCTGCTTTTTGAACAGGATCTGTCAAGTCAAGTCTTTTAGCTTCAGAGTTACCAAGTTTGTATGAGTAATCTGCGTTAGATACCCCATAAACAGGTAAATCCCCTTCTTGAGTTGCTGTTTTATCAATATTTTCTAAGTCTTCTTTTTTAGCGTAAACAGTCGGATTTTCTGTTCCTTCTGCTTTATAGAAGTCTTCAACGTTATCAATTGTAATCAAGCCTTTGCTTTGTAAAGCTTTTAAGTTATCCAAATCTTCTGCTGTACATTTTTTGAATTGAGCAGATGTTGTCCCGGCTTGGTTAGTTACAGTGTAAGAATTATCTTGGTTTTTAGTAACTTTTGTATTTTGTTCAACAGCATTGTTAGTTGTGTAATTAGTAACTTTTTGAACTTGTGGGTTTGAGTTCTTTTGTTGAATTGCTTTAAACACTTCTTGGTTGTAGTGATAAGTTACTTCGTAATTATATTTTTCGCCGGTATCAGGATCAGTGTAATCAACATTTTGATAGCTATCGATTTCGTAATCGTTGTAGCCGTCAGTGAAAGCATATTGTTGAGTCGTATAGTCTGTTGTTTTTGGAGCTGTAGGCACTTGAAGTGCTAACATTCTGTTCCAAAGGTTTGCAGACTGGTTAGCCAGCGCTGTACGTGCTTGGTTGATTTGTTGACCTTCGTATTCGGTGTTAGTTTTTCTGGCAGTAAGACCTAAGTATCTTGCCTGTGAAGCAGCCATACCCATAAGCGTATCTCCTCTTTATGTCCATATTAATCTATGTAAATGATTATAATAATATTTTTTTGAAAATCAACATTTTCCATGAAATATCAATTGTTTGGACTATAAATTTTTGCTCAAATCCTCTGTTGAACGTATACATGAGTTTTTAAAATTTTATACGTCTTCCGGAATAAAGATAACACAATCTTCGAGTTGATTTCTGACTTCCTCACTTGAACTTCTTAACTTCACAACTCTTTGGTATTCTCTTACAACACTAATCACATCGTCTGTCGACATTCTGATTAATCTTCTTTTTCCGACTTCGTTTTCAATAATTCTTGCCATGTTACTCTCTCCTTTTCTTGTGTAAGAGTAATCGACAGAAAACGGCTGAACTTTAGTAGAATCAACCGTTTTGTTTAGAAATTATTGTTCAAATTTTAATCGTTAGAAGAAATAGCAAGTCCTTCCATAATTGTAAAGAAATCTTTTTCAGGAAGTGTGGAAATTGTTTTTAGAGCATATTTCAAGTCTTCGTTTTTGTCATACCAGCGACGTTCGTTGATTGTTTGTTGAAACAAGCCCATTACTCTGTCAATGCCAATGCTTTGAGCTTCTTCCAATTCCTCTTCTTTATGAAGGTCTTTTATTTGTTTTGCGATAGTGATTAAGTCACTTGACAAAACTCTTTTTTGCTCGGTGTCTAATTTTTGTAATATATTAAATGCTTTTAATGTAGCATCGTTTTTGTCGTACCAACGGCGTTTTAAGTTCATTCGCATACATCCTTTTTTATAAAATCATAAACTTTTTTTTAAGAAAGGTCAACTATTTTTCAAGATGTAAAAAAAATGGTAAAATATCAGAATAAGTTAGTAGTACACATGAAAAGAATATTATATTTTATAACTTTAATATTATTTATTATTGGGTTTGCGGGCGCTCAAATGGCGCTTGCAGATGATAAAATTACGTCTGTAAACTATGATATTTCTGCAAAGATGTTGTTTTTAACCTCAGGAGGTTCCTCTTCAAGTGACAAAACTCCTGTTAAATTAGTTAAACTTTCAAATCCAAACAGAGTTTATTTTGATATTGAAAACACTGTTCTTGCAACACAAAAACAAGATTTTCAAGTTACGTCAGGCGGGGTGTTAAGACAAATTGTTGTATCTCAAAATAGTACAAATCCAAATGTTGTAAGGGTTGTAATGTATTTTGCCGATGCTTATAACACTTCTAATTTGAAGGTTATGAGGCTAAACGGTAATATTATCGTACAAATTAACAAAGATGTCTGCTCGTTGGCAAATTACATGCATGAAATTTACAGAGATACAAAATTTGACTCAAATGACTACTATTCTTTCATTTCAATGACCTCTCAACAAGTTAAAGCAACAGATTTACCGCTAACTTCAACTGTTAATAATGCGCCTGAAAAAGTTCTAAACCAAATACAACAAGCTTTTGACAACTCTACGGTTCCTGTGAACGTGAAAAGTTCTTATCAAAACGCAAACGTTTCAGTAATTAAAAAGAACTTCAAATTAAAATCTAAATACTATTTGACAGGGGTTCAAGCTCGTCAAAACGGTATTTTAATAAGCGGTTATGGTACTTTTACAATCGAAAAACCAATGGTGTTACCAAATCCAAACAGATTGGTTCTTGATTTTGCAAATACAGTAACAAGTCCGCAAGTTCGTTCAAAAGTGTTTAAATACGGTGAAGATACAATTCGTGTCGGACAATTTGAAGCCAATAGGGCAAGAATTGTAATTACAACTCCAAACGCAGGCAGGTATATTCCTATTTATTCAGCTGATGGACAATCTGTTTTGATTGCGGATAAAGAAAACTTAAGTCACGATAAACTTTCAAATGTGACTACAAACCTTGTCAGCACTAGAGTTACAAAAACAAATGAACAAAATTACGGACTAAATTTATATTTCAGCAAACCTGTCGTTTATTCCGTGAAGCGTGATACAAACAATTTGACCTTGTATATGTTTAACGCTCTTCAATATAATGACCAAGATTTTCGCTCCGTTATCAAAGGAACTTCAGTTGAAAATTCAAAAATGTATTTGATGCCAAGAATTGGGCTTAGATACTCTATTCCTTTGGATTCAAGAGATACGGTAAAAGTTTATACAGGTACTGATGCAAGGACTATAAAAATTGCGTTTAATTCACCAAGCAAAGAAATTAAACGTCAAACAACAATTCTTGATACTCCGACAACTTTGCCAACAAAGGTTAAAAACGACGAAAAACCAACCGTAGAAATACCAAAAATTACACCAAGAAAAAATGGTGAAAAGGTTGTCGTAATTGATCCGGGACACGGCGGTAAAGATTACGGTGCAATTCGTGCAGGTATAAACGAAAAAGATATTACCCTTGATGTTTCAAAACTTGTGGCTGCAATGTTACGCTCAAAAGGCTATAAAGTATATATGAGTCACGATACAGACAAATTTGTTCCACTTCAAGGTATCGTAGATATTGCCGAAGAGGTTAAACCGGATATATTTGTTAGTATTCACGTAAATTCAAGCAACGGTACCGAAGCAACCGGTATTGAAACTCACTACTACCACGATTACAGTATCGGACTTGCAAAATCGGTACATAATGCCTTAATGGCACAAGTTACAACTACAAAAGACCGTGGTTTGTTTAAATCAAGATTTTATGTTATAAATCATACAACAATGCCAGCAATTTTGGTTGAAATTGGATTTATTTCAAATGATAATGAAAGGGCAGAATTAGTTTCTGAAAAACGTAAGCAGGCAACTGCAAAAGGCATAACAAATGGTATCATCAACTACTATAAACAACAACAAAAATAAACCTATTGCCGTATTTGATTCGGGCGTAGGCGGTTTGACCGTATATAAAAAGTTAAAAGAAATTCTTCCAAATGAAGATTACATCTACTTTGGCGACCTTAAAAATTGTCCTTACGGTCAAAAATCAAAACAACAGTTGGTTGATTTGACAGCCGATATCTTCAATTATTTTAAATGCGAAGATGTGAAGGCTGTTGTTATGGCTTGTAATACAACCTCTGCAAATGTTTATGATGAATATAACAACAAATTCGATTATACGCTTTATCCGATAATTCAATCTTGTGCGAAAATTATTTCACAACTACCGATTGAACGTTTGGGAGTGTTTGCAACCTCAGCAACAATTTCTTCCGGAGCTTATAAACGAGAAATTAATTCTCATAACCCAAATATAGAAGTCTTTGAAATGTCTTGTCCGGGGTGGGTTCAAATTGTTGAAGGAAACAAACAAAACGATGAATTAAGCGTTCAGTTGATTAAAGAAAACATTGATAGGATGCTCGAAAACAATCCTGATAAAATTCTTTTGGGTTGTACTCACTATCCATTCTTATTGGATGTTTTATCAACTTTTGCACCTCGAGATATGTTTATTGATCCTGCGGAATATTTTGCAAGTTATATAAAAGATGATTTGTCTTCTAAAAATTTATTAAATGAAAATGGAGGACAAGAAAAATTTTATGTGAGTGCAAATCCGAAAGAATTTAAAATCGCAGCAAAAATGTTTTACGATTTGCGCGAAGAACCAAAGTTGATTGAGTTTGCAAAAGCGTAAAATTTTTTATAACCTATTATACCATTTTTCTTAAAATAATTTGTCTGTTATTTTACGTACAGAAAAATACGTACGTATTTTTACGTACACGTGGTACTCTTTTGGTCTGATAACGCCAAATCTCAGACTTGAAAAAGAAATTTGACTCTCACCGTCTGTATCCTAGCGATTTAATATGCCTGTGTTAATGGTCTTTATTGCCATCTCGCACTTAATGCAGGATCTCTTGAAAAGAAATTGTGTATAAAAAAGATCCCGTGTCGTAGCACGAGATGACATTATGTTGTATTATGCCATTGGAAGATTAATAAGATGCTGAATAACAACGCTAGTCTTGCAATGCATACGTTATGAACTTCAGCATGACATGATATTTTATGTTTTGTTCGGCAGAGTAGCATGACAAAAGGGTTATTATGTCATTCTGAACTTGTTTCAGAATCTCATGTTGTCAAGATCCCGCATCAAGTGCGGGATGACAAAGTGAGTATTCTAACCTTCTAAACCTCTAATCATCCAATCTTCCACAATAATCCTCTTGAAGAAACATACAAAAAATGTTATAATAAGAAACAGAATAAGAATAAATAAGAGGAGTATAATATGGTTAAAAACATTGTTAATAAAGCATTTGCGTTTACTCTTGCAGAAACCCTAATTGTAATGGGTATTATCGGTGTGGTTGCAGCGTTGACTATTCCAAACTTAAATTCTTCAACTGCAGACAAAGAAAAAGTTGCAAAATTACAAAAGATTTATTCAAATCTGGAAGATGCTTTTGGTCGTGCTACAGCGGTTTATGGACCAATTGAAGATTGGTGTCATAATATCAGTGGTCTACAGGAACATAATGCTTGTGTCGCAGAGCGTTTCACAGAGTTTATGAAAATATCAAAAAACTGTAAATTTACTATAGGTTCTGGCTGTTGGGTTAATAAAGATGTTAACTATTTAGATGGAACTTCATCTTGGGGACCCGGAACTTCTGACGATTCGTACAAGTTTATAATGGCGGATGGTACCGCTTTAGCTTTTGATATAATATGGCAGAATGGTTGTACTTCAGGTTTTAGTTACTCTAATGGAGGAGGGACTGTTTCTAATAAATGTACAACAATATACATTGATTTAGATGGTATAAAAGGTGCCAATACAGATGGTAAGGACTTTTTTGAATTTTACGTAACAAAAGACGGTATTGTTCCTGAAGTTGCATCAAATGTTAACGATGCTGCATTAAAAGCTTCTTGTTTTAAATTTGGCGGTTGCTCAGGTTGGGTGCTTGCAAATGGTAATATGGATTATTTAAAGGCTGACAGAACAGGCAAATGTCCTAATGGTAAGCAATTGAGTTGGACAAATACATCTTGTAAATAATAAAAATATTCGGGGTTGCATTTGCAACCCCGAATTCTTTGTATATATCTAAATTATAAGTTTAACAACTGTTTAACTTCTCTACGTTTAACCTTTCTTGTGGTTGTTTTTGGAAGTTCTTTATTGTAAACAATAATGTTGATTGGACGTTTGTAAGGCGCTAAATGTGCTGATAATTGCTTAACTTCATCCCTTACAAGTTTGTTCAATTCCTCGTCAGTCTTGTCTTTCATGTAATTATCTTTTGGAACAATTACTGCAACAATTTCTTCTGTACCGTCTTTTGTACCACCAGAGCGAGATGAGCCCATAACGCAAACTTCAGCAAAGTTGTTGCTTGACTCAAGAACTGCCTCAACTTCTTCAGGAAATACTTTTTTACCGCCTGAAAGTACAATCATATTCTTGATTCTGCCCGTAATATGAATGTGTCCGTCTTTGTCTAAGTGACCAATATCACCTGTGTGTAGCCATCCATCCGGATCGATAGTTTCAGCAGTAAGTTCAGGTTGATTGTGGTATCCTTTCATTACAGATGGCCCTTTTAATTGGATTTCGCCTGTTTCTTTGTCAATTCTGCATTCAAAACCCGGAAGTGGTTTACCTACTGATGTGTAGTCTTTACGTTTGTCGTAGTTTACTGATACTACAGGGCTTGTTTCTGACAAGCCGTAACCTGCATAAACCTTGATACCAATTGTTTCAAAGAAGTTAGCTACATTCTTGTCGATTGGTGCACCACCTGAAATACAGCCTCTGAATTGTCCGCCAAAATTATCGTGAATTTTTTTGAAAATCATCTTCTTAATTCTGAAAGATGGGATGAATTTCGCAATGTTATACATAATTGGGAAGACTTTTCTTGCAACAGGATTGTTGTGAATTTCGTTTTCGATACCAGCCTTCAATAGCTTTAAGAACGCCGGTACAACCACCATGAATTGAACTTGTTTTTCTCTCATAATCATCAAAATATCTTTTGGTTTTAATGATTGTGTGTAGTAAACTGAAGTACCTAATAATAGGAATGTTGAGAAACCAACTGTCAATTCGAACAAGTGGTTCATAGGTAAGATTGATAAAATTTTTGTATTTTCGCCTGCCGGAATAAACTCAGGAACGACAGTGCTTAGAGCGTTAAGTTGTGCAAGCATGTTTCTGAATGAAATTTCAACGCCTTTAGGATTACCTGTTGTACCTGATGTGTAAATAATGAAAGCTGTTGATTTAGAGCTTCTGTGACGCCATTTGCAATTTGGAGTTGAATCAATAGTGTACAAACTTGGAAGTGTCATGTTGTAGCTTGGTTCATCCATAACAATAACGTGTTTGATAGAAGGAACTTCTTTTTGAATTTCTAACGCTTTTTCAATGTATGTTTGTGAAACCAATAAAACTTTTGGTTGACAGTCTGTAAGAATTGAAACAAGTTCAAATTTAGTTAATTTTATATCTAATGGAACAGTAGTTGCACCTGAAAGAATTGATGCAAAAACGCATGCGCCGTATTCAGGTTTTGATTCAGAAAGGATAGCAACTCGGTCATTTTTTTGAACTTCTAAATTGTTAATAAGGTAGCTACCAAGTTTTCTTGATAAAAGCCCCAATCCTTTATATGTAAACTCTTTCCAGCCTAAAGCCGTTCTGATACCTAACGCAACTCTATCTCCGTAAACGTCAGTTTTTTCTTCCAATAAAAGAAGAACATTGTTTTTTCTGTATTTCATCTTCCTCACCTATATAATAAATAACTCATCCATTAAGAATGTCCTAGTATTATAGACTAAATGATGTAGTAATGTCAATTTTACTATATATGTAATATTAATATACATGTATGAGATTTTAATATTTGCATACATTATAAGGGGGATTTTTGTCTAGTATTAATGTAAAAAAATGTAAACATACCGTATAATAACCATGATTATAGTTGACTTTTAGCCAACTGTCATTAAAGACAAAAAGAAAGTATAAATAGTCGAAAATACGAAAAAAGAGAAGAAAGTAGTTATAAAAAAGAATAGGAGAAACCGCTTATGGGTATGGCAGCATCACAGGCAAGATACTTAGGTCTTACCGCAAGAAAAACAAACGTTGAATATGAAGGTCAACAAATCAATCAGGCTCGTACTGCATTAGGTAACCAATCTGCTACTTTGTGGAACCAAATGTTAAGTTTGTCAATTCCGACATGTCCTAACACAACTGATTACACAACAGTACAGTACTCATTCAGTGATGGTTACAATGATTACACAATTTCTAATGTACAGTCAGTAGATAAGGATATTGATGGAGTAAGGTACAATAAACAAATTACTTACTACTACAATCAAGACACATTTAAAGGTGTTCAAGCTAAGAATACAAACCCTCAAGCACAAGCTATTACAGAACATGAATACTCTGCAACAAACAACGCTGTAGGTGCTGACGGTAGTATTGTTGTAATGGGCTCTGGTACAAACAGAAAATTCAAGATGAACGTAGATGACGGTACAGGTAACATTACTCAAGAAGATGTAACACCAACATTAGTTGATACAAATAGTACAGAATATGCTGCATATTTGAAAGCTAATAATTTAACAGCTTTGGAAACTGGCAAGTCATTATACGCTTGTACCGTAAATGGTAAAACAACTTATGTCGTATCAGATAAAGATATGACTGATGCTAAAAATTTCAATACAAATGATGCTTTTGCAACTCAAACAATCAATGATAAACAAAATAACTACTATATGGTTGGTAACTCAAAAGCTGAAGTGTATGATAAAAACGACAAAGAACAAGCAGCTGCATTAGAACAAATCAGAAATGATTTCCCTGAACAGTTTGATGGTGTGGACGATGGTGAAATATATGTTTACAAGAAAACCGGTAACCAAATGTATTTCGCTAAGAAATCAGACTTAGATGCTTGTATTGCAAGTGGACAAGTTAATGTAAAAGATGACAGATTCCAAATTTCATCAACAATTGACTTCCAATCACCAATGAACCAATACTATGCGACAACAATTTCGCAAAAGGTTGAAAACACTGATTATGCAATCATGGATGACTCATCAGGTTCAGGACGTTTTTCTAACATTAAATTGAGCACAATGAGCGATACATTTAATGTTAAATCAGAAGAAATTACTGATGAAAAAGCATACAATGATGCGATGAATCAATACAATTATGATGTAACTTGTTACGAAAAAGCAATGGCTGATATCAACGCTAAGACATCTGTAATTCAAGAACAAGATAGACAGTTAGAATTGAGATTGAAACAATTAGAAACTGAGCAAAAGGCTCTATCAACAGAAATGGAAGCCGTAAAAGGTATTATTTCTAAGAACGTTGAATCAACATTCAAAACATTCTCATCATAGTAAACAAATTAAGAAGCTTAGAAGTGCGTTGCGTTACATATTTAAGCGCACTTCTAAAGCGGATAGTAGTAAATTTAGTAACGCACAACCCCTAACGAGGTAAATCATGTCATACAAAAATGATAGTTTATTAGTTATAGCAAACAAATTCGGATCTGCATCAGGTGATGCAAAGGTTCAATTGTACGAAACTTATGACCGATTAAGAGATTTAACCGTGTCTGGTTCTGCAAGTTCAGGTACAGGCTTTGAGTTGGCAGGTGGTGCGTTATATAAACTTGCAAGCTTATTTGCTCCATCATCATTTATGACAACATTGGGTGGTACACAATCATTTAATATCCCTGGTACATCGTACTGGTCACCAATTACAGGTTCTACTGCACAAGTAAACGGTACAACTTCTGCATTTGGTATTGGAAATTTAGGTAATTACTCAGGCTTTCCAAGTGGTGCTGCAGGATTGTCATTAAGCGGTTTTGCAACAGGTGGTGCATCATCAATTACTGATACTTTAAGCGGTTTCGGTACATCAAGTGGTGTTGTAACAGGTGGTGCATCATCAATCGGGGCAATCGCAGATGTTGCAAGTGCTACAGCTTATGGTGTTGGTACAGCAAACGGATACGGTATCGGCTTACAAAACGTTGTAATGCCGGTGGCTGGTATCTTATCAGGATGGGGCGGTATCATGACTGCTGCTGCTCCTTATTTAGGCGAATATGGTTTACCTGCAATTGTAATGGGTAACTTGATGCAAGGTACATCATCAGCTGCTTTATCTGCTTACCAAAGTGTATCTTCAAACATTTTGGCAAACGCTGATACAATTCTTTCTAACAAGGTTAGAAACATTGAAACAGTATGCAAAATGTTAGATACACAAGGTGAAATCGTAAGAAAAATGTTAAAAGAAGGTATGGATTCAGATTCAAAAGCAATCCAAAACTTATAGTTGAAGAAATTCGGTAATGGAAACACGTACTTATTTAAGAGTAATAATTTATAAAATCTTCGTAAACAACGTATTTATAAGAACTTTAACCTCTATTGTAAACTTTTATTACAATTTGTGGAGTTTTATGCCTTCAAGCCTAAAGTTTAAAAAATCTATGCCGATAAAATATTCGGATATGAAGAGAAACATCGTTTTCTTGAGTATCACGGGTGATAAGATAGACTGTACATGATTAAGACATGTTACAAACTTACCAAAACATGCTAAAACATAGGCAATTATTGGAAAGAACATGTTTTTAAATATGTGAAGGTCAATCTATAAAGTTAAAAAGGGGTGAACGATATGTTCCAATCAGAAGCTTTACAGACTAACTTCAGAAGACTTATGAACTTCTTTGCTTATACTAGAAATTATTTTGTAAGAAATAATCCTATTAAGGCAATGGCAGACGATATAGTTAATGCGTTAAAAGAAGCTTTAACAGTACGTAAAAAGTTAAAAATGGCGCAATACAGACTAAATTATCATAAGTATCAATTCAACCGTATGGAAGCATTGATTGCAGAAAACAATCAACACAACTTCTTGAAAGGCAAAAACTTAAACGAAACCAGATAAAGGGATAAAACAATGGGTTTACTTACAGCTTCAATGAGAATGTTCACTTTGAACTCGCAAAGATTGGATTTGGAATACAAAATTCAACTTGTTTCTCAGGCTAAATCAGATTTGACAGTGCAAGATGCACAATTGATAAATGCAGGTACAGACTTGAGTGCTGATAGTCCTGTTCTTAAACAGTTGGAGGCAAGAAAAGAAAGATTGCATTTGTTAGAAAAGAAATTGGATCAACAGATGATGCAATATCAATCTCAGTTGAAAATGGTTGAAACTGAATTGAAATCTTGCCAAAATCAATTTGATAAGAATGTAGCAACTTCTTGTGGTTACCAATAGAAAGATTTTAAAAAGGGCGCTTGTCCATCGGACAAGCGCCCTTTTTGCGCTTTGCCTCAATTGACAAAGGGGTAAAAATACGATAAAATGGAGTATTATAAATACAATAAGTTTATAAGAGTTAAGTCGTTAAGTCGAACTGTTTTAAATTTTTTATAACTTATTAACCTAGAGAATTAAAAAGAGCTTAAAATCTAATAAAAATATAGTTTACTAAAAATAAAACC
>ERZ1034917.1160-NODE-1160-length-17980-cov-3.711464_pt1 | contig 17980 bp, 12 predicted proteins | sample MGYA00520605_ERZ1034917 | MGnify/ENA primary metagenome ERZ1034917 (study PRJEB33766, sample SAMN09781784) | gut metagenome | biome: gut microbiome | host: Homo sapiens | place: Madagascar | study: EMG produced TPA metagenomics assembly of the PRJNA485056 data... | reverse complement strand
AAAACATTACTTAAAAATCGTCTTTGTCGTCAAAATCGTCGTCAAAATTCATTTCATCAAAGTCGTCGTCCATGTCGTCAAAGCCGAAATCATCCTCGTATTCATCATATTCACGATCGTCGTCGTCATCGAAGTTGTCATCTATATCATCGAACTCATCATCGCTGCCACCATTGCGGTAAATACTGGATACGGAAATAACAGCTCCGCATTCCGGACAGCAACCATCTTCGGCTTCGATTAAAGCCTCGCTGACTTCCGTCGAACAAAAAGGACAAATCATAAGCTCTTCTCCTATCCGTTTGATTTTCTAATGCGCTACTATAGTTGAAAATCAAATATTGTCAAATTAAATTTCGAGTTTTTTTTCGAGTGTCGTGTTTAAACGAAGCTTGCGTTCCGCTGGTATCGTCTGGTAATAACTGATACTATGGCCTTCATAAAAATCATCTTGGAAACTTTGCCAATCTTCTCGTGTTGCAAGAGAACTTGCTCGATTACGAAATTGCCCGTAAAACCCTCTGCCCCGTAAATAATCAAAAACAATTTTTCGTCCCAGTCTCAATGCAAGAGTTTCTCCATAGAGCGTAATCATCTCTTCGATATGGCAAACCATTTCTTCTTTCAGTTCTTCGAGATCAGGCGGGACAAATGTATCGCTGTGGATAATTTCATCAAAAAGCCATGGATTGCCCATTGCGCCTCTGGCCAACATAATTCGCGAGCAGCAACTTTTTTCCCGCATTACTGCTGCGTCAGTTGCAGACATGATTCCTCCATTGGCTATGACTGGAATTTTGAGTGCTGTCTGGATTGCTTTGATGATTTCAAAAGCCACAGGACCAGAATAGATTTTTTCCATGATTCTACCATGCACTGTCAATGCCTGAGCGCCTGCCGCAGCAAGCCCTTCCGCCAGGCGGATGCTCGGTTCCGAGTCAGTTTCTGACAAAATACGAATTTTTGCAGTTACCGGATGAAATGAATGATCCGCAATGATCTTAAAGCGGTCAATCGCCTTTTCGATTTGTTTGCCCAAGGCTGCCCCTGCTCCCTTTTTTGCAACTTTGGGGACTGGACACCCCAAGTTGAAATCGACAACGTCAAAGTCGTAGTGATTGACGATTTCGATCGCTTTTTTTATGTGCTCCGGATTTTCGCCAACCAGTTGAACGCCAAGCCAAGGCTCGTCCGCTCCGCGAAACAGCATTTCTTTGCTGCGTTTATGGGAGTAAAATAAAGAAGCAACGTCTATCATTTCTGTAAACGCATAACGACATCCGTGGCGCCGCATCGAACGCCGATAAGCCACATCCGTATATCCGGAAAGAGGAGCCATAATCACAGCATTTGTGTCGTAAAACGTCATATTTTTTTCCTATTCTGAAAAAAAGTCCGGTTATCCTTCTCAGGATACCGGACACTTTTGCAAAATTTATTTCCGCAACATAACAGCAATTCCGCGAATCGGAATCACTTTCTCAAAGTCAATCAGAGATTCGCAAGTGTGTTTTTATAGGCATTTCGTAATTGCTCAGTCGGTACTGCAGCAATCTGTTTCCCATGATCGCAGATAACAACCTGCTCATCTCCTGTAATTACACCTGCTCGCGCAAATGGAACTCCTGTAAGCAGCGTTTCTACACGAACTGCATTTTCCGGTTTGACCGTCATGATAAAACGACTGTTTGATTCAGAGAAGAGTATTTCCTGAGGCAAGCAGGATTCACTTGTCGGTATTTTTTCTAAATCAATTGCCATTCCGACGCAACCGGCTATTGCCATACGGGCAAATCCTGCGGCTAAACCACCAAGTGCTGGAGTATGAAGAGCCGTGGCAAAATCTTGTTCGGTAATAGAAGAAACTGCATTATAAATTGCAATAGCCTTCTTGACATTCACTTTGGGAACATTATTTCCAGTCGCACCAAGCATATTGAAGTATTCACTGCCGCCAAGTTCCCTGGCTGTCTCTCCGATAATATAAACCAGATCTCCGGGATTTTTTGCCTCTAACGTGACTGCATGGCGAATATCGTCCATTTTTGAAATCGCACTGAATAGCACAGTCGGAGGAATAGAAATCTTACGCCCTCCACGTGTGCTGTCGTTTTTCATGCTGTCTTTTCCGGAAATACATGGAACCAGGTATTCTTTGGTGATGTTGTACAATGCCTGATTGGCACGTACAAGCTGTCCCAATTTGTATTCTCCATCGGGCGTTTTTTCGCTCTGAACCGGATCCGGCCAGCAGAAATTATCAAGTCCGGCAATATGACCGAGTTTGCCTCCAACCGCAATAATACGACGGATGGCAAGGTCAATAATGGAAGCCATCATCCAGTAAGTGTCAATATCACTGTAACGCGGCAAAAGACCGCAGGAAAGAATAACGCCTTCTGTACTCAGAGGTTCAATCATTGTAACCGTTGCATCGCCAACGACATCCCGATTGACTCCGACAAAAGGTTTAATAACACTTAACCCTTTGACTTCATGGTCATATTGACGAGCCTTAAATTCGTCAGAGCAAATATTCAGCCGGCCCATCATGCTGATCATGTCGCTGGTTAAATCCCGCTCGGCAAATTCCGGTTCCGGGAACTTCGGAAGAGCCCAACGGGCTTTAAGCTGATACCGCGGCAAGCCTTCATGCATGAAATCAATGTCGATCAAAGCAACTGTTTTGTCACCATAGAGAATATGAAATTTTCCATCATCGGTAAATTCTCCCATCACAGTAACTTCTACGTCACGGGCTTCAGCAAGTTTTTTAAATTCTTCAATATGTTCCCTGGGAACCGCAAAGCTCATGCGTTCCTGTGCCTCAGAGACCAGAATTTCCCACGGATCAAGACCGGAATATTTCAACGGAGCCGTGGCCAGATCCAGACGACAACCACCGCAAGTTTCTGCCATTTCGCCTACACTGGAAGATAACCCGCCTGCACCATTGTCAGTAATAAAACGATACAACCCGCGTTTGCGTGCTTCGTAAATAAAATCACTGAGTTTTTTCTGGGTAATCGGGTCTCCAATTTGGACTGCTGCTGTCGGGCTTTCCTGATGTAATTCTTCGCTGGAGAAAGTTGCCCCATGAATCCCATCTTTGCCAATGCGGCCGCCACCCATAACAATCAAGTCACCGGGTTTTATCGATTTTTCCGATCCTTTTACATTGCCGACTTTTTTAGGCAAAGTCCCGACAGTACCGCAATATACAAGCGGTTTACCGATATAGCGTTCATCAAAATATTCCCAGCCCAGTCCATAAGGGATTCCACTTTGATTACCACCATCAATGACACCTTTGTGAACCCCATCACGCAGGCGGCGCGGATGCAGTAACCCTGGAGGCACTTCTTCATCCGGTGTAAATGGTGAACCAAGACAATAGCCCCAGACATTAATCAACAAGTCAGCCCCTTGGCCTGTCCCCAGCGGATCCCGGTTGACACCGACAATACCAGTCATAGCACCACCGTAAGGATCCAGTGCGGAGGGGCTGTTATGCGTTTCCGCTTTGTAGACCAGATCAACTTTGTCATTGAATTTGATCACGCCGGCATTATCGTGAAAAACGGAAACAAGCCAATCTACCTGTTCTCCTATTTCTTTTGTACTTTTTTGAACATAGGTCTTATAGCAGGAAACAATGTGTTCTTTTTCTCCGGAATCGAGATTTTCATAGTCGATTTCAGCAGCAAAAATTTTATGTTTACAGTGCTCAGACCAAGTCTGGGCAAGGACTTCAAGTTCGACGTCGGTCGGTTCCTGATCCAAGCCATAGGCTTCACGGCCCCGGGCAGTACGGAAGTAGCTCTGAATCGCTTTCATTTCTTCCAGAGATAACGCCAGAATGCCTTTGCGGCTGATTTCCATCAATTCTTCATCACTTACTTCAAGATTGTACTTTCGGACTTTGCCACCGGCGCTTCCGGTGACAACGGGCAAATTCAAAGGAAGCGGAGCCGCAAGGGCTTCCCCAGTGTATACCCGTACAGTCTGAATGAGTTCATTCGCAAGCAAATCTCTGCCAACTTTTCGTGCCAATTCCTCTGTGACATTATCACCATACAAAAGATATTCAACAGAACTGAAAACCTGTTCATCATTGCGCAATTTGCGCCCGATAATATCTCCGATAGCGGCTTGCGCTGTCCGTCCTACGTTATCGGTAACTCCCGGCTTGAAGCCAATAACAACAATTGCTTTGCAGCCAGCTTCTTCCTGGGTGATTGCCGGGCCTTCTCCCACACGAAGTTTCTGCAAAACAGGATTCACAAGTGCTTCTGCTACTTTTTGCACCTCTCCCGCTGTAATATCCGCGGAAATTGTATAGACATCACGAGTCCATACTGCGTCGATCGTTGTTTTAAGAAAATCCTTGATTTGCTGTTTTACGCCCTCACCTCGGGCGTCGCGCCAGCAACGCAGCGGAGCTAATTCAATTCGATAATTCATTCGGCACAAGCCTTTCTCTTATTTCAATTCTTATGATCAGCAGTGTTATTGGCTTCGCTGCTTTTTTTCCCTGCAGAAACTGTTACCGTCGGCTGCATGCCAGCAATACGGATAAAATTTCCGTTGGATAAGTTACTTTTTACCGTAAAACCGCCTGTTGCAATTTCTGTTTGCGGCTGCTCACGGTTCCCATCAAACTGATTCAGCTGCTGATGAATCAGCTGGCGCGGAAGAGCCTGAAGCAGCCGTTCAAAATTTTCCAAAGTGGAAATGGTAGCCCTGAACATATTGCGGACGACATCAGCAGAAATCTGCCGCATCAGAAGCTCAAAGGCGCGATAAGCTTCCTGCTTGTATTCCACCAGAGGATCTTTTTGTGCGTAAACGCGGAGATTCATGCTATTGCGCAAGTGATCCATGGTATATAAGTGATCCTGCCACAGACGGTCAATTGCATCAAGAACGGTATGACGCTCCAGATATAGACATTGTTCCGCCGGTAAAATTTTATTCTTGCGTTCATATGCTGCAATAACTTTCGCCATAACCAGTTGCAGCAGTGCTTCCGGATCGTTCAACACTCCTTTATGAAGACCAGATTGTAAATCTTCTGCCGTGAAAAGCACTGGAAATGTAGCATTCAGCCATTCCAGAAAACGCTCCAGGGCAAATTCTGTCGAAGTTTTTCCTTCTGTTTTTTCTGGACTTGCCGCAATTTCCATGATTTTATTATAGACATGCTCTTCGACAAGTCCATAGAGAGTCTCACTCGGTTTTTCAGAAAGCAGTGCAGCTTTGCGCAATCCATAAACGATTTCGCGTTGTTTGTTCATAACATCGTCGTATTCAAGGGTCCGTTTACGAATGGCAAAATGCTGCTGTTCCACCCGGCGTTGCGCAGTTTCAATCGAACGGTCAAGCCAGGGGTGCTGCATTTCTTCTCCTTCTTCAAGGCCAAAACGATCGAAAATTTTAATTACCCGATCGCCACCGAAGAGACGCATTAGATTATCTTCCAATGAAACATAAAATTTTGATGACCCAGGATCTCCCTGGCGGGAACACCGTCCACGCAATTGGCGGTCAATTCGCCGGGAATCATGACGGGAACTGCCGATGACGTGCAATCCTCCCAGCTCTGCCACGCCTTCGCCCAATTTAATATCTGTTCCACGGCCTGCCATATTGGTTGCAACTGTAACAGCTCCAATTTGCCCTGCTCTGGCAACAATTTCTGCTTCGTAGGCGTGATTTTTTGCATTCAACACACTGTGCGGAATATTCTGCCGTTTGAGCATTCGGCTGAGAATTTCAGAATCTTCAACCGAAATTGTACCAAGCAAAATTGGCTGGCCAAGAGCATGACGCCGCGCAACTTCTTGAACAATTGCATTAAATTTTTCGCGTTTGGTTTTAAAGATGGAATCGCTTTCATCTTTGCGTAAACATGGACGATTGGTGGGAATGACAGTAACATCAAGTTTATAAATTTGATGAAATTCATTTGCTTCTGTTTCCGCAGTCCCGGTCATACCGGCAAGTTTTTCATACATGCGGAAATAATTCTGAATCGTAATGGTTGCCATTGTCTGCGTTTCCTGCTCAATGGTAACGTTTTCTTTGGCTTCCAACGCTTGATGAAGGCCATCATTGAAACGGCGACCCGGCATCAGACGGCCAGTATGTTCGTCAACAATCATGACTTTGCCATTTTGGACAACATAGTGAACATCTTTTTCAAACAGGCAGTATGCCTTAAGGAGTTGTGACAGATCGTGAAGCCGTTCGCTCCGATAGGCATATTCATTTTGAAACGCGTTACGTTTTTCAATTCGATCCGATTCACTCAGTGATTCGTCGTTTTCAATCTGATGTAAGCCATCCAGCAAATCCGGCATAACGAATGCTTCTGGATCTCCAGGCGAAATTGCCTCCCGCCCTCGTTCCGTCAAATCAGCACCATGGCTTTTTTCATCAATCACAAAGTATAATACGGCTTGGACTTCCTGAAGCAAACCACGATTATTATCACTGTGGACTTTTGAGTCAAGACGTTCCACTTCTTTGAGAATGTTGCCATCTTCGAGCACACGCAGCAATTGCTTATGCGTGGGCATTCCGAATTTGACCTGCAACAGTTTTGTTAACGCCTTTTCCCGTTCTTCTCCAGTTGGATTGCGGTCAAGCATTTCTTTGGCTTCACGTACCAAATCGGAACACAAAATATTCTGTTTTTCTACAATAGAATTGACTGCGTCACGCAAATCAGCAAATTGACTGGTCGCCTGAGGAACCGGTCCAGAAATGATCAGTGGAGTGCGCGCTTCATCAATCAGAATACTGTCAATTTCGTCAATAATCGCGTAATAGTGATCGCGTTGCACCAATTGCCGCGCATCATTTGCCATGCCCATATCCCGGAGATAGTCAAAACCAAATTCACTGTTTGTCCCATACGTGATATCGCAATTATATTGTGCGCGTCGTTGAGCAGGTGTCATTTGATTCTGCAGACAACCAACGGTCAGGCCGAGAAAACGGTAAATCTGCCCCATCCATTCGGAGTCGCGGCGGGCAAGATAATCATTGACTGTGACCAACTGGCAGTTTTTACCGGTTAACGCATTCAAATATAACGGCAATGTAGCGACCAGAGTTTTTCCTTCTCCAGTCGCCATTTCCGCAATTTTCCCACGGTGCAGCGTAATTCCTCCTGCCAGCTGAACATCGAATGGAATCATATCCCAAGTCATTTTCAGCCCACAAACTTCAGCTTCAACACCACAGAGACGGCGACAGGCATTCTTTACTGTAGCAAACGCTTCGCAAAGCATACTGTCCAGCGATTCACCGTTTGCATAGCGCTCTTTGAATTCTACAGTTTTGTGCTTTAATTCCTCATCACTGAGTGCCTGATAAGATTTCTCAAGTTCATTGATCCGGGCAATCAATGGACGCATCCGTTTCAAATCGCGTTGAGATTTTGTTCCGAAAATTTTCTTGACAATGCTTCCAATCATAAAGCAACCTTTTCTTCTTTACGCAAATATTACACGCTGCCAACGGTATGCGTTATTTCGACCCGGGAGTGTCCAGTGTCGCACCCGACTTGCACAACGGACAGTCAGCAGGCTCAAAAGTCGGCAATTGCAGCTGGATCAGGCTCTTGAAAGGAACATCAAAATGGGCATTGCCGCCACTGCGATCGACAAGAACCGCAATTCCAACGACTTCGCCGCCCAGGCTACGCACCAAATCAACTGTTTCCTGAACGCGCCCTCCTTTGGTTACCACGTCTTCAGCAACCAGGACTTTTTCCCCTTTCCGGATAGAAAAGCCGCGTTTCAGAACTAACTTACCGTCCTCTTTGTCCGCAAAAATTGCGCGAACCCCCAAGGCTCTTCCCACTTCCTGCCCTACAATCAGTCCACCAACAGCAGGTGAAATTACCGTTTCAATTTTCATATCCTTAAACTGTTCAGCAAGAAACTGGCAAACTTTTTCTGCTTTGTCTGGATATTGAAGTAATAATGCTGCTTGAAAAAAACGGTTGCTGTGCAATCCGCTGCGTAATTTAAAGTGCCCGGTCAAAAGAGCACCGGACTCTTCAAAAATTTTGATAATCTCTTGTTCTGTCATTTTTATTGTCCCCACAGGTCTTGCAAATTATCGGAATGTATCCGGAGAGGTCGGTTCAATCCACAAATGGAAATCAACTTTGCGGCCGCCCAAATCCAGTGTAATCAAGGTATTCAAGCGGGTTAACAACAAGGCATACGGAATGCGCACTTCGCCGCCGGCTACGTTTACCGCGACATTACTGTCTCCAAGAATGTCTTCTGCCTCACGAATTGCCTGGATCAAATTTAACATTCGTCCGAGCTTATCTCGCAAAGAACTATCAAGTTCGTAAGTACGCAGGCATTTAGGACAAACCGCCTGAAAATCCTTGTGAATAATATCAGAGAGATTGAACTTAACAACGCCATCGCATGAATCATCGAAGCAGTGAAAATCAATCTGTGCTTTAGCGCCAATTTCTTTGGATCCTTTCGACATTCTGCAGCACCTTGCTTTTATTTATCCTCAGAATCATCAATCAGACGCATGATTTCCGCAGGATTCGCGACATTTTTAACAATCTCATCGATGATATTCGGGTTACGCATCTTGCGGGAAACACTGCCGAGCAGTTGAAGATATGCTTCTGAATCTTCATCAGTTGCAATCAGGAAGACAATTACGCGAACCGGCTGGTCATCCTGGCTCTGATAATCGGTAATTTCATTGGTACAGACCCCAATAAGAATAACCGGGTACGGAATGTTATTTACACGGATATGCGGTAACCCCAATCCGTTGCCGACGCCGGTTGTCATCATGTTTTCGCGCTTCCAAGTCAAACGAAAAATCAAGTCGCGGTCAAGATGGGAGATGTCCGCTGCACGGTTAATAAGTTCTTCGAGAACCTCAAGTTTCGTTTTGCCATTGAGTACGACGATCGAATCCTTAGTCACATATTTCGAGAACGACATTTTCATTTTTCCTCCGGACATTCCGTTGATGGTTGCGCCGGCGTGTTTTCAGCAGTCAGCATCAAAACGCCAATCAAATATTTTTCTAATGTAATACTGAACCGCCTTTTTTGCAATCGCAAATACAGCGCTTCTTGAAAAAAATACTTTTGCCGGAACCCTTTTTACGGGTTCCGGCAAAAGACAGTTTCGGTCAGAACCAGTAACTGGAAGTCTGAACCCCCCGTGTCCAAATAGCCATTGCGGAAACAGCAGTCCCGGGCAGGCGATCATCCAATTCCGGGATGGTGTCAATTTTTCCATCGAGCAATTCGTTAATACGACGGGCAAGTTCCCCGTAACGGTTGATAACTGTTGCGGTACGCATTTCAATTGTTTCCAGCCCAAACGGTTTGAATGTTGAAAGCCACAAAGCGCGATGTGCTTCGTAAAATTCACGACATTGTGCCTGAATTGCCGGAATGATTTCATCAGCAACTGTACGCAATTTCCCGCAATCTTTACTGTCATATGCGTCAAGAAGCGCTTTACGGCCTTCAAGGCGGGCAATCAAAGTTTTTGCGGTAATGATGGCAAAATTGACATACCCTGCTTCATGCTCCTGGGCATAAGGAAGAAGTTTGTCGAGCATGTTGCGATAAATTTTGCATAGCTTGCTGTCAAATTCCGGATCAAGAAGTTTATGGGCATTCCAGGCAATTCCATAAACCGGATCTTCCCAGAGGAACAGGGAACAGCGAATATAATGGTATTTATTTTCAGTCCCATAAGGTAAGCGGGCATCAAGATCGCCGGCAAGACGTTGAATTTCCCAGGTCGCCTGACAGATGGCTTCAAACCGTTTTTTGCTGTTCGGATCTTCCTGCGCCAAGCCGTAAACTTGATCAGCACACCAGCTCAACCCCGCAAAAGCAGAATCCCAGACCCCGTAGGCGCCATCATCTCCCCACATGGTAAAGAAGATATCTTTCAGCCCGGTTGCTCGACAGGCACGAATTCCCGGGCCGGCGGTTTCCCTGGTCAGCACATCATCCTGCCACATCTTTGACCACATCCAGACTCCGGATCCCAGCAATGTCGGGCGGTTGATTTCCTGATGCTTCTGGATAAACTTTTCCATAAAATCCTGATCTTCATGATAATAATCCCAATAAACCAGATCTACATTTTCTGGAAGTTTTGCCAGAACATCCTGAGGAATTACAGATTCCAGATCATAATAATCCTGGTTTTTGTTGCCCATACGGAAGAACATATCAGACCAGATCATCGGACGCATATTGTATTTCAGGCAAATATTATTGACTCGATCCAGATGGCGGACAAAGATATCAAATCCACGCTCATATCCAAACTTGTCCATAAACCATCCGCGACCGAGATCATGAGTCTCGTCCATTCCGATATGGATGCGGCGACTGGAAAGATTTTCGGACCAGAAGCGAATCATCTTTTCAACCAGTTCATAGGTACGATCTGCATCAACCAGAAGTACACGTGCCGTGTCGCAGACATCACTGTATGCTTCATTCCATTTCAGGATCTGTTCCAAATGGCCGAGTGTTTGAATACAGGCAATCATTTCGATCCCGAGCTTTTTTGCATAGGCATCTGCTTCACGGATTTCTTCTGCTGTATAGGCGCCTCGTAAATATCCGAAATAGGGCTCATCTGGCAATTTGTAAGTATCTTCAGTATAAAGCATTGCCATATTATAACCCATCAAGGCAAGACGACGGAACCATTTTTTCAAATGACTGATTACCATTACTCCATTACGGGAACAGTCCAGCATAATTCCCAACATATTGAAATCACTTTTTTCGCTGACCTCCATCCCGGCAAGAGCAGACCCGACGGCACGGGCAGCATCGCTGATTGTGCCATAGCGGATAGTATACCCGGCATCAGTCTGAATAGTTGCAGAAACACCTTTCTCAACAGCTTCAAATGTTAATGGTATGCCCTTCCCGCCCTCATGGATGGGATATTCTTCCCCAAGGATGGTCAGCATATCCGCAAGTTCTGGAGATACCTGCTCTTTCTTCCAACTCAATTCTTTTTGTACAAACATCTTCTTTCCTTTGTTCGGTTGTGTAGTTATGATCAAGTTCAATTGGTTTTACTTGTTTCCTTTTCTTCTGCCTCGCCACTAATCATCCGATGCATCCAGTCCCGGGAGTTGTCATGAGCTTCGGAGGAAATCCAGTGCCCATATCCAGGACAGTTCCACATCTTTTTGGGAGCGTCAATGACATTATACACAGCATAAACGGAGCTCGGGGAACAGGTCGAATCGATAAATCCGACTGCCATGACCGTTGGAACTTTGAGTTTTCTGGCAAAATTAACGACATCGAAATATCCCAGCATTGCTTCGTAATCTTTGCGATCCGCCTCGGAAACATTAGCGAGAACCTGCGGCCATCCGGCTTGTCGACCTTCTTGGGCCCCGAAATGATCGCTCAAAGCCGGTTCCCAGGAAACCACACACGATGTTGCCGGGTGAAGAGCGCCGAGCGCAATTGCCATCGCTCCTCCCTGACTGTGTCCAATCAGAGCAAGATTTTTTCCATCCCACTGTGGCAAAGTTGTCACATCGTCAAGTAACCGATATAATCCGGTAATTGCGGCACGATAAAAATACCGATTTTTATCCGGAGCACCCTGCAAATAATAAGGACGCTCTTTGTTCAAAGCAATATATTCTGGATCGGGGTCGGGCAAAGACACTTTTGTGGGATAAGGAAAAACGTTTGCAGCCAGGGTAATGACTCCAGGCCGGTAATTCCAATCAATTGCTTGGGCATCGAAACCCGGGCCTGCTCCGGGAAAAGCAACTACTGCGGGGAATGGACCTTCTCCCTTGGGAATTACCAGAAGCCCACCAATCATCTGCTCATTGATATTCGTATCCCGAACCAGATAGACATCACGGGTGGTATTGGAAAGTTCTGGAATGTGTGTTTTCTGAAAATTACCGGGAACAGCAGCAAGATCCTTCAATGCCTGATCCCAGAAAGCATCAAAATCTTCAACCGTGTCCCGAGCCGGTTGAATCAATTCAGGAGAGAATGCGGCAGCAGAAGTCGCATATAATGATTGCGTATCTTTTTTGATCTCAGCATTGCAGCGGAGAAAACCCGGTTTTTGCAGAGTAGCCGTGCAAATCATCGGTGCGCCATCCATTACTGTCCCGTCGGTTTGCAGAACCAGCTCTCCATTGTCATTGGTAAATGTCACGGTTACCGGCCATTCAAGCGGTGTTTCCATTTCGAAGACATCAAGCTCTGAATTGGGATCGTCAGCCCCATACATGATAAAAAAAGTCGCCTGGTCTCCTACTTCATAGACTGCATCTGAGTTTCCCTGTACAATTGTAACTGAATCAGCGTAGCCGAAAGAACAGGAAAAAATAGTCAAAAGCACCGCATAGAAGGTTTTTCTCATTGCATTATCCCCTCTCTAGTCCAATCCAGAATAGTCCATCCTTTTTCTTCTGCGAGTTTCTTTAAGGCATCATCGGGATTAACTGCATAGGCTTTCCCTACTGCATCCAAAACAAAACGGTCGTTGATACTGTCCCCATAATAGGCGATGGATTGCAAATCAAAGCCATTTTTTGCTGCAAAATCACTTAAAATCGTCACTTTCCCTTCACATGCGCCATAGGGTTCCTGTATCGCGCCGGTAAAAAGGTCATCCTGCTTTTCCAATATTGTCCCGAGGCGATAATCGAAAAAGAAAAAATCAGCCAGAGGATTAGCAATTTCCAAATTAGTAGAAGTTAATAAAGCACAGGGAATTTGTTTTACCTGCAAATTTCGGACATAGTCCAAAGCACTTCGATAAATTTTTGACTTAACATAGTTGTCAAAATGTTTATGCGTTAAGCGCCGCATTTCTTCTGGGTTTTTTCCAACAAATTCTGCCAGTTGAAATTGCATGAATGCCTTACTGTCGAGGCATCCGGCTTCATAATCCTGATAAAAGCGACTGGCAGTTTCCAGTGCATCTGCCGGAGCCAGTTTTTCTTTTACCATGAAGGTTTTCCACGAAACATCACAATCGTTGTTAATCAGAGTGTGATCCATATCAAAGACATGAAGAGTAATTTCGTTCATCAGTAGTTCCTGTCATAATGATCAATAATCGGTTGAATTTCGTTCAGAACTGTTTTCAGTAATTCTTCTGCTCGCTGAAGATTCTTTGCTTCTGCATTGACGCGGAGAACCCGCTCAGTATTAGACTGCCGCACAAGAAACCAACTTTCCGAGAAGTCGACTCGAACGCCGTCAATGCGGGTAACATTTTCCTTCGCGTATAACTGAGCCAAATGGATAATGGCTTCGCGCGCGGCACAGGGAGAAGCTTCCACTTTGGCAGCCACATAATGGTAATGCGGCAATGCATCAAAGAGCTCCGCTACTGTTTTCCCGGGATTACAGGCCATCATTTCCAGCATCAGTCCCATGACCACGTATGCGTCACGGGCTGGATTGACTTTCCGCCAGATCAACCCTGCTGAACTTCCTTCGCCACCAATTTCAGCCCCACAGGCGATCATTTTTTCCACGACATTGATTTCCCCGACTTTGGAATAGAAAAACGGCACGCCGAAGTCTTCGGCAATATCTTTCAGCGCCATACTGCTTTGACAATTTACCACGATTGGGCTGGGTTCCCGGGCCAAGATATGAGCAATCGGCAACATCAACGTTGCATCAGTTCCCAGCGCGCGTCCAGTATTGTCAATCAATGCCATCCGGTCGCCATCAGGATCATGCGCAAAGCCGATAGCACATTGTTCCTTTACCACAGTTTCTCGAAGCAAAGTTAAATTTTCTGCAATGGGTTCCGGAGGTCGATGAAAAATGCCATCTGTTCCGGTAAATAAAGGAATTACTTCACATCCAAGATCCTGTAATAAACCAACGCTGGTTACCGATCCGACCCCATCACAACAATCAATCGCCACTTTGAAATGGCGATTGCGAATTGCTTCAACGTCGATATGGGCAAAGATATGCTTTTGATGCAAAGCAAAGGCATCCTGAAATTCGCCAACACGATGTAGGAGTCCTTCCGGCACGCAGCGGTCAGATCCCTGGTTATACAAATCAAAAAGCTCTCTTGCTTCATTGCGGTTGAGAAACACTCCACGTTCGCCAATCAGTTTGAGTGCATTCCAATGGGCTGGATTGTGACTTGCAGTGATGGCAATTCCGCCATGAGCATGAAGTTGCCGAACCATAAATTCTACTGTCGGTGTCGGGGTAATACCAAGCAGGATCGGTTTGCAGCCTGCGGCAAGCAGTCCGGCAACAACGGCCCGTTCCGCCATAATGCCGGAATGCCGAGTATCTCGGCCTACGGCTACAGTTCCGCCGCCAACGTATCGACCGAACGCCAATGCCAGTGCGGCAAGTAACTTTGGAGTGAGCGTTTCCCCGATAACTCCGCGAACACCGCTTTCTGAAAATTTCAAATTGCTCATAACATCATCCACCTTTCAATGAAACTCCGGCAGATTTGTTCCCGTTCTTCAGCGACTTTTCTGGATTCTGCTTCAGAAATCAATCGTAAAATATGATCCGTTGCAGACAGGCGGACTGCCAGAAAGCCATCAGGCCAGTCAAAGCGGATCCCGTCCACTTCATTAATTTCCGCATCCGAGAACAGTCTTCTGACATCACGAAGCAGGGCATACGCATGAATTACCGTACAGGGAATTGCCCGTTTGACAATATGATAGCGGTTCAGCGTATTCACGCATTGAGTCAAATTTTTACGACTGACCGCCAGGTAATTCAGGAGTACTGCCATGCTGAAAATGGCATCGAACCCCTTTACCCATGCAGAGGAGGCAAACGAGCCTGATCCTTCCCCACAAAGGTCATATTGCATTTCCCGAAAGAGGTCAATCACATAGGCTTGTCCGACACGAGTTTTCTCCAATATACCGTTGTGAGCATGAACCACATCGTCGAGAGTTCTACTGGAAGTAATATTTCCTACTACATGGGACGCAGAAGGATTCTGAGTCAAAGACATTGCCGCCAGAAGTGGGAACGTCATTTCTTCACTTAACGGCTCGCCCTGATCCGTGACGATTTCAAGCCGACTCATGTCGCTATTAAAAATCAAGCCGGCAGCAGCCTGTACCGGCATAATCAATGCACGAATCGGGGATCCTGTCCGAGGGCGAGGTTCGGGATCCCGGGGAAGGAACCCACTCGGATCGTCATTAATGGCAATTAGATTCAAATTCCACCGGTGCGCGATTGTTTCCCTGACTAACGCGCCGGATCCATTGGCAAAATCGGCTAAGATAGTAAAATTCGCTTTTCTGATTGCTCTCAGATTTATCAATGCTTCGAGATCATTCCAGTAAGATTCACGTATTCTGGGATCCAGTATCTCAATTCTGCCAAGTCTGTCATTGCCGACAAAATTATATTTCCCACTGTTATAAATATCCATGAGTTCGCGCTGCCGAATGCTGTTGAAATAAGCACCGTCAGAATCGAGGGGGATAATGGCATTCCACCCTGAGGACTGATGCCTTCCGCCAATCAAAAGTCCTCCGGCCAGCTGAAGTTTCGCGATTGCGTAGTGAACCATGCCGCAGGGGATGATTCCTGCATCGATGACATCACATCCCGTGCCGGTTAATGCACTGATCACTGCATCTTTCAGCATGGGGCTGGATACGCGGCTGTCCATACCGACAATAACGCGCCGTTCCCCCAGGTAGGTTCCGAAAGCTGCTGCGTAATCAATCGCTTTGGTTGCCGTCAGCCCGTATCCGACAATCCCGCGCATTCCGGCTGCTCCAAAACGCAAAGCCTGATATTGCTGCATTTCCATAAAAACTTTCTCTGTTCAAATCACCTTACGTTGCTTATCACACAATATAAACCTTTCTGTGGGGGAAAACAATAGAAAAAAAACTTCTCTGTCTTTTTTTCCTTGGAAAAAATTGGGATACAGGTTTATTTTTGAACAAATTGTGGTATTTTGTGTCATTATGTTTAATGAAAATGAGGATAAGGATGCTAAAATGAAATACAGGATACCATTTACCAGACAAATCATTGCACCGGCGGCGATCATACTTGTTTCAGTTTTTTTCCCTGTCAAGCCGGCAGCAGCGGCGGAATTGCCGGAAAGCGATAAACTTTCGATCATTACCCAGCTGACAGGTGCTCTTTTAAATCGCAATCATTACCGTCATCAAAAACTGGATGACAGTCAGTCAGAAAAAATTTTCCAAGGCTATTTTGATTTGCTGGATCCTGCCAGAATGTATTTTACGGAAGCGGACGTCCAATCTTTTGCTGAATATCAACATCTTCTTGACGACCAGATTAAAAAAGGAGATGGAACATTTGCATTTGCCGTGTATGACCTCTTCAAAAAGCGGTTTGCAGAATATCAGGAATTTGCCGAAGAACAACTTACCAAAGGCTTTGATTTTACTGTCGATGAAACCATTGAACTGGATCGTACCAAGGCTCCCCGCTTCGCCTCCCCTGAAGAACAGAAGGAGTTCTGGCGCAAGAAAATAAAAAATGATGTGCTTTATTTCCGGTTATTCAAAAGGGTTCTTGAAGACAAAAACAAAGACGCAAATACAAAAGTTGACGCAGAAGAAGCCGATCGTGAAAAAATCCGTCAACTTTGGGATCAACAAACCCCGGAAGATAAAATCCGGAAGCGGATTCGAGATGTCCGTAATGAAATTGATCAACGCAGTAATATTGATATTCTTTCCCTTTTCCTTTCCGCAATGGCTCAGAGTTATGGCCCCCATTCCAGCTATATGAGCCCGCGGGAAGAAGAAGAATTTGATATCGACATGAAACTTTCTCTGTTTGGGATTGGGGCGACTCTGACCAGTGACGACGGTATGATCCGTGTGGTGGAAGTTGTTCCCGGTGGCCCGGCAGCTACTGATGGCAGACTTCATGCTGAAGATCGGATTATCGCCGTTGCTCAGGCGGGCGAAGAACCCGTCGATGTCATTGATATGTCGCTGAACAAAGTTGTCCGCATGATTCGTGGACCGGAAAATACGGAAGTCACTTTAACTGTTCTTCCCGGAGAAAAAGGGCGGAATGCAATTCCTGAAAGTTTGACCATCAAACGCGGGAAAGTGGAACTGAAAAGCAGTGAAGCCAGCGGCAAAGTTGAAACAGTCAATGATCCGGCAGGAGGAACGAAAAAAATCGGAGTGATTCGTCTTGATCGGTTTTACATGGATTTTGAGGCTGCTTTCAAAGGAGATCCGAACTATAAAAGCTGTACTCGGGATATCAAAGCGATCCTTGATAAATTCAATGCAGAAAAGGTTGATGGAATTGTTTTTGACATGCGTTCCAATGGTGGAGGCAGTCTGCCTGAAGCCATTGCTCTTTCCGGCCTGTTTATTCCGGAAGGCCCAATTGTGCAGATCCGTGATACGGACCGCAGGGTTTCCGTGGAAAAAGACCCGGATCCTACCATCGCATATACGGGCCCGATGGTGGTAATGACCAATAAGATGACGAGTTCTGCGGCTGAAATTTTTACTGGCGCAATGAAAGATTACCAGCGCGCTGTCATTGTCGGAGACACCAGAACTTATGGAAAAGGAACTGTTTTGGACGTGACCAAATTGGAGCGTCTTCTCCGGCAGATCAAACAACAGTTCCCGGCTGGATCGCTCCGATATGAAACTGCAGTTTACTACCGGGTTAACGGAGAATCAACGCAGCAATACGGGGTCAAACCTGACATTACGCTGCCTTCGCGTTCCGAATATCTGGAAATTGGTGAATTGTATAACCCCAATCACTTACCATGGGACAGTATTTCCAAAATTGATGTTCCCGCATACGACAGTTCTCTGCAGTCGCTGCTTCCGGAATTAAAGAAACGCTCGGAAGAGCGCCGTGCTTCCGATCCGGAATTTCAAGCATATGAAAAACAGGTACAGG
>ERZ1034917.1157-NODE-1157-length-17994-cov-7.090195_pt1 | contig 17994 bp, 44 predicted proteins | sample MGYA00520605_ERZ1034917 | MGnify/ENA primary metagenome ERZ1034917 (study PRJEB33766, sample SAMN09781784) | gut metagenome | biome: gut microbiome | host: Homo sapiens | place: Madagascar | study: EMG produced TPA metagenomics assembly of the PRJNA485056 data... | reverse complement strand
ACCATGTATCTATTATTATTGCTTGATATAAACTTCTATATTCATCAGTGTATATTTCTTTTATATATCTAATTTTCTTTTTCATTTAGTACTCCTATTATTTCTTTATATTTTTGTAAAATATCATTTACTTCATCAAATTTATCTTTATTCACTAATCGTGTATGCCCTAAACTATCTTCATAAATATTACTACACGCACTTGCTAATCTATCTTTTTCACCTTCTAAATACTTTATAAACTCTTTTTGTTGAGTATTATGTTTTAATCTCAATTTATCTATTGTTTTATTTACTTCAAAATTTTCATACCAATTAATGCTATCTTTATATTCTTCAACTTGTTTCTTTAATTCTTCATTTTCTTCTTTTAAACCTAACATTTCTTTATTGCTTAAAATCGCTTGTCTATAACCTGATAACTCAAGTTTTAATTTTTCGTTTTCTTCTATTAGGCCCATTGTGTTATCATATTCAGCTTGACATAACCCTGATTTATAACTTTCTTTTATCATATCTAATATTATTGGAATTAACTCATCATTTTCACTTAATGATGTTTTATCACATATATATTTAATATTTAAATCTTTTTCTTTCATTTACTCACCCACTTTGTAACTCATTTGTTCAAATTGTTCTTTTGTCAAGATTTTATCTATTTGATAATCAACCAATGTAATAATTTGGCCTTGTTTATTTTTTGAATAAGTAAATACATAATCTTTGTATATTTTCCAACATTGATACAATCTACCATCCTTGCCCAAGATAATATCTTCTGGTTCAATTAAATCAATAATATTAAAACTTACTATTGGCTTGTAATCTTTTATAAATCTATCAACATTCATACGACTAACTTCATCTAACCAATGGTCATACCAATTATCATAAAATACTATATCATTGTCTTCTATTTCTATAATTTTATTAATCTTACCTTCAAATCTTACATACATTCCAACTTCTAATTTCATTATTTCACTTCCTCTGCACTTAATATTTTTAATACATAATATTTTTTGTTAGGTTCAGCACCCCATTCAGGTTTGCCATAGTCTTTTCTACAATTTACTTTACATTTTATTTTTGGGCTGGTTTTTGAATAACCATTTTTAAAAATGACCTCAAATTCTGGATGACCCCAAACATCATAAGCATATTCTTCCAATGCTACTAATCTACAATAATCAAATAATCTTTTATCATAGTAAGGTTTTATTTCTCTATATTCTTCTTTTTTCTCTCCTGATTTAATCATATCAAACCATTTTTTCTTAATTGGTAATGTTAGCATTTATTTATCACTCCTTTGGCATTTCATAAAAGATAATATTAATATCATTATTCAATTTTGCTGTTTTTAATAATTTTTGTATTTCATCTAATACTTCTAATGCTCTTTCTTTTGATTTATATTCTTGAACTATTTTATCATTTATTATAATTGCATCTATTGGGTAATCCATTAGTATATCTTTATATTCTTCATACTTTATTTCATTTACCTTTACTAATTTTTCTCTGCTTTGACTTCTAATCCATAATTCCATATTTATCAGTCCTTTCTAACTATATTGTTTATTCTTTCTTTTGCTATATTGAAATATTTTTCATCAAGTTCAATCCCAATAAAGTTTCGGTTTAATTCTTTTGCGGCTATACCAGTACTTCCACTACCCATGAAAGGGTCCAGTACAGTATCATTTTTATTACTACTATTATATATATATAATTTCATCAAATCTACTGGTTTTTCTGTAGGATGCTTTTTATTACCAACAATATTATTAAAACAGTGAACTGTTTTTGAAGATGGGTTATTTATTGTTTTACTTTTACCTTTTCTCATAAATAAAACATATTCACAATTTTTCATATACCATCTGTTTGCATTAGCTGTGTTCTTTTCCCATACAAGTAAGTTGTGCAATTTAAACCCAACACCTTCAGCAAGTTCTTTTAAAGAAAACAAATTCAATAAATTTGTCATTATATAAATATGAGAATTATCTTTTAATACTCTATAGCACTCTTTTAACCAATCTTTATGAGATACATCATTAAATTCAAAAATTTTTCCATCGTTTTTGTGTAACACTGAATTTCCATACCCTGAAATCCATTTTGGCGTATTATGTCCTCCTGAAATTGTTTTATATGGTGGGTCAGTTACAACTAAATCTATGCTTTTATCAGGAATGTCTTTCATTAATTCTAAACAGTCACCTCGTCTTAAATCTATCATTATTTATCACCCCTTAACATAACATTAAATGCAATGTAATCTTTATTGTTCTTGTCATAATCAAACATAAATATTGAATCAATATATATCTTTTTTAAATAATCTTCAACTTTATATTCCCCACCAAAACATATAGTTTGCCCTTTGCTATAAGTACCTGTTCCCCATATTATATCTCCTTCATGATTTACACAAGGCATACTTCTTATCATAAGTGTATTGCAATTGGATTTGTTCCATAACCTTATTATTTCATCTATATTCATTTAATCATTACTCCTTTTATCACAATTCGATTTGGAAAAATAAGCTTCTACAATTTTGTGTATAATATCATGACTATTTGCTGATATATCACATAATACTTCTTCGTTAGGACTTATATCTCTTGATGTTAGATATTCTCTAATATAAACATGAGTTAATTCATGATATAAAGTCTTTCTTTTTTTCTCGATAGGTAAATCTTTATCAATCCATACTTCTTGAGTTTGAAAATGACTTTGTCCATAATAATACCCATCTTGTTCATCAACTTGATAATCCCAAAATTCTTTTTGTTCTACCTCTTTTATAATATATTCAACATTATTCATTTTAAATTTCATTTAATCACTTCTTTAACTAATAATTCCATGTTTTCTTAATATTTTTAAATCTTCTGCTAATTCTTTTTGAAACTTTTCAATGTCTTTTGTAAAATCCGCTATATTCCAACTATCGCACCACCAACTATCATAAGGTGTTTTTATTTTCACATAAGGATATACTTCAGTTCCACAAAAATTACATCTTTCTAAATTTATTGATAAATCAAAACTACCACCGCAACAACTATAACTTTTATAAAATCCAGTACAATTTATGTCAACAGGTCTGTGCATACTATCATAATATTTGCTAAATCCCATGTCATTTAATAGTTTAACTGTTTCTTCGGTTAAGTATGTTATTTTAGGTTTACTATTTCTTAACATTTTCGTCACACTCTACTTTCTCTGTTAAATTCTTTAAATTCAAATAAAAATCTAATTTATTTTGTAATTCTTTTTTATTTAATTTTTTATTACATGATGCATGAAATAACATTTGATTAGCTTTACATATCATCACATGATTATTATTTGCTTGTGATATTATATAACCTTTATAATTAATCTTTAACATTACTATCACTCTCTACTTTCTCTACTAAATCTAGTGGAAACAAAAAAGAATTAAATACATCACTCATTAAACTAAATGCTACATATCCTTTAGGAAATTCAAATATTCTTGTTTCTTTGTTGTAATAATCTGATAAATCAAAATCAAATTTTATTATTGATTTTTTATTAATTAAATTAAAACTTATTCCATCTTTTAGTTTATATTTCATTCTGACACCTCTAATCAATATCTTTTTTATCTAACCATTTATAAACTTTTTTTAAATCTTCTTTTGTTTCAATTCTAAAAGACTTATCTTTCCCACTTTGTCTAGTTTTTAAATAAAATATGATTCCATCTCTAGTATCTAAAGTAAACCATAACCTAAAATCTAAATATTTAGGCATTTTTCTATTTTCCATAAATGCTGAACATTGTTTCCAAGAATTATGTTCCATTACATAATCAATTAAGTCTTTTAAATCTTGACTATTCATTACTATCACTTCCTTCTAATTCTTGCATCACATACAATATATCATCATAATTATTTGTCCAATATAAATCTTCATTTGCTTCATTTATATATTTTTTTAACTTATTCCAATTATCTTCAAACTGATTTCTTTCTTTTGATAATTCAATTATTAAATCATTTATTTTAGTACAAGCTTCTATATCTAGGTTTGAAAATAGTAGAATTCCTTGTATTTCTAGAAATCTTTCATCATTTGTAATCATTTTATATCTCCTTCTAGTTCTTCCATCGTTTCTAATAATTCATCTACTTCAAACCATAATTCGCCATTATGACATTTCTTTTTTAAACCACTTTGACTTTTTGCTATTTCTTTTAACTTAATCCAATTATCTTTATATTTTTTATAACTTAATAATTCATCTATATTATACTCTTTAACATTAGTTATTTTAAAACCTCTACCATTTTCTTTATTAAGTCTTTCATATTCTTTATTTATCAGTTTTAGTTGTTTGTTTTCTTTCTTTAACAATTGGTTCTCCCAATTAACTTTATCAACTACCCTGTCATTATTTTCTGCATTTTCTTTTAAGATTTTATTTTCTTGTTGTAGTTCTTCATTCTCTTCAAACACTTCATCTTTATACTCGCATAAAGATATTAAATCATCAATAATTAAACTTTCATTTTTACAATTAGTTTTTCCTTCGATATGGTTTGCTATAAAATTTCTTATGCCACAGCAACCAATATAACCACAATGACCACACACATCACAATATGGACTTTCGTACTCTTCTACATTCTTTTTCATTTTGATGCCTCCTTATAAAATTTATCTACGTATGCTATTGCTCCACGCAAAGTTTTATATTGTCTAGTTTTATTATCGGTTTCATGCTTAATACATATAGTATTATAAAATAAATGGATATAATCAAAATCTATATTATAAATAGTTAATTCACTCACTATACATCGTGTTTCTTTCTTTGATACTTTTGTAATATGATTTCCTAATTCAATAAAATCACTTAATGTTATACGATTCATTTTGATACCTCACTGTCATAAATATTTCCTATTATTTCCATGTACTCATTTTCCATCATACACAATAAATCTGTATATGTTTTATCAGTTATTTTATCCTTGCTTTTACTTAAACAAAAACAAGCATCTTCTATATCCCAAACAACATATTTTTCACCTTTCTTTTTAAAAAAGGTTTTGTGATGATATCTAACTATATCACCTTCGTAAATTTCTACACCATTTTTATCTTTAATTCCTGTGTATTGTTGTGGAACGAATCTTTCAGGCATTATCATCATACTTGTTAAAAATCTAAATCTAGGACTTAAAGTCAATGTTCCATCATTTTCAACTTCTATTGCCCCTAATTCTTGATAATCTTGTAAAGATAAATATTTTTTATCTTCATTATCCCAAATTCTAAATTTTATTTCTCTATTCATTTTGATGCCTCTTTCAATATATCTAAGGTATCCTCATAATAATTATTAGTAATAGCGTCCCCATCAGCATTAATGTAGTCTTCACTGCACAAAAAATTTTTTATACATTCACGTGCTTCATCAATTATATCTTTTTGCTTTTCACATTGTTGTTCTAACTTCTCTATGTAATTATAAGCGTCATTCAAAATATCATAATCACTAGAGGCTTCGCATACTATATCATTTAGTTTTTCTTTATCCATAATCTTATTTCCTCTTTTTTCTTTTTCTATCATCTATTTTCTCTTCAATACTTTCAGCTATTGCAACAACAAGTATTATTAAAAGTACAATACTAATAATAACAATAGGTGCTATACAATCTCTAAATATTAAATATTTTGTTATATCGTCCATATCTCACTCCTCCTTTATTCATCTAATCCTAACTCCTTTAATGTGTAGTTTTTATTGACTTCCATATTTTTGTACATTGTTCCCTTCTTGAAATTTGGTAAATTCATTGAGTCATCATTTTCAAGGCGAACTATAATGTATACATCATCACTATCATCATACGATTTTTCTAATGTTATATATTTATTCTATCTCTAAAAGGTTTTATAACTCCTTTTAAATATTCTTTTTCTTTGTTATCAAGTATATCATCATTACAATCAAATGAAAAAGCGATTGGTACTCTATAATTTGTGTCAATAGAGTAATTTAAAATAGTATCAGGAGTTATATCACTATGAATTGTAATGCTACGTACATGCTTTATGTCTCTTGTTATATCGTCTGCTCTATCAATCAAATCTTGTCCTATGCTTTTTATATAAGTCGTTATTTTATTTTCGCTAATCATTTCTATTCCTTTCTCACCAATTATAAAACATTGTTTTGTATTGTCATTTTGTATATAATACAACTTTCTACAAGAGCTAGCATTATGGTTTCCATAAGCTATTATTGTATATGTATCTGACTCATTAGGCTTTATACCTTTTGCCCAAAAAGACTTATATTCACTAGGTACATGTTTGCTAACCCATATATTGTATGTACTATATACCTGTTCTCCATCAACAATTTTTACCTTATCTCCTACTTTAAATTTCATAACATCTCTTCCTTCTTTCTAATCTTCCATTGGGTCGGCATCATAAGGATTACCACCCATATATTTATAATTTTCTCTTACATCCATTTGAAAATCTTCATATTCTTGTTTCAAGTCATCATAACTATCTAATAAATCATTGAAAAAATATAACATATCTTCAAGTCTTATAGGTTCAATATCACCTATTTTATACCCTACAACCCTTTTAAATCTTTTAAAAGATTCTATTATTTCTTCTCTCGTTTTTGAATCCACATTATTTAAAACTTCTTCTACATTTAGCATCTTTCATCATCTCCTACTTCAAATTCTTCTCCACACTCAATATCTTCTTCTTCTTTTCTCTTCTTTTCAATAAATTCTTTAAATAACTTTTCATTTTGTTCAGGTCTTGTTTCAGGTTTTGCATATTGTGATAAATCGCACTCGATACAATCTTCTTTTGTAATGTATCCTCGTTTTTCTAATAGCTCTCTTACTTGTACCCAAGTAGTCCACCAAGTTCCTGTAGCTTCAGACATAACATAAATATATAAGTTATTTCCTGTTCTCTTAATGAAATTCTCTATTTCATCTCTTTTTTTGATTAGTCCAGAACCTTTGTAATATAACTTTTCACCTTGAATATGTTTACATTCAATCATTAATGCAGCACCTTTTTTGACAGCCATAATATCAAATACAGTACCTTTACTCATTGTTGGCATTTTATATGTAAAATATCCTCGTTCATTATAATAGTCTATAACCATTTCTTCCCAATTTTTTCCTTTTTCATATTGTTTATACATTTCTAATTCATCCCTTCTTTGTACTGGTGTTTTATTATTTATATATTTCCAATACGCATCATAACTAATTAAATCCTCATAAGGTATACCGAAATAATGATGTAATTTTATTACATGTTGATTCTCTAGATAAGGTTTTTCGTCATTCGGAGCAAATAATAATTTATCTATTGTAACTTTGCGTAATTGGTATCTTTCGGAAAATTCTTTATCAGTTATATCCCCATTGTTGCATAACTTTGCATAAGCTTCTCTAAATTTTAAAACAGCTCTATGATTATTTAAGTCCATAATACCCTCCAATTTGCATTTTTTTATGTTATATGCTATAATTGTAATGTGTTAGAATAATTTCTTATTCATAACACATATCTCATTTCTTTTCTTGCTTTGAGTGTCTTTATAGGCACTCTTTTTTATAACACTTCAACATTTTGTCTAGCTATTTCGCTTAATACTTTGGAAATAGTCTTGAATATTCTTTTATAAGTGCCTGAATCTAATTTGCCAAGAACTCTATAAACTTCTTTTGTTTTATGTAAGGTATGTATCTTATTGCAACATGCAATACAATTTTCATTTAAAAAATTATTCTTTTCAATACTAACTGGTACACTATAATTTGTAATACATGTTGATTTTGTTGATACTTTAATAGCTAATACATTTTTCTTATCGATATTGTACATATCATTTTGTTCATCATATATAATCATAAATACACCATCACATCTTGTGCCATCAAAATTACTATAATGTGAACAAACGATTGTGCCTGGTTCTAAAAGTGAATTCCAGTCATAACCATACTTATTCATTATTTTTCTACTCTCCCTTCTTCTATAACATAGTCTATTTGTGAACTTGTTAATTTTAATTTTCCTTCGCAAAATAATTCTTTAACTTTATAACAACCTAACAATTTGATTAGCTTCTTTAATTCTCTATCGTTTACTTTTTCCATTTCTTAATCTCACTTTCTAATTTCATTTTGAATTCTATAAAATCATTTCTATACACAGCATGATTGCAATATCTGCATATTTTCACATCTTTATGCTCAAACGGATAAAATCCTATTTTATGGTCACAATATTTACATTGTACCTTGAACTCCCTTTTTTCTTGTTCTAACTTATCTTCTTTAATCATTTCTTGTGTCTTCATCTTGGTCTCCTAAATTCACGAACAGTACTTTTGACCTGTCCTTTTTAAATAGCTTATCTATTTTGTAATCAACAACTCGTTCACTTAATGAAGGTTTACAAACATTAATGTTGAAATTATACGCTAGTAATCTTATATCTTCTTTATCAAGTCTTGTTTTATAATAAAGTTCGTTTAAATACTCAAATAATGCAGTATCTCGGCCACCTCGTTCAACACAAGTTGGTTTTATATACCCTGATTCTTTTCTTACATCATGTTCTTTTTCTTCATTTTCTAATATAAATGTTCTTAGCTTATCAGGAACTTCTTTTATCGTTTTACCTTTGTCAAGTTTATAAGGCTTTCCGTTTATTACACTTGGCTCTACAAGAATATACCCTTTTGTTCTAATATCTATACCAGGGTAATTTTTAAAGCAATTTGCACTATTCGTAACATTTTTAAGTTCATTATCGGATTTAAATATAAGGTGAATACCTCCACTTGGTGTTACTTGTCCAAGAGTATTAATCTCACTTATAGTTATATCTAAAGCTCTAAGTAATTGCCAAAAATTTTTAATACCATTTACGCCGTGCATATCAATATCAATTATAAATAAATCATTTTCATTTGCAGGAAGTCCTATATTGCAATTCTTTGCATTTTCCAACCAATATACTACTTGTTTGATATCACTAGAACATTCTTTTTGCCACGCGTCTATCAGTGGTAATTTTTTGTTTTCCATAACGGGAAATATTTTTAAATTATTTTTTAAGTAAAAAGTGTTTATTGTTTCAAATTTATTCATATAATAATTACTCCTCTCTTTCCCTACTATTGATTATCTTGATTATACCACATTCAAGTAGCATAATCAAGACAAATCATCATCAATATTTATTGTTCCATCGTGTTCTTCAATTTCAGAAACTTTAACCCAATATTTTTGCCTACCAAAACCTTCAAAATCAACAGGACTATTACTTCGTTTCCACTCAGGGAATCTTCTCATTAAGATTCCAATTTCTCTACCATCTCTAGGAGTATAATTCTTTTTTAAACCATTGCAGCAATTAACAAATAACTCTTGACCACAAACTTTATCTCCATATTCTTTTGCATCAAGATAATCAATAATCGAACCTACTTTAGGGTCATCATCGGTTGCCATATTTTGATGTTCCTCAACTAATTCATTATATTTACTAGGTATTACCAAATATGTTTTGTGTTGCTTCATTAACTCTAAAGCTTCTCTCCAACATTGCATTATATAATCTTTTATATATTTTTCGTGTTTAAATAACTCACCTTTTTTTAAATGACACTCAATAGGTAAGTATCTACGATTACCTGTTTTGTCCATTAAAAATTGAAAATCATTTGTTGTACCTATAAATATACATTGTCTTTTTAAACTTATAACATTTCGACCATATGCAGGTCTATAAGTATCCACAAGTCTTGTCATATAACCTTTTAAACTTTCAACTTCTTTTGCTCGAATCATAGCTAACAATTCAGCGAACTCACATATCCACCCACCTGTAATACTCTCAATTCCTTTTCCACCATCTATTGAAACAACTTCTCTATAAAAGTCTGTTTTAATGTTTAACCAGTCTACAATAGTAGTTTTTCCACAGTTTCCTGTTATAAATACACAATTATTTCTTCTTAAAACCAACATTCCAGTAGATACTGTAAAACAATATTCGAAACCATCTTTTGTTTTGTACGGAATAAATGTTTCATCAGGTGTCTTTGTATAATTTAATGTTTTTAAAATACCTTTACTATAATGAACAACATAATCAATACTATTTGTAACATAAGTACTACCATTAATATTTCTTACGCGTCCTCTTCTATCACAAACATTAATTGAACAATTATATCCTAAACTATTAAATACAAATTGAACAAAATCAGCATCTTCCTTACTAGTTGTGCAGTAATCGTTATTATCCTTATAGTTACCATCCCAATACATCACTTCATTTGCGATAGCCTCCAATTGTTTTTTAGAACAATTATGCCATGATTTAGGGAAGTGTTTTGATAATATAGGTGGTGCAAAAGATATTCCATAATAACCTGTAGTGTTACTATATTTTATGTCATACTCTATTTTACATGACTTTAATAATTCCTTTAACCTATCTACCTTACGAACTTTCTTTAGTTTAAAATACATTTTGTTATGTGATATTGTTGCGTCAGCAAAACAAGCTACCATAAGTCTTATTTCATCAGTTGAAAGTTCAATACCATTACCTGAATACTCAAATGCTGTGATAAATTTACCTGTAAACATTTTATCACTGCACCTAATATCTCTAAATTTCTTTTTATTAATATTACCCTTACTTGTTATATATACTACATTGTGCTCATCACTCAAGCATTGGTCAATACCATATTTTGTAGTGAAATTCCACAAATAATCTTGATGTTGCTTTATATATCTACTAGGATGCTCTAAATGTGCAGAACCATCTTCATTATACACAAGTACTTTATCATTAGAATCATAATCACTAATTTTTTTCCAACCATATCCGTTGAAATACTCCGTATCACAATCTACACAACCTTGAGAACCCATTAGAATAACCATGTAATCGTATTTACAACCAGGCTTGTATAATCTATTAATACCACCATAAAATATCATTCTTGATAACTCTCTAGTATAGTCATCATCTTCACATTTCATAATATCAGCTAGAAATCTATCTATTCTAGGTTTTCCATCCCAAGAACCCTCTTCGATTAATTCTTTTATAGGGTGATATGCAAAATAATCTTCACTTTTATTTTTTGCAAGTTCATACTTTTGAATGTTATAAAAATGATAAGTGCTTTCGATATATGCTAGTAGCCAAGCGTCATCTTTATCTCGCCATTCACGGCAAGTTTCTCCATTCCAATATTCAAATTTATTTGTTAGTAAATTAAACTTGATATGTTCTGTGATAGCATTATCAGTAGTTATTACACTATAATAATTATCGATAGTTGGCTCAGGTTCACCATTCATATCTAAACTAAGTACTGTAATTATTGCTTCTATTTTTTGTAGATTTATTTCGTTTTCATACTTTTGTAAATTCTTTTTTACTTTCGCAACTACCGAATATTTTTTAGCAACTTTAAAAATTTCTTTAAAAATGTTATCTCTTTCTTTTTTATCGGTGTAATTTTCAAATATTTGAGGTACAAGTTCTTTGTTTAAAAGTTCTTCCTTTGTTAAATCTTCTATATTATAATTCTTTCCTTCCATATCGTACCCTCCATTTTTAATTTACAACCAAAATCCCCATTTGTCAATGATTAATTAAAATCATCCATCAACCCAGCTTTTTCCTTTAACTCTATTATGCGAACTTTTGTTCTATCTCTTCTATCAATAGCTTTGTTGTATGCTATTTGAGCGTTTAACATTTTCTTTTGTTGCATCCACGTATGTTTATCTTGTTTATTCTCTTGCTCCCAGTATGGTATTCTATCGTATAATTCTTTTTCGTTGTTATATACAATTTGTTTTATCTTTATCTCTTCTTCTTGTCTTGACAATACACTTTCTAGCATTTCGATTTTATCATAGATTGCGTATGTGTCATCATTTTGATATTCATTATCAGGGTCATCATATAGTCCACATATATTATCAATTATATCATGTTGTGTTCCTGTATAGTCCTTTATGGTATCAGGTATTGCTTTTATTATTGCCAAAAGTAAAGCGAATAACATCATAACATACCACCTCTTTTCTTGTTCAAAGTTCCCTATAATAATACTCATTTAAATAATTTTTTATACAATGCTTGTGAACATTTTTATAATTCACTCTAATAACACCTGTTAATTTTCTTAATGCCATGTCCATTTCAACTTTCGTTGTGTTTTCATCTAATACATAGTTAATGAAAACATCATAGTATGCTCTAACAATTGGATATAAATCAACATCCACATATAAATTGACAAATTCATACATATCCATAGGGTCGGACAACGTATAATAAGTATAACCATATTTTTTTCTCATTTCCATACACTCCAATATTACATATTATATCACACTTTTGTAAAAATTTCTACTTGTTTTTGGAGTTATCTTCTGTTGGATGCAACTTATCATAAAAATGTTTATCGTACATATCTTGTAAATGTTTATATTGAGCCTCTTGTAAGGGATTCAATCTTGTTTTTCTTTTATAATATGCTAATTTTTTTGTAAGATTACGGAAGTCGTTATCTCTCACACTTATTACATAAGTACTATGTTTTTTCTTTTGCATATCTTCATACTCAATAATATTTTCTAAAAAAGATATATCACTATCGTTAATTATTTTATTTTTATTTAATTTAATCACTAATTCTTTTAGTGTATCAATATCTTTTCGTAACATACTCAAACTCTCCTATCACTTGTAATTTTGTTGAATATCTCAACTTTCGTATAAATTTCATAGCACTATATTCATTTACAAAGTACTTGCTAAATTCTTTTTCCTGTGTTTTATCAAAAATTCTAACTCTTATCATAATCAAACCTCTTTTTTAAATAATTCTTTAAGTGTTAATATAATGCTCTCAGCTTCATTTATACAATCTTCGTAAGTATAACCAAAATCAATCATATTGTTTGTTTGATTTGATAATCTATTAAGTAATTTATTTTTTATATCATTTGCAAAAAAGTTTATACTATCACTACTAGTATCGTAAGATACAATACCTGTTTCTCCATCAAAAGTACATGTCTCATCACTATTAGGGTATACATAATACTCACAATTATGGTCTTTGTCTCGTATGATAAGCCAACCATAATCTGTTAAATTATTCAAGACTTCTTCTTTGTTATTTATTTCATAATCATTTTTAAAATCTTCAAATACTTGTTTTAAATTTCCGTGTTTTTCATATAATCTATCAGCAAAAGTCTTTGTACCAACATACGCATTATAATAATCAAAATATTTTCTTTCGTCCATAATATATCTTATTCTCCCTCTACGTCTATATTAATTGTAATAGTAATAATTTTCCCATTATCTAGTATAATTTCTATTTCATTTCCAAAAATATTGCCAATTGCATACTCATAATTTTCATTAATATACTCATGTAGTACTTTCATTAATTCTTCATAACTTATATCTTCTATTTTCATAATCACACCTCCATAAATTTAATCTCATACCACTTTTCAAGATAATTTAATAATATTTCATCCGTATTTAGATTCTTAATCACATCCAATGTTGTACTAGGTATACCAAAACTATAAATTCTTTCTTCTTCTAATTTTATAAATGTTTCTTTCCATTCCTCTAACGTTTTAATTTTGTTTTGATATAATTCTTCACCTTGTAAGTCAATTATTATATACTTTTTCATTTTAATCTTCCTTTCTCTTTACACTTACATTATATAGTATAATAATTGTTATTTAGAACATTTAATAAAATTTTCAATGGTTTCTCCGTTTCCTTTGCCAGGATAATATGGGTTTTCTTTATTTTTTTCTTTACATAGACTATATATAATATTGTTCACTCCGTATAATTCTTGTCTATCAAATATTTCGTAATATGTGTTAATATAACCTCCACCTAATATAGTTTGAACCATATATAGAGTATCGTCTATGCTTAACTTATAATATTCATTATCATAATCTATCTTTGATATAATAGCATAAGTTCCATTAACACCATTGTCAACATAGTTTTTTGCATACTCTAATGCTTTATTATAATCTAATTCAAATGCTACAATTTCCACATAATAACCATATTTTTTGTCATAAACATTATTATAACAATCATAATCTTCGTGTTCTTCGTCTTTAGTCCATAGAACACCACACTCGATTTTGTATATATTAAATTTTAAGTTGTTATATTCTTTATTAAAAGTTATCATAGACACACCTCCTATTTATCTAAAAACTCATAATCTTCATACCAATAATAATCAATATCAGCACAGGTAGGGAAATATGTGTAACCCTCCTCATCTTCTTGCTCAGTATAATCTTCACATACCGAATTTCCTATATAATAAGTACCATTTTTTCTATCAACTTGTACTTCTTCGTCGTCCAATGTACTTCTAAAAGTATCATATACCCTAGCAATATCATTCATAGCACTATGTATATATTTCATTTGTTCTTGTCTCAATTGCCCGTTGCAATGCTCCGAATTGCCATTATTATCAATATCGTTTAAATATTCCCAGCACATTTTTAAATTTGCTAATATCTCTTTATCAGTCATAATTATACACACTCCAATTCTACAACATTATAATCTAAACCACCCATGATATTCTCTTTTATACATATCAAGGTGTTTTCATTTACATTTTTATCAGTATTTACTCTTGCTATCAAGTCCTCTAGCCAATCTCCATACGTTTCTCCCCATTCTTCGTTATCAGTTTGATAGCAATTATTTATTTCTAATAATATATATTTTTTAATATCTCTATATGTTCCTATAATATACTCATTATATTTTAATACTTGTGTTTCCATATCTAATCGTTCTTCTTTCCAAATATATCAAAATATTTTACATTATAAATCATTTTAAGACGTGATTCAATATAATCAATATTATCACTGCCCTTAATATCATCAGCAAACCTATCAATGACACTATTAATATCTTTTAATTCAAGAAGATATACGTTGTAGGATTCCAAATTACTAACAACACTATCAATATCGCCATATAGTCCATTTTTTATAATATCTAATTGACCCACTAAATCAAGTTCTCCCGAACTATATGCTCGACTATTCCTAGTAATTTCATTTGCTCCATACTCTATTGCCATTTTTCTAACATCGTCTTCGGTAAATATTGAATTGTTGTTCGCAACATCTATAAAACATCTTGTTTCAACACCTATATATAATTTATTCATATACTACGCATCCTCTCTATCGGCGTCTTTTATAAATTCTAAAGCCTCTTTTTTACTCTTGACTGGGAGACAATGCCAGCCGTCCCAAGACCAACCATATTTAAAATACAAAATATATTTACAATCGTCTATCAAGTCGTATTCTCTCTCTAAACTATGAACTCTTTCTTGATACTTTTTAGGTATAAAATCTAAACTTATCATTATAAACACTCCTCTCTCTAAAATGTTCTACAAGGACATATCAAACACATTTCATTATCGTTATTTTTAATGATAACGGGTTCATATTCCCCATAAAAATCAATTGTGATTGTATCGTTTAACTTTAATATATCAATAGCTCTCTTCACAAGATTTAAGTCTAGTGAACATTGAAAGTCTTTTAATTCAAATGTTTTTACTCTTGCGTGTCTGCTAGTTGTATCTTTTGGAGTTGTCTTATACTCTAGTAAAAAATCTTTTATATTTAAAGTTATTGTATCAACAACCATTTTATTTAAAAGTCTATCGAATATATTTTTTATATCGGGATAGATTCTTTCTTCGTATTCAAGTCCATTTTCTCGTGCGTATTCTCTATCACTCTCCATTGTTTCCATATTATTACTTGCATATTTAAAAGGTAATACCTTATCATTTAGCATAAATGCTACATAACTATCAGTAAATGCCACTTGATTATTAAATCTTGTAAAGCACTCTAGCACTGGTCTATCAGCATTTTTTAACACGTTCTTAATAGCCGTTAACTTCTTTTTATCACTAGGTTTCGTGATATAATTCTCCTCTTGTAAATCTTTATATATTGACTTGTTTAACTCATTTAGTTCTAGTAAAATGTTATCACTTTCCCCCATTTTAATTATATCTTGTATTTTATTATAAATTGTTATTTTTTCCATTTCTTCTTTTTCCTCTCTTAACTTAAATTATTATAATCTTGTATAGTGTTATTACACCATTTATAAAAATCTTTTAATTTTTCTATATTATCAAATTCAGGTATATCAACACTACTTGTAAGTATGTTTGCATATTCTTTTATATCATTTTTTGATACGTTATATTGTTCAAAATATTCTAGTATATCAAATATATCAAACCATAATATAAACTTAAATTTTCTATACTTCGTTCTATCATTGTTGATAATTCTTCCATAATACATGTAATAGTAATTATGTACCATATCATTATTAACTTCATATATTTTATTAACTTTTGTAAACTCTACCATAATACTCCTATGCCTCCTCTTCCTCTTCCTCGATAAGTTCTCCGTTTTCGTCTAGCCCTAACGTTTCATAAATCTCATCGGATTCATAATGAATATAATCATTTCTACTAGTGTCGGTTATCTCTTCATCATCCATAAAAACTTCTTCTAAATATTGCATAAATTCCTCTTCTTTGTCGGCGTTCTCTATATCTTTCAAAGTATCTAATGCACCGCCCCAACATAAATTTTTTAAATCGTCAAAATTATCAATAAAATGTTCTTCTATAATTCTCATATTAAATACCTCCATTTTCTTTTATGTATAAATTGTTTTCGTTAAATTGCTCTAATAATTCCTCTAATGTTTCACGTGAAACATTTATTTTATTTGTAAAAATTGTTTTTAATATGTTTACATTGTCTCTAAGACAATATTCTAAAATGTTCTTTTTTTCTTTCATAATCTCTCAAAATTCCTCTCTTATCTCTTAAAATTGTAATAATATTAATGCAATACATACACCAATAGCACATGTTGCAAGTACAATTGATATTGTTTTTATAATTTCTCTAGTCTTCATCAGGTTCAAACCCCCTTAACTTAAAGTCTTCTTGCTCTAGTCTTTCATATTCTTCAGGGTCGTTCGTAGGTGTAATAATGCGATTGGTTTCGTCGATGTAGAATTCGTCGTCAGCTACATACTCAACAACTCCGCACTCAGTATAGTTTTTAATTTGTATCAATTCTTCTTGTGTGTATCTTGATTTTAAAATATCAATAGCAGTGTCTTCAACTCTCCAGTGGTCCACACAAGACATATTGAATCTTGGTTCAAAGTCTTCAAGACTTTCAATATCGTAATATTCTAATAATTCTTTTAATTCTTTATCGTTTAAATGTTTCATAGTTTTCCTCTCTCTCTAAACAAATCTAAATAGATTAGTATTTCTTGAAGTTATAACATAGTATGTATTCGTTTTATAACCTTTTAGCATGCAGCCATATCGCTACAAATACAATAGATAACATCATCTTTTTTTACGTCTTGTGCTGTTTGATATGTTGTTGTAAATGTTCTTTGTTTATATGTTATGCTTACGTCATATTTAATATGATTACTTGTAAATAAGTTTTCTTGATTTTCACTTTCATTATAATTAAATTCTATTTTATCAATGATATTTTTTAAGTTGTTATCATTATCAACTTTTTTAAATATTTTCATTTTTTCAAATCTCCTTTTCTTTCTCGGTACAATTAAATACTATCATACTTTGTAGTTGATTGCAACACTTTTTTACACTAAATTTTATTATCGTTTTGCAGCAAATTTTTATCGATAAACAGCAAATTTTTATCGTAAAATAATACGTTTTTATCGATAAACAGTAAAAAAAGTTT
>ERZ1034917.1155-NODE-1155-length-18007-cov-8.608957_pt1 | contig 18007 bp, 15 predicted proteins | sample MGYA00520605_ERZ1034917 | MGnify/ENA primary metagenome ERZ1034917 (study PRJEB33766, sample SAMN09781784) | gut metagenome | biome: gut microbiome | host: Homo sapiens | place: Madagascar | study: EMG produced TPA metagenomics assembly of the PRJNA485056 data... | reverse complement strand
GTATCAAAAATAATACCTATATTTGCAGATAAAAATATTAAAAGTAACGACATGAAACGTATAACCTTTGTCATCGAAGAAAATGCAGATATCATTTTGAAAAGATGGCAATCTTATTTTGGAAAGGAGGCAGACGATGAAGATTATTAAGATTTGGTTTAAGGGTGATTATCTTTACGGAGAAGACGATAGTGGTAAAACTTATCGCCAATCACTATTATGGTATAAGAAATTAAGAAGCGCTACAGACGAAGAACGTGAACAGTACACCTTCGGCTTTGATGGTATTCATTGGAGAAATTTAGACGAAGATGTCAGTTTTGAAAGTTTTGCTTACGAAGATGCGGAACCGACAAAATTGCAGCGTTTCTTTCTTTCGCATCCAGAAATAAATATTGCTGAATTTGCCAGATTAATAGGCATGAACCCATCGCTACTTCGTAATTACATCAATGGCTTTAAGAAACCTTCAAAGGAGCGTGAGCAGATGATAATTGAAAAAGTCAACAACATCGGCAAGGAATACATGGCTTTGGCATGAAACAGGAAATCATAGATAAAATCAATCGATTGGCAAGCCAGGATGAGCCTTTTCTCTTTGTTATCAACTATCAGGGAGACAAGGCCTTCATCCGCTTGCTATCCGATATAAATCCCGAAGAATGCCTCTTCGATTTTGAAGGAAAAGGAAACCTTTCTCATGCCTGGAAAGAGACTTGGAAGGAAGGGACTTCGGAGAAAGAGACTTCGGAGGAAGAGATTTCGGAGACCACCTGGCAGATAGAACCCCCACTTTACGAGGATTACGAGCGAAACTTCAACATCGTGAAGAGCAACATTATGGCGGGCAACAGCTATCTCACGAATCTCACCTGCCGGGTTCCCGTGAGCTGCAATCTTCCATTAGAAGAAATTTTCCATCGTGCAAAAGGGAAGTATAAACTGCTGCTCAGAAGAAAGAGAACTCAAGCTGAAGATAAAGCTCATCTGAAAGAAGAAGCACAGAATAAAGATTATCTGAAAGAAGAAGCACAGAATAAAGATCATCTGAAAGAAGAAGCACAGAATAAAGATCATCTGAAAGAAGAGAACATAGAAGAGAATCTCACCCCCTTCGTCTGCTTTTCTCCCGAAACCTTCGTCAGAATCAAGGGCGGAAGAATCTACTCCTATCCCATGAAGGGAACCCTGGATGCATCACTCCCCAATGCCGAAAAGCAGCTGATGGAAGACCAGAAAGAGGCGGCAGAACATGCCACCATAGTAGATCTGATAAGAAACGACCTGAGCCGGGTGGCAGAAGATGTAAGGGTAGATAAATACCGTTACATCGACGTACTGCATACCAACAAGGGCAACATCCTGCAAACCAGTTCAGAAATCAGCGGTCGCCTGCCCGAAGATTACCCGCATCATCTGGGCGAAATCCTCGATGCCCAGCTCCCAGCAGGCTCCATCACGGGTGCCCCGAAAGATAAAACCATGCAGATTATCCAAGAGGCAGAAGGCTACGACCGCGGCTTCTACACGGGCATCATGGGAATCTACGACCAGGGCGAACTCAACTCCGCCGTCATGATAAGATTCATAGAAGAAGAAACATCGCCGGTTGATTTTGAAGCAGATGGAGAAAAGAATTTCAAGGCAAGCGAAGGTAAGGGAGATGAGGCAAGCGAAGGAAAAAGAGATGAGGCAAGCAGAAAACTGTATTTCAAAGCAGGCGGCGGCATCACATCAAAGAGCAATTGCCGGAAGGAATACGAGGAAGTGATTCAGAAAATCTATCTTCCGATTTAAGAAAAAATAAATTACAGAATTTTTGCAAGTGGTTCAAGTACGGACTGAAAGCCCAAAAGCTCCTAGCCCTTTACCTTTCCCTTCGGCCGGTGACCGTTGGTTCAGGGCGTGTGGAGCTAACTTACGAAAGTTCAGCTGATGACATAAAAAATCATAAAACAGAAATTTGTAGAAACGATGAAACAGCAATTTGTAGAAACAATAAAAATCAAGAACGGCAAGGCCCTGGCCCTGCCCTATCATCAGGCAAGAATGGAGAGAACCATCCGCAGGTTCTTTCCATCCCTCGCATTAAGAGGTATAAATCTGGCATCCCTCATTTCCCCAAAAGAGGAAATGAACCTCTACAAAGCACGAGTGGTTTATGGCATCCAGGGCGTGGAAGCCATCGAGTACGCCCCCTACAAGATGAAGGAGATTCATTCCCTCAAGGTGGTAGAGGATAACAATATCGACTACACCTACAAGAGCACCGACCGAAGTGCGCTCAATGCCCTGGTGGCGCAGAAGGGCGATTGCGATGAAATCATCATCGTAAAAAACGGCCTGATTACAGACACCTCCTTCACCAATCTCGCCCTCTTTGATGGCAACAACTGGCTCACCCCCAAGCATCCCCTGCTCCATGGAACCAAGCGAGCCCAGCTCCTGGAAGCCGGCATCATCGAGGAAGCCGACCTCACACAAGAAGACCTCAGAAAGGCGGAAAAAGTGAGTCTCTTCAACGCCATGATAGATTTCGGAGAGCGGGAAGTAACCGAGATTTTCCTACCGGATTCAGCCGATTAAGTTGATAAAACTCACCATTAAAAAGTCCCACAGATTCCACAGATTTACACAGATTCATTCTTGCCATAATCGGGAGAAGGATTTCCCCCAAATATCCAAACAAAAAATCTGTGTTAATCTGTGAAATCTGTGGGACAAAGAAAATCCTACAGCTCTATCACTTCCAGATCATCCGGAACAAAGATTCTACCCTTGAAGTTTTCAGCAGCTTCACGTGTATAATTTTCCTTACGATTATCCAGCGTCTTCTCCTCCGTATGATAAAGAATAAGATTCTTCACACCCAGTTCCTCCGCCCGCATCCACCAGCATCATGGAGCTGGGATTCTGGAGCAGAAAACAGGTATTATAAATCTGGGAAACAGTAGCATTTCCCGTACCCAGCATCGTAATTTGATTCGTTATCTTATCCATTGTCTTATCCATAATCTTATCCATTGTCTATTTGATTCACGCCCACAAAACTACTCATTTTTTGATAAACCACCAAGAAAAAGCCCCAAAATCTTTGCGTATTCCAAATAATAATCTTAACTTTGCGGCATCAAACAAAAAATGGTTTCGATTATGGCAAAAATAGAAAGAATAGAAAGACAAAAGCGAATCTATCGCAAACGCATCCCTTACGGAATGCAGAACTTTGAAGATGTAATGGAAAGAGATTGTTACTATGTTGACAAGACCCCATTCATTGAGAAAATAGAAGAATCTAACATGTATTTCTTCTTCTTTCGCCCTCGCCGATTTGGCAAGAGCCTTACCCTCTCCATGCTCGAAAACTATTACGACATCAACAAGAAGGATAAGTTCGAAAGCCTCTTCGGCAAGCTTTACATCGGAGAGAATCCTACCCCCGAACGCAACAGCTACCTCATCCTGCATCTGAACTTTGCCATGATTTCAGCAGGATTGGATAATTACAAGAAGGGACTTGATGCCCACTGCTACAACAAGTTCAATTCCTTCTGCAACAGATACGCCAACCTTTTGCCACCAGGCATAAAGCAAGAGATGAACCAGAAGGAAGACGCCGTTGCCCAATTAGGATTTCTCTGCGACCAATGTGCAGAAGCAGGCCTGAAGATTTACCTCTTCATCGACGAGTACGACCATTTTACCAATCAGATTCTTGCCCACAAGGAGCATGAAAAACGATACCGCGAGCAGACTCACGGCGAGGGATATTTGCGCCATTTCTTCGACACCATCAAGGGAGCCGCCGGAGATTCACTGGGCAGAGTTTTCGTGACAGGAGTAAGTCCCGTAACAATGGACGATCTGACCAGCGGTTTCAACATCGGCACCAACTATTCCCTATCACCGGAATTCAACGAAATGGTGGGATTCACCGAGGAGGAAGTGCGCCAGATGCTGGCCTATTACGCTAGCGTGCTGCCATTCCGCCATAGCGTGGATGAACTGATAGAAGTGATGAAGCCATGGTATGACAACTATTGCTTCGCCATCAAAAGATACGGCAAGACAACCATGTACAACTCTGTAATGGTACTCAATTTTGTGGACAATTATATCCGCAACGATTACGATATTCCTGATAGCATGTTGGAAACCAACATCCGCATCGACTACGACAAGATACGCATGCTCATCCGCCACGACAGGGAATTTGCCCACGATGCCAGCATCATACAGGATATCGTGACCAAGGGATTCACCACGGGAACCCTGATGGAGAATTTCCCTGCCGAACGCATCAACGATCCCGATAATTTCCTGAGCCTGCTCTTCTATTTCGGCATGGTAACGATAGACGGCACCTACCAGGGCAACACCCGCTTCGTGGTTCCCAACGAGGTGGTGCGCGACCAGATGTACACCTATCTGCTGGATACCTACAAGGAGAACGACCTCACCTTTGAGCAATACGACAAGACCCAGCTGGAGAGTAAGTTGGCTTACGAAGGCGCATTCAAGCCCTACTTTGCCTACATAGCCGATTGCCTGAAGCGCTTCTCCTCCCAGCGTGACAAGCAGAAGGGCGAGGCTTACGTTCATGGCTTCACCCTGGCGATGGCGAGCCAATGCAAGTTCTACCGTCCTATCTCAGAACTCGACAACGACGGTGGTTATGCCGACATCTTCCTGCTGCCCCTTTGCGACATTTATAAGGACATGGAAGATTCCTACATCGTGGAACTGAAATATTGCAAGTCGGGCACCAGCGATGAGCAGTTGAATCATCTCTTCGAGGAAGCTTCTGCCCAGATAAGGCGCTACGCCGATAGCGACATCGTGCGCGAATCCGTGAAGACCACGAAGCTTCATCAGCTCGTTGTGATTTACCGGGGAGCAGAGATGGCGATGTGCGAGGAGGTGGAATAAATAAAACGGAAGAAAAGAAAGTGGAATAAAAGACATACAGAAAGAAAGGGCAAAAGCATTTACCCGATAGATAGGATAATGCTTTTGCCCTTTTATCGTTAACGGATAATGTATTTCAAGACGCCGATAGTAGCAATCTTGGCTTCATTATCTTCTGGAATTTCTATGGTATGGAAGCCATCTTTGTTGAGCGGCTGCAGTTCTATCTTTGAATGAACTTCCACCCCTTCTTCATTCACGAATTTCTCGCTATGAAACTTTTTAATGGTATATTTTCCGCCATATTCCTCGTAATATTCATTTACCTGCGAGAGTACGATTTCTCCCTCCCTTGAACCTCCATGATAACGTTCAAACACGCATAAGTCTCCATCCTTAATTTTCGGCAGCATAGAGTTGCCTTTAGCGTGAACCACGAACATTTCCCTATTCGGAGTGAATGGTAACGAGGATACATCCACCCATCCTTCCGCCTCAGGTTCCTCATATTCATCGAAGTAGCCGCAGGCTGCCTGAATGGAATACAGAGGGAGAAAACGGGTGAAGCGGTCGGAAGGAGAGATGGCATGAAGAATTGCTGTATTCGAACTGTTCTTTTTCTTCACCTCATCAAACATATCTTGCATCATTTTCCAACCATCTGTACTACCAGGCTGATAGGCATATTCTTCATTATTATTATAATACCATGTGCCATTAGCTGTTATTACAATACCGCCAACATAATTTATTTTGCCTTCAGCCAACCTGTTCAACATAGAAAGACGCTTCTGCAAAGCCTCAGCCTTATTTTTCGTGTCTTTAGATGCAGCCGTCTGACCTCCTTTGGTGTCAAAGATGCCGATAGTACCATCCTTCTTTTTGAAAATCCAGTCGGGATAGAAAAGTGCTTCTTCGTTGCGTTCTTCGCTGAAATAACGAATGGCAAGCCAGTCCTTACCGCTATCTCCATTCTTAAACCACCATTCTATACCATCCTGGCTCTCAAGATACTTATAAAAGCTCTCTTCCGTTTTTCTACCAGTATAGTCTTGCCCCAAGAAGAAAGGATGCAACAGGCATTTCTGCTCAGTCAACTCATCATGTTCTTCTGTATAAGAATACATCTTCTTCAAGACAAAAGGAACACTCTGCCGTTTTCGGTTTTCCTCTCTGCGCTTACGTAATTGTTCTTCGAGCAAAGGATGGTATGCCTTAAGCGTTTCCGTGATAAGGCGTCTGAATATACTTGAAGCTGAACCGTTTAATGCATCATGCAAGAAAATACGATACCATTTATCTTCGTCTTCATTCTTCAGAGCATAATACTTGAACCACAAGCGTAAGGCACTTTTCAAAGTTGGTACAGAACGCACGATGTTTCCTACCTTGCAATCATTATCTGATTGCGAACGTAGGATTTCCACCAAAGTGAAAGTAAAGAGTTTCTGCACATCACTCCTACTCCACTCACGCTCTACCCCTTTAGCCTCCTTGAGGTTGATTCCAATATTTTCGTAATCATAGAATTGAACATCTGAAACAATCTCATGCGCCAAATTTCCCTTCAAGTTGAGTCCTTTAGTTTCTAGTTTTCTTTTTACAACATCATCAAACACATCCTCATCAGTAATGCCGAAATAGCGATTGAATGTATCAAACACACATTGTTGGAATTCACCCGATTTACCCAAATCTCCATAATCTACACGTGACAGCATATCTGTCTTCAGATTCGGGTCGATGATGTAATCTTCCCCCTTTTTGTTGTAAGAGATAAGCGTTTTTGGCTTGTTGCCCATTCCACCATAATCAGCCTCTGTTATAGCTTTGCGCGAGAAGTTGGTATAAAGATAACCATTACGGAAAACCTTAGACACTTCTTCGTGCATGATTGGAACACGGAGAATTCTACCGATGGTCTGAGTACTGAAAATTTCAGATTTAATATCACGAAACATGACCAGAACCTGAGCACGGGGACAATCCCAACCTGTACCGGCTGCAGTTTTAAACAGAAGGTATTCGTATTCGCTATCATTCCGTTCCAGCCCCTCAGGCTTAGCCTTACCAGTAAACCAGGATGCAATTCTGTTTGCCTTTACCCCCTGCGAGATAAGATATTCTTTCGTAATCTCTTCCTTGGTAGGCTGCCCCTGTTCTATCAAGGTTTCATCATCATTTGGCAACTGGATGATAACAAGCGGATTCACATTTTTGCCGAAGGCCTCAATCTCCGCTTTAAGTTCCCTGCGCTTTTCGATAGCAAGTTTCAGCAGGACATGATCTTCATCTTCGCCTTGATATTTATCCAAATCCTCTTTCGTCTGGGTAACGATGCTCTCCTTGATCAGCCCTTGTGCTACCACATCTTCATGTTTTATTACCACATTCGAGTCATAATCTGCAGCTTTTGCCATCACTTCAGGAGGCGGAGTAGCAGAGACATGAATGCAGATTTTCGGGTCGAGTTTGCTAATCACGTCACGATTAGCTGCTTCGGTTACATTCAGATGGCACTCGTCGATTATAAATACTATTTCCACGCCGTTGGCATGGGTATTCTCTACAAAATCCTCGAAGTATACTCTACTCTCATGTCGCTCATCTGGATTTTCCGGTCGTCTGTATATACGGTTTCCGGCTTTCTCGCTCACCAGTTTTTGCCAGTTAATGAAAAGCACATCGTTTTTCTGCAGAGCCCCAAGGCTAAAATCTTCTATCGTCAACAATCGACCATGCTTACTCGTAGGGAAGTAGACATCAAACTTATGCTTACTCTGCATGGCGAGGTCGTCTGAGAATGTGATCCATACATAAGCCACCTCTCTATCCCAATCTGGCTGTTCTGCCATCTCGCAAATCATCTTCTGAGTCATATAAGTCTTACCGCTTCCTGTAGGAGCTTTCAGAACAACAGGAATCTGGCGATCTCTATGTCCCCATAATCGCTTTATATTAGCCACCAGTTTATCAACGGCTTCTATCTGAAAAGGTATCTGTTCCATACTTTCTTAAGCATTTAAAGATTTGTAAATATCGAGGATAGGCTGAGGAATGCTCTTAAGATTTACCCCAGAAAGATATTCGAAATAGGAATCGAAAGAACCGACGTCGCCCCAACTGAAAATATATACATTCTTCACGCCCTGAAACAGCTCTACTTCATGAACAAATTCGTTGAAATATTTCGGGCGATAATCTTCTTTGAAATAGATTGCCGTCCATACCTCATGATTTTTGTCCTTGAATATCTGATAGCTATCAGTTTTCTTCATTTCGTAAAGCGTATTCTCAGCCAAGGCCAGCAGGCATCCAGCCTTTTGGGCAAGGATTGTCTTGTCATGGTCTGTAGCCTGATTAGCCGTACTTGTTCCTACGAAAGAAGTGCGATAGTACTTGAGAGAATTGCCGAGAGGTGGGACATCAGCATCCATTTTATGAGTTCCTTCCAACACTAGGGCATCTTCTTTTATTAAAGTCTTAAACGACTCATAATTATTTTCGTTATCTAATTGTATTTCTCTAATCTGAGACAACAAGTCTTCGGATTTCAAAATATTCTTTGTTGTAAGTTTTATGCGACACAACTCTTCCGTCAAATTATTGTGAGCTACATAGCCTTTTATTGCAGCAGAAACTCGCGGATAAGTAAAAGAAGAACACACTTTATCCTCATCATCGTTAGATTGACACAAGATACATTGTCTAGTTCCACCATCTTCTTCATTCAATTGCATAACAGCCTGTAACGTAGTACCAGTACCAGCAAAGAAATCCATGACGCAAATGTTTTTATCTTCATAGAATCCCATTTTCACTAAATATCTTACTAATGAAAGTGGCTTTGCATAATCGAAACTTCCCACCAAACCGATACTACGCAATTCCTTTTTTGCATCCTCATTTGTTCCAACTCCTACTTGAGAATCTATTATGTTAGAGGGTATTTTATACGACTTATTAGCCTTTTGATAACGTATAGAAAACAACTTACTTTTAATCAAACAGTATGTACCATTCCCTATTTCGTTCATCAAATTATTCTGCCCCCATTTAAAATGACCTGAAGCTCTAAACTTTTTGGCATTCAAACCATTCTTTACCACCACCTCATCCAACAATTCTATTTTTTTGTCATCAGATGCAGAATACACACCATCGGCTATGTTGAAATGTACAGAACCTATAGGAAACTCTAAAGTACCAATAGGATTACCTGCATTCAACAAAGGGGCATCATCTCCATCCACATAACCCTGAACAAACTGCCGTTTAGGAAGAGGTCTTGATGTATAACATAAGACATACTCTAATTTTCGTCTTACTTTATTCGACAAAGAAGGTGGCGTATCTGTTCTTTTCCATAAAAAGACAGCTGCAAAATTTGTTGAGTCGAAAATTTGATCACATAATTCTCGTAACTTTGAAAACTCATTATCATCTATAGAAATAAAAATAACTCCCCTATCAGATAAAAGACTTTTTGCCAGCTTTAAGCGTTTAGCCATAAACGAAAGCCAAGAACTATGCCTTAGCGGATGGTTTGAAGGAACTTTTGCCCCATCAGGATATTTATCAAGGAATCTCTTATCCTTATACGTAAACCCATCACTACCCGTATTATAAGGAGGATCAATATAAATTACATCTACCTTACCTTGATGCGTATAATTAAGGCAAGTAAGAGCATGATAATTATCACCTTCTATGAGTATATGAGTAGGTTTTCCATCATCTGTCGTGATGGAAAGTTCTGGTACTTCCTCAAGAATCGGAATAGCATTTTCTCCCCCAGCTTCAAAAGCTTCAGGCACATCTATCCAATGAAGTCCAAAACGGTTATCTTGCTTAAGCTGAGCATTAAGATAAGCCACTTCACCCTCCAAATCTTTTATTTTCCGATGTAGTTCATCAATATTGTCTGCCATATTCTGATAGTTATTAATAGCTGCATCCAACTATCATCAGGCTACTCACAAAAAGACACAAAAGAAGGGTGTGAACGATTCTTAAGGTCTTCCGTGGCAAGCGTAGGAAAGTCTGAACCACCGTCAAATATAAGAATGCTCACACCCTATATCGGGCATGAACATTGACTCTACATATTTGACGAGAGGCTCACCTATGCTTACCACAGATGAAGCCAACCATTATTGGTGCGGTCGTATATTCAGAAAGAAAGTTTCCTACGCTTTTTCCGGAAGACCACAATAATAGTCAATGCTTTGTTTTTACTAAAATGTCTGGAAGCGGCTCATGCCGAATCCATGCGCAAAGGTACGAAGAAACCGGCAAAAAACAAAATGAAATGGGATTTATTTTCATTTTTATAACTCATTAGCTGGTTTTAGAAAAGCCTTTATGCTACTTTTAAACAGCATTTCGCCAACAAAAAACCTCTTTAAAATAGGAAAGAATACGGAAAATACAGCTTTTAATATTAAATAACGTGAATTTTTCACGAAAACTGAATTTTAATTTTGCACTTCTGCTTTTTTATCGTATATTTGCACCAAAATAAAAAAAGAATAGCTATGATACAGGAATTTCAAATACAAAACTTCTTCAGCATCAGGGAAAGGCAAACACTAAGCTTCCTTCCTACTAATGATGACAAGATGAGAAGCCAATACCTATACGAAGTGGCAGAAGGTGTTGAGCTCCTCAAGATTGGTATCGTGTATGGTAGCAACGCCAGCGGCAAAACCACCCTGCTCGATGCCCTCGCATTCTTCCGTCGCGCCATGCTCGACAAGCCGGAAAACAAGAATATGGGAATGGGGTACGTTCCTTTTCTTCTGGATAATCACAGCCGCAAGGAACACTCCTCTATGCAGATGACCTTCTGGCTCAACCGGGAAAAATACGTCCTAAGCCTGGAATTCGACGAAAAGCGAATCTACGAGGAGATGCTGATGGTTTATACAAGCTCACGCCCTACCAAGCTATATAGCCGCAGCTACCAGCAGGAAACAGACCACTCGGAAGTTACCTTTGGCAGCAAATCGGGCATCAACAAAGCCACCCAGCGAGCCATCGCCGGCAATACTACCAACAACTGCACGGTTATGGCAGCCTTCGGACAATCGAATGCAACCACATCACGGCTGAATATCGTGGCAGAATTTTTCTATTCGGGAATGCGAGACACGCTGAGCCCGCGCGCCTCCCTGACCTTCAATGTGAAAGACGAATTGCGCCATGACAAGGAGGACAAGAAGAAGCACTTCCTGTTACAGATGCTGAAAGCGAGCGACTTCAATATCACCGACCTTTCGCTAGATGAGCGCGAAGAGAGTATCACTCCGGAAATGGAAAAAACCATCAAGAGTGCTCCCATCCCAGAGGAAGCTAAGGTAGAAATGCTTCGCCGTGGCACGCTTAAGCATGATGAAATTCTCTTCCAGCATACGGGCGACGGCGGCGAATATACTTTACACGAGCGTCTAGAATCGGCAGGTACCCACAGGTTTCTGGGCATGTCGGTGGTGCTTTACTATGTGCTCCACCACAACAACTTCATCCCTATCGACGAGGTGGAAACGAGCATCCATTATGAGCTTCTCTCCTACTTCATCAAGTTGTTTCTTGCCAACAGCGAGGGTTCTAGCCAGCTGCTCATGACCACCCACGACATCAATCTGCTGAACGAAGACTACATCCGCCGGGATGTGGTATGGTTTACAGACAAGAGCCGTGAAGGCGCCACCCAGCTGAAGCGTCTCAGTTCGCTGGGCCTGCACAAGACGATGAATCCATATAATGCCTACAAGCAAGGCAAGCTGGTGGATTTACCATTCCTTGGAAGTATTTATCTAGATAAGGAGGATTAGAATATGGCAGTAAAGAAAAGTATAGCTATCATAGGTGAGGGCGAGACGGAGTGGTTCTACTTTGACTCGCTCCGCATCGCCTGCCGCTACCCCTTTAAGGTAGCACCCGATTTTCCACAACATTCCGATATTCCTCACATGGCAAAATTGGCAGAATCGTATGTAAAATGCGAAACTGACTATGTAATCTGCCTTGTTGATATGGATCGCCTGTTGCAGAATCCAAAAGAAATGGAAACTTACTCCAAGATACGCAAGAAGAGCAGCCGTAAGATTATGTGGGTGGAGACCAATCCATGCACGGAATTCTGGTTTCTGCTACATTTCCTGCCTCAACTATCCGTGAAGCATTACGACAGCTACGAGCAGCTCATTCCTGAGCTTCAGCGCTACATGCCTGGCTACGAAAAGACCGTAAGATATTTCCGCAAGAACAAGCTCTACAATTATCTCACGGAAAACGGCGACCTTCAGCGGGCTCTAAGTTACGCCAAGGAACTCTCCCGGCTAAGCGAAGCTACGCCAGAAGATAAGATTGCCTATACCCAGATGCATCAGGTATTCGAGTTGTTAGCATCGATGAATCATGATGAAACCTGCAAGGAAAGCGTCATACCGAATGAACAAATCCCAATCGGAGACAACCAGCAGGAGATTGTCAATTTTATCGTCAATAGCGGAAAAACAGATTTGAAATCCATTTCTAAAGCCACAGGCCTCAAAGTTTCTAGAACACGAGATTATCTCGAAATGCTCGTTGCCAAAGGACTGATAGAAGTGGAGAGAGAGTATAACAAAAAAATATTTAAAATAAAAGGAATTCCTAATATATGACAACAGACCAAAAAGAAAAATGTCGCAAGGCATATTACCATTCTGATATCGAGCCTACACTAGACCGACTCAATCAGATAAAGGAAATAGTCTCTAATTTTGAGAAGGATGGAGCAAATCGCCTTACCTGTGCCCTGGGAATGAAGCATAAGGATCTAGACGAAATAGAACAACTCTCTGCATTTATAGCCCAGGCTCGTGACAAGATGGAAAAAGAACTGGAACGACTGAAAAAGTTTGAACCCACTTTCAACAATCAATTTGCCACAGACCACAACAACTACTACAATTCTGTGAGCGAAGTTCTAAGACATATCAGAAGCCACTTATCTCCTCTGAAAATCATCCTTAAGAAATTCTGCCCGAGAAAGCATCCTTCGGCTAAAGAATGCGAAATGTATAATATTTCGCCCAAATCGGTAATCGATGCTTCATTACTTGGAGACGAAGTTTACCAGCCTGATTTGTTTGAACTGGAAAGCTTTCCGCCAGCAGTACAGGGGCTGTATAACGAGATGATTAAATTCTTCAAGGCAGAAAAGGAATGTATGGATATCTGTGCAGAAATTCTACAAGAAGAACTGGCTATACGCAAGGATCCTATCAAGAGTAAATGCATATTGGATAAATACAGACAAAAAGCATACAAACGTATGGAAAATGCGATTATGCTCATCCCTGAAGATACGATAGAGTATCTCAAAGCAACAACTCCCGCTTACCAGGCGTACCAGCACTATGCTTCGGAGGAAGGATTTGCGCAAGGAGAATTCCATAAGCAGAACTGCGCTTCTATGGATCATCTCTGCCTCATCGAAGCTGTGACAGAAACTGAGGATATTACCATCAAAGAGAGGGTGCTTTGGGGCAACAATCCAAAAACCATTAAGAAAATAAGGTACGTAATAAGCCACTTCGACGAACTGCTGCCAGCTGATTTCAAGCACAAACTGATGGGAATGTATGAATATATTTTCTGCCAATGGGCTTTGCCTGATAATGTGAAGCAGGCAGTAGAATACTTCATCGAGCACTACAATGGGAACTACGCTCCTGTAAAATATGCCGCAGTAAACAAACATAGTCTGGAATATAACAAGAGCTCCGAGATGGTAAAAGATTTCATATCCGGCATCAATGTACTTTTTGCAAATAGCAATAATGCAGAACTGATGGATTTTAGTGCTTAAAAAGTAGATTTCATTGGGAGTGGAATGGTTCAAAATACACAAAAAGTGTATCAGCTCGCATAGCTGATACACTTTTTTTATTGAATTCTTGCTTTGGAAATCTACTTTTTATGAAAACTAGATTAACTTTTTCTAAAAAGTAGATTATCAGTAGCCTATCAATCTACGTTCTTGCTTTTAATAATCTACTTTGCTACCAGTCAATCTACTTTTTAACTTATCTTAATATTAAGAATCCTAAGAATATAAACTTTTTTCATTTATCTACTATCTACTTTTTTTCTTGTCTATCTCTCAAAAAATACCGACCTTTGCAGCACCAAACCACATCAGGCATGGGCAAGCGAAGACCGAAGCCTGTTTCGATTTTGACTGATGAGGAATGGAGGCCCCCTCTCATCGAAACGGAGGGCATAGCCGGAAAGACTATAATTATGTCTAATCATAATTTCTATCCCAACACAGAGTTGGGCATCGACCTCAAGTTGCTTACCCGCAAGCCTGGACGCATGGGCATGGGCGAGTATCTGGACGGAGCCATCACGCACGACGGCGAAGACCACTTCACATTCGTGCAGAACGACTCCGAGAAGAAGAAGGATAAGGTGGTGCAGAGAAATCCGCACGTGTATGAAGGAACTTACATCAACGTAAACCGCAAAAACGACGGTACACTCTATCCAACCTTCAACCGACCTCGGTTCACGGAGAAATTCACCTTCCAGAACTTCTGCCTGCTGGCAGCCAAGGAGCTGTGTGAGATAGGTGGTCAGGGATAGATAATCTCTCAAATCTCAGTCTCAGTTAGGGAAAAAGTCACAATCCAACCCTTTATCCGCTTTTAAAGCGTTTATAACTTATTGATAATTAATTAGTTATATATACAATATAAAGGGATGGATGCCACATTTAAAACAACTGAGAGACTGAGACTGAGATTTTTGACAATCCAACTACAAGTAATATTTTAATTTAATTCTCTAGAAAGCAATGAATTACAACATTTTCAACAGCACCGCTCCGGCGATGCCCAAACCCAGCAAGGGCACGGAATTTGTGAAATTAGCCATCTCGCAGGCGTCAAAAGACATGCGAGAAGTGCTCATTCCGATGGCAATTCCGGCCTTGGCAGCCCATCTCACGGGCGTAAGATTCATGTATTCCGACAACAAATTCTATGAAATGTGCGGTCAGATGGGCCATCTGATAGGCCCTTCGGGTATCGGAAAGGCGCAACTGGGTCATCTTGTAGAGGCCATCATGCGCACTTTTCGCAAGCATGATGAGACTGAGTTCAAGAAACTGGTGGATTGGCAGCGACAGATGAAGACCAAGGGTGCCAACAAGGAAAAACCCGAGCGCCCTGACGTGAGTTTCTGGTTTCCGCCTGCCGACGTAACCAACCCAGCCTTCATACAGAATGCCATGGCATGCGAGAAACTGGGCGAGAGAACCCAATACCTCAACCTGCCCGAGGTGGAGATGGCGGATAGAATCTGCGGTGGCCACAAGCAGGTGAGCCAGATGGTGAGAAACATCTTCGACTGCCAGAGAGCGGGTGCCTTGCGCGCCACGGCTGATGGCGTAACGGGCAATCCCGTGCTCCGTGTGAATCTTACCTTCACTTCTACCCCAGAAGCAGCCCGTCTGTTCTACAAGAAAGACATCACCAACGGTTTCTTTGGGCGCATTCCATTTGCCTACAAGGCTCGTGGCGAGCGTAGCGGCAGAATTCCACGCCAGGGTTCGTATGACGAGGAATTCCTGAAGAACCTGGACGCCTATCTGCTTCGCCTGGACAACTGCAAGGGTACCTTTGTGGTGAAACAGCTCAACAAAGTGGCCGACCAGCTGGCAGAAGAAATGGCAAGGCTTGCCGATCTTGCCGATGACGATACCCTTTGGGAACTTTCCCACCGCAGCATTTTCTCGGCATGGAAGAAGGGGGCTGTGCTCTGGATTCTGAACGACCAGACGTGGACGCGCTCCATCGGCGAGTTCGTGGTATGGTTCTGCTATTACGACCTGTGGTCGAAGGTGAAGGTGTTTGGCGACATGTTCAAAGGATATGATTCTCATGAAGAAGAGGTGCAGAGAAGTGGTCCTAAGAACATGCTCGACAGCCTTGAGCATTCTTTCAACGAGCTGCAGCTGGAAGCGCTCCGCCTGAGCCTTGGAAAGAGCAAGGAGGGAACCAAGCACCAGATCGACGTATGGAAGAACCGCAAGTTCATCACCTATTGCAACCAGACGGGGCTTTACACGAAGACGCAGGAGTATCTTACGGGGTCGCCGGGAGCTAAGGTTAAGAGTGAGATGAAATGATGATTTGAACATAAATGAATTTAGATTTAGTTTTTATGGAGAAATATGAGATTCAGAAGCTGCGCGACCTGCCTATTGAGGGGGTCGCCGAGCAGCTGGGGATGGTGGTGAAGCGGCACAAGGCGCTCTGCCCCTTTCACGCCGACCACCATGCCAGCCTTTCGTTCAACACGAGGAGGAACAGCTGCCGCTGCTATGTTTGCATGGGGGATTCCGTGGGCACCATCGACCTGGTGATGAAATACCTGGGGAAGGATTTCCTCTCGGCTTGCCGATGGCTTGCGGAGGTGAATGGGGTTTATCTGGAAGATTCGCATCCGAAGATGGTTTCTTCCTCTTCACCCGCCTCCCTATCCTCTTTCTCCCCGGGTGCATCTTCGGAAACATCCTCGGAAGATTCTCAGGATGCCTCCCTATCCTGCTCCTTCGATGCCGGGAAGTATGCGAGATTCTTTGAGCATCCCTGGCTCAACGGGGCGGCTAGAAGATTCCTTTTCGACGAAAGAAGGATTGATGAGAGAGTGGCGAGATGGTGCAGATTGACTTCGTGGACGGATAGAAAGGGCGTGAGCTGGCTACAGATTCCCTACTTCGACATGGAGGGGAAGCTGATTGGGATTCAAAACCGAAATCTGGATTATAAGAAGAATCAAGAGAAGATTGTGGATTCAAAGGGTTCTTCAAGTTCGGAGGATTCGAAGGATGCCGAGGACTCAAAGGATGCTCCCCGATTCCGCTTTCCTTATGGTGCCCGATGCAGCATCTATAATCTTCCCGTGGTGAAGATGCTGAAGCCGGGCGAGAAGCTCTTCATCACCGAAGGGTGCAGCGACTGCTGGGCGATGCTATCTGCCGGGCACAAGGCAATAGCCATTCCTTCTGCCACGCTATTGAAGCCGGAAGATAAGAAATGGCTGGCTGAAATGGGAGAACTGCTCCACACGCAGTGGCACATGTTTCCCGATAGGGATGCGCCGGGCGAAAGCCTCTTCATGCAACTCAAGGAGATTCTGCCCCAGCTGGTGCACCACCAGTTGCCACCGGAGTGCAAGGATTTCAGCGAGTATTATCTGAAAGAAAAAAAATAGAGTTTAGTAATTCCTTAAGCAAATAGAAGGATTATGATAAATTGAAGGATTATGATAAATTGAAGGATTATAATAAATTGAAGGATTATGATGATAGAAGATTTCAAGATTCGTACGTACACTAAGAAGGAACTTGCCTTGATGTACTTTCCCGAGAGTTACCCTCGCACGGCCGTCAACCATCTGATGGCTTGGATTCGCCGCTGCGACCCTCTATGGGAGAAACTCCTGAAGATGGGATACTGCAAGACGAGCAAATCGTTTTCGCCTAAACAGGTGAAGGCCATCGTTGATTATCTGGGGGAACCGGGATAGGGTTTAAAGTTAAAAAAAAATGTGCCGCCATCGCACGGCATCAGCCACCATCGCACAACTGATGGTGGCTGTTTTTGTATCTTTGCATCGTGATTCAGAAAGCGCTGGAAAATCACTTTCCTAGTTGGAGAAAAATATTTCTCCAGTTGGAAAAATGAAAAAAGGCATCTGGGGGATATTCCGGATTGCTAGTATTAACAATTTAAAATCGTATTGCTTATGAACATGAAAGAGAACATGAAAGAGAACATGAAGGCATTCATTAAGTATCTCATCGTGGCCGTATGCTCTGCCATCGTCACCTTCCTCACCAGCTCGTGTACGGCGGGACTCGTGATTGGGAAGAACCAGCGGCAGCAGCAGGAGAACAACATCTCGACAAGGGCCGACTCTTCGCACTTCGTGCCTACTATTACTATTCGATGAAGAAGGTTTGCAAATACGAAGGAACGACTAGGGAGACCAGCGATGGAATCGCTGGGAACGGGGGCCAGAGGGGGCTAGCTGGGGA
>ERZ1034917.1150-NODE-1150-length-18061-cov-15.411141_pt1 | contig 18061 bp, 8 predicted proteins | sample MGYA00520605_ERZ1034917 | MGnify/ENA primary metagenome ERZ1034917 (study PRJEB33766, sample SAMN09781784) | gut metagenome | biome: gut microbiome | host: Homo sapiens | place: Madagascar | study: EMG produced TPA metagenomics assembly of the PRJNA485056 data... | reverse complement strand
AATATATACATAATAAATATTGGATAAATGGAGGTCTGCGTGCGGTTTCCCGTCAGGAGAGGGCTGGCGCAGCCGTCCTGAAATCCTGCGTTTGAAACATTCAATTCACATCAACGGCGTAGATCAGTAACATCAGGGAAAATCAGGGAATGAAATATCGGAATGTATTGGTTGGCGGTTCTGTCGGCTTAGTGTTTTTGGCCGGGTGCAAATCGTTCGATGACTATCAGGAAGAGCGCGTGGCCTATGCGGTGAAGCATTTCGAGCGTGCGCGATATGACAATATTGACGCGGAGCGCGTTCTTTCGCTCGACGAATGCGTCCGTCTCGCCGTGAAAAACAATCTCGATCTGAAGGTGTTCGGGCTTGAAGAGCAGGTCGCGAAGGAGATGCGGACCAGCGAAATGCTCGGAATGCTGCCGGAGCTGAACGTCTCCGACAACCTGACCGGGCGCAGCAACACCCCCGCTTCGAGCAGCCGGCAGGTTCACGGCACCGGGCCGGGCACGTACACCTATTCTCAGAGCCAGGACCGGAATGTGAACTATCTGAACGTCGATCTGGCGTTGAGCGTGCTGGACTTCGGGCTTGCCTTCTTCAACACCCAGCAGTCGCAGGACCGCATGCTGCTGCGGCAGCAGCGCACCCGCCGGGCGGAACAGAATCTGGTGCTCGATACGGTGCGGGTCTACTTTCAGGTGGCGGCGGCGCAGCGCGCGATCAACGTCGCCGGGAAGCTGCTGGAGGAGTGCCGGAACCGTTACGAGCTGATCGAGCAGATGGGCGATTCGGGGCAGATCACGCCGTTCCGGGCCTTCGACGAGGTCAAGCAGTTTGTCGAGATGGAAAAGCGGCTGACGAATTATATCCGCAGTTATGAGAACTCCTGCGTGGAGTTGCGTTCTCTGCTCGGATTTTATCCGAATGCCGCGATCAGGGTGGATGATTCGGTGCTCGACACGGTTCCGGAATTTGATTTCCCGGAGATGGAGCTGATGGAGCAGATCGCGCTGATGAAACGCCCGGAGCTGTATGAGGTCGACATGCAAAAGCACATCAACGTGCTGGAGTGCCGGAAAACGCTGGTGATGATGTTCCCGAATGTGCGCATGTTCGTCGACTTCACCAACAGCAACAACAGTTTCCTCTATCACTCGACCTGGTGGGAGCTTGGAATCCGCGCCGCGTACAATCTGCTGAAGCTGCCGCAGCACATCGCCCGTTATCAGGCTTACAGCGCGCAGGTGGATGCGGAGGAGGCCCGCACCTATGCGCAGGCGATCGCGGTGATGGCGCAGGTCCGCATCGCGCACGCCAATCTGGTCGCGACCCGCGAGCGGCTCAATATCGACACGCGGGTCAACGCCGCTTACCGGAAGAATCTGGAGAAGGCGGAGGGCAGCAGCCGGGTTTCCGGCGAGCTTTCGCAACTGGAGCTTGCCCACATGCGCCTTGCCGCCGCCGAAACCGAAATTGAAAAATATCTGTCGCTCGGCAACTATTATGTTGCGTATTTCCGCATCTTGAACACCCTCGGCATCGAAAACCTGCATGAAACCACGGTCGCCGAACTGAAAAAGCGTCTGGAGGACGAACGGGTCCGCGCCGCGGAAGAATTGGCGCGCGCCAAGGCGGAGTATGAGGCGGAACAAGCGAAGATCCGCGAGGCGGAGCAGCAGTTGGAAACTCCGGTGGAACCGCCTGCCGAACCTGCCGCCTGATGCAAATGTGGGAGAGTTGAACAATGAAACTGAATGACTGGGATATGTTCCGGTTGGAAGACCGGGTGCTTTTTGAAGCCGCCGCCGCCGCCGAAATCGTCGGCGCGGCGGAAGCGGCGCAGGACAACCCGAATGCGAATGTGAGCGAAAGCGAAAAGCAAGCGCAGGAGGAGCGGGAGGCGTTGAAAAATGCGCCGCCTGAAAACCCGTCGCAGGCGCGTCCGAACGGCGAGTCACAGAATATTCCCGGCGAACCCGCCGGAATCGACGCGGAGCTGGATAAGCTGATCAACGGGGAGATCGGTTCCGCCGACCTTGCCGCTGACGCCGTTTTTTCCGATCCGGGAGTTGAGAATGGCGATGTCCCGACGGTCACGGTGGATTTTATCGACCGGGGCGGCACGGTTTCCACCGGCCGGGAGCTGGTGGTCATCAACTCCGGCGTTGCCGATGCAGACGACATTGTCGCGTCGCTGAAGCCGAATCAGGAGGCGTTGCTTCTGGATCCCGACCGCGATGCGATGGAGCAGATCAACGATTACTTCGACCGCCACGACGGCGTGAAATATGAGGCGCTTCACATTCTCAGCCACGGCAATGGCGGTTACTTCGTGCTGAACGGAGAAGTTTTCAATGCGGAAAACTTCGATGCGGCGGAGTGGGCGGAGGTCGGCGAGCACCTGACCGGGGGAGGCGACATCCTGCTGTACGGCTGCAATCTCGCCGACGGCAAAGCCGGGCGCGAACTGATCGGGCTGATTGCCGACGCGAGCGGAGCCGACGTCGCCGCCAGCGACGACGCGACGGGCGTCTCCGGCGACTGGGAACTGGAGTACCGGTTCGGCACGGTGGAGGCCGAAAGCATTGCGGTCGACGGCTATATGCACAACCTGACCAACTATCTTGTCGTGAATGAGAACAGTTCCGGCGAAGGCTCGTTCGCGTGGGCGGTCGGCGAGGCGAACAAGAATGGGGGAACGGACGAAATCACATTTGATTCCAGTGTTTCTTCCATTCAGTTTTCTTCAGCGTTGAACATAACGGACGGGATTACGATCTCCGGCAATCTTGATGCGGACGGTTGCATTGCTACGACTTTCACTGTTTCAGGCTCGTATCGCATTCTCTCAGTGAATGCCGATGTCGCCGTTGAGATTCGGAATATTGCTTTTGAGCGGACGGGAGGCTCTTACAGTAACGATGGAGGATTGATTTTCAATTCGGGCGATCTGACTTTGAATAATACCTCTTTCAGCAACGGCAAGGGCAGGAACGGCGGTGCGATTTATAATGGGGAAGACGGAACGCTGGTCATTAATCGCGCTGTTTTCAGCAGTAACAAGGCGACATCAGGCGGCGGAGCGGTTATCAACTACGGCAACGCCGCATTCTCCTCTGTCCAGTTCGAAAATAACAACGCTAAATTCGGCGGAGCGATCCTCAACATCGGCGACTTGCGAATATCTGATGCTGAATTCAATGACAATCAGGCAACATCTCACGGTGGTGCCGTTTACGGCTCTGAAGGATCGGTCGTGGTTGCGGGAAGCGTTTTCTGTAATAATTCCTCCGGGAACAGAGGCGGCGGAATTTACGCTGTGGGCGGTTCTTATCGCTTTGTCGATGCCGTCTTTCAGGGGAACAGCGCCTCAAAATCTGCGGGCGCTGTCTGGATCGGCCAAAGCGGAACGCCAATAACGATGCATGCCGAACGGACTGTATTCAAAGACAACCATTCAGCCGGTGACGGCGGTGCGCTTTACATTACCTACTCTTCCGAGGCCGTCTTCAGCGAATGCGTCTGGGAAAACAATACCGCCTATTACGGAAACTCCAGAGTGGGGAGCCCCGATGCCACCTGCGGCGGGGGAGCCATTTTTATCGAGCGGACAAGTTCCCTGACAATTCAGGATTCGCTTTTGCAGGGAAATCGAGACGAGGCAGGTCATGCGGGGAGCGCGATCTGCAGTTATTCCGGCAGTCGGATCGCCATGGTCAATACCACGCTGTACGGCAATTCCGGCTCCGCTCTCGGTACGCTTTACAATCCGCAGGACGGCACACTCTCGCTGGTAAACGTCACGGTTTCCGGAAACGGAGCGTCCGGCGGAGCGATTTATAATGCTGGCGGCGCGGTTGCCGTTCTGAACAGCATTCTGACCGGCAACGGGGGGCTGGACGTTTATTCCAGCGGCGGGAAATTCGATATGCGGCACTCCGTCTACGGCACGGCAGACGGTTTTAAGGGAAACCCATCCCTTGGAAATCTTGCCGGAGAAACCGCGGATATTTTTGAGAATGGCGGAGTGCCGGCCGACAACGGCGGCAGAAGTGATTCGATTGCTCTTCGGTCTTCCGCTGCGGCACGCATGACCGGAGCTGACGTTCGATTGGGATACTCCGCGTCTGGGCAGCTGATGACTGTGGAATGCCGGACCAATGGAACATGGCAGAGCATGACGGCGGCTTCCGGCACCGTCCGGGTGGAACAGCTTCAGCATGATCAGCGTGGTTATTTGTACGGTGACCAGCGGGGAAACGCCGGTGCATTTCAGGTTTCCGGTTACATCGCGTGGAGTGGAGAGAAGAGTTCCGGGGACGGAATGCGCTATTTTACAACGGGAGATTTGCAGGCGGCGTTGAATGATGACTCAGTCGATACGCTTCATCTGGCAAATACGCGGATTCTGCTTGATGCCGACACCTGCCTGACGGTGGAACGGGATATCACGATTACAGGAGATGCCGCCGACAGGACGCTGCTGGTCAGAAAAGGCGCCACCGGGATTTTTGCGGTCAGCGACGGGACTTTGACCGTTTCCGGACTGTCAATGAACGGGAACGCGGAGAACGTACAGGAAGGGGGCGCACTGAAGATTGCCGAATCGGGAAAGGCTGTGCTGCAGGGGGTCACGCTTTCCGGATTCGGGGTTTCCGGCGATGGCGGAGCGATTTGGAATGCCGGTGAACTCGTACTCTCCGATTCCGCGCTGATCAATAATTCCGCAGTGAATGGGGGGGCCGTTTTCAACTCCGGCAAGCTGGTGATTCTCTCGTCCACATTGGCGGACAATACGGCAAAGGGCGGCAAGGGATCTGCCGTCTATTCTTCCGGCTCGGCTACTTTGGTCAATACCACCATCACTGCCCATAATGACGATTTGACCGAGCTGTCCGGCGGCGTTTATGCCGCCACCGGTTCCGAACTCCTGGGGCTGAACAATCTGGCCGTTTCAAACGGAGCGCATGACTTTCTGTTGGAGGGGGAGGTCAAAGCCGGCTTGAAGTACAACATTCTCTCCCATGCGGATGGTTTGGATGCCACCAATCAGGGCGGTGCCGCCCACTCCACTGAATTTCTGAGCGGCCCATCGAACAACGGTGGCGGCATCCCGACAATCCGTCTTGCCGCCGGAGCTCTTGCCGCCGGAGAACGCGCGCTTGTGGTCGGCAGGAAGGGGGATGCTTTTTATTTTTCGACGGATCGCGATACCGGAAACATGCAGTGGCAGGCACTGAATCCGGAGGACGCGGGCTTCGTCACCCGTTCCGCCGCCGAAACCGTCGCGATCTGCCTTGATCGCGATGGGCGCGGTGCCAGCCGTCTGGCGGGGGGATTTTATGGGGCGGGAGCATTCGCGCCCCGGGCGTTCTGGGCATATTACTTTACCGATCCCGCCCGGGATGCGGCCGATGTTCTGAATGCCGATGTTTACCTTTATCTTCCGGAACAGGGCGGTGTCGACTTCACCTTTACGAACGGCATGAAGGATTACGACCGCATCGTCGATAAGACAATCTATCTGGCGGATGCCGAAATACGAGTGGAAAACATCAAAGTTGGGAACGATCTCCAGATCGGAAACACCGATATTGAATTCCACTTTGTTGGCGGAGAAAACACCGTACTGACCTCTGTTTCCGCTCTGAACAGTATTTTTACGATCCGCACCGGGGAAATTCCCGACGATGCGGCCAGCGGTCCCAATGCGGTTTTTGACACAGGTGTGCCGCATGTCGCAATCTCAATCGAAAATGTCACAATGACGCGCGACATTGCTCTGAAAGGCAATGGAGGCGCCGTTCACGTGACGGGTGATGTGGAGCTGGCAGTGCGGCAGTGCGAATTTTCGGACTGTACCGTGTCCGGGATGGGCGGAGCGATCTTCGGCATGAGCAATCTGCTGGTGCTTGGCGCGCATGACATTGCAGTCTACGGACCATCGATCAGCATTGAGGAGAGTGTTTTCTGCGACTGTTCGGCTCAGGCCGGCGGGGCGATTTACATTGATGACAATATGGCCGGTTCCAAAGTCGATGTTGCCGGAGGCGTTCAGCTGGTGGGCATGAGCGGCTTCACCCAGAATGTATTTGCCGTGGGTAGGGCGGAGGGCGACAAGGCGGGAAGATTGATTCTTTCCGGTTCCCGTTTTGAGAATAACAACGCCTCGATCATCGGCGGAGCGGTAGCGGTGGCTCCGTTGACCAGCGGCAGAACGATTGAATCGGCTAACGGCCGCTATTCCAGCTATGTCCAAATGCAGTTCAGCAATTCGGTGAGTTACTACCGGGTAGAGATTTCCGATTCGGTATTTACAGACAACCATACTTCCGATGCCTATTCCGGCGGCGGAGCAATTTTCTACGAGGTGAGTGGCAGGCCTGGGCTGGATGCTTTCAATTTTGAATTGACCGATTCCGTATTATCCGGCAATTCAACCGGAAACTACGGTGGCGGAGCTGTTTATTTCAGCGGCTATACACCCAATCTGGCAATGAGTACGGCCTCTATAAACGTTTCGGGCAATACAATTACAAATAACAATACAACCGGAGACGGCGGAGCGATCCGGCTGACGGAGAACACCAGTGGCGGCGGTCCCTATCCATTTTTTGCTCAAATAAGCATCGAAGTGCTACCGTGGGTAGTAAGGACCAATGATATTGTACTCTCGTATTCTGTTCCGACAGTGGCGAGAAGCCTGTTGTATGGCGGGAGCGCTTCTGTAGAGCAGATGAGTGTCACGGGGAAAATCACCCTTCGTTGCGAACTGAATTCATTCAGTGAAAATACTGCTGAAAAATCCGGCGGAGTGCTTTCTGCGGATATCAAAAGCATCGGCGTCCAGATTGATCTGATCAATTCCACACTGGCTTTCAATGCGGCGGGAACCAATGGCGGCGCGATTGATACGCGGTATGAAATGCGCCTGAATCTGATCGACTCCACTGTGGCATGCAATACGGCGGCGAATGGCGGAATTTCTGCCGACGCGGTCGTGGTCAATGTGATCAACTCGATCGTGCTCGGCAACGGCGGCGGAGAGTTCGCCGTCGCCAACGGCGGAGAGATCCATACCGCTTATTCGATTTACGGCCGGGAGGCCGCCGGAACGGTCGCGACGGATACTCATTCGCAATACGCGGTATTGAATGAGGTGTTCGGCAAGGATTTGCTTGCGGTATCGGATTTGACCGCATACGGCACGCTGGCGATCAGTGCGGCGGGGCTTGCCTTCACCTCGGGAACGCAGGTGGCCAAAGTGGGTGATGATTTCTATTTCCTGCAGGATGGAGCGTGGGTTGATATGAAAGGCAACACCACGACGGTTTCACGGGCTGATTACATCATGGCGGCACAGGATTCAAGCGCCGCGAATGGAATCGTCCGCGTGGAAACCAGCCGGGGCGGGTTCAATGTCGGCGCCCATGCGATGGTGGAAATTTCCGTGGAAGTCAGCACCGAAAAGAGCTACGACGGCACCACCGCCGCACCGGTTGACGGAAACGGCGGTTACATTTACAGCGTCGACGGCATCGTTTCAACCAATGATGGGCTGCTGATCGGTGCGGATCGGGTTGAACTGGAACAACTGGAATACACCGATAAGAATGCGGGCAGGGATATTCCGCTTAATGTCAAGGGCGTTCTGGGGGGATTCGAGGACGGCTCTCTTTATATCGTCACTTTCAGCGGCAAGGGGGATATCCATAAAGCGCAGTTGACCGTAACCGGCAATACCGATACACAAATCTATAACGGCAGGGAACATACGGTCAACGGTTGGTCGGATGTCACTGGTCTGGTTTCCGGTGATACCCTGCAAAGCGTAGCGGGCGTCGCCGCCGGAACGGATATCGGCGAGTATGATCAGGTGCTTTCGGATGCGGTGGTTGTGGATGCCGACGGCAACGACATGAGCGGCAACTACGAGATCAGCTACATCGACGGCAAGCTGACGATCAATCCTGCGAAGGTCATTGTAACCATCGATGCCGGAAAGACCTATGACGGAACCACCGACTACGACGTTGCAAGCGGCAACCATACGGTTACGGTGAACAGCGACGAGTCGGGGCTGCTGGATGCGGATGATTTTGCGCTGGAATCCTTCGAGTACGGCGGCAAGAACGTCGGGAAATATACCGAAGCGGACGGAACGAACGGCAGCACCGGTTATATCGGCAAGTATGGCGAGAATAATTTCATTATTGACTACGTCTATACCGGCACCATTCGCCACGCCGTCATCACGGTCGATGTCAATGCAGAAAAGGTGTACGATGCGAATACCCGTCTTGGTCACGATGAAGCGGATTATGCACTGGCCGGCAGGATCGGCAATGATGATGTGGATTTCGACATGGATTCACTGCAGGCGGAATATGCGGATGCCAATGTCCACTCCGGCCGGGAACTGACCGGAATGGCGGGCAGCCTGACCGGGGGCGACAGCGGCAACTATATTCTGGTCCTGACGGGGAAAGGCGCCGTCACGCCGCGGCATGTCACGGTGACGGCGGATGAGCAGAGCAAGCTGCGGGGAGACGACGATCCGATACTGACCTGGAAGCATACCGGCGGTGTCCTGCTGCAAGGTGATTCCATCGATGGAACACTGATCCGGGAACCGGGCGAGGAGGTCGGGGACTACACCATCCTCAACGATACGCTGCAGGTGAACAACCCCAATTATATCCTTCACTATGTGGAAAACCTGCTGCATATCACAGAAAATCCGCGCGACAACCAGCCGGAGAGGATTCCAGACAGCAGCATCAATGAATGGCAGCAGCCGTATATTTACAATCTGAATTATACGATGTCCACCGAGGCCCTCGGACCGGGCAGCGCCGGTTTTTACTGGGAACCGCGCGGGATTTATCGGTTCGAGGCTCCGACTTCGGTTCTTGATCCGATCCCGGATGGTGAAAATTCTGTCAGCGGCAGTTTGAACCTCCGTGAGGCGGATGACTCCCTGGAGGATTATCTGGAAATCGGTGGCGTCCGGTGGGAAACCATCCTGAATCGGCACACCGCGTTCAAGGATGATTTCGAACTTCTGCTGGATGATTATATCGGTGATGCGTTTTATGAAAATGCCCGGGCGGAGGCGGAAATGGCGAAATTTTCCCGGGCGCTCTACTGACGGGGAGAAGCGAAGTGAGATGGTGTGCGTTTTTTCTGCTGCTGTTTGCCGCCCCGGCATACAGCGAGGCGGTGAAGGCGGTGCTCTTTCCGTTCCGCGAGGCAGTCATCGCGGCGCGGGCGGAATCCACTTTGCTGCCTTACCGTTTCAAGCTCGGCGAGCCGTTCAAGGCGGGGGAGGTTCTCACTGCACTGGACGACTCCCGGTATGTGCTGGAAGTCAGGCGGGCAACGGAACAGGCCGACTTTGCCCGGGCTGTATTCGAGGACAAGAAGCAGTTGCGGGACAAGAACTTCACCAGCGATTACGAGCTTAAAAAAGCAGAATTCGACTTGTCTGTCGCGGAAAGCAGCCTGGCGGATGCGAAGCTGAATCTTTCGTATTGCATCGTGAAAGCTCCGTTCGCGGGCAAGCTCGCGGAAATCCGGACGCAGGAGTACGAAACGGTTCGTCCGGGGCAGCCGCTGTTTCGGATCATCGACGACAACCGGCTGCTGGCGGTGATGAACGTTCCGTTGAACGATGCCGCGCTGACGACGGTGGGCAATCCGGTTGTCGTTTCGGTTTCGGGAATGGACCGGAAGGCGAAGGGAACCGTATATGAGGTGGCTCCGCAGGCCGACCACCGTACCGGCACCGTCCGCATCCGTGTGCTGATCGACAACGGCGACGGCAAACTGCGCGCCGGCATGACCGGGGAATTGATCCATGACGAATGAGGAACTTTCCGCCCGGCTGAAAGCCTTTGCTTTGATGCTGAAATACGGACACGACCTCTTCGGAGCCGGAGATTTCGTGGATGCGGCGGCGCTGGCGGTCAACAACAGCCGCCAACTGCTGAATTTCCGCACCGCCACGCTGCTGGAACTTACCGGCGGCAAAGCCTGTGTGATCGCGCAGTACGGGCTGGCGGAGGCGAATCCGCACTCGCAGCTGGCGGTGCGGCAATGCCGGTTTGCGGAGTCGCTGCAGCTTGCCGATGAACCGCAAACCGTCACGCGGGAAAACGGCCTGCCGGATGAACTGGCGGAACATGACGCGGTCTATTGCTGTGTGAAACTGCGTCCGCCCGCGAACCTTGAGGAGACGGATTTTACTTTCATCTGGCTGCTCGAATATGAAAAGAGTGTGCCGCCTTATGTCCCGAATACGGTGAAACTGCTGGCGGCTTCGGTTTCCGAAGCACTTTATTACCAGAGGCTTTGCAAAAGCCGATTCCGCCGGGTCAAGCGCCATGTGAAAAAGAGGTGGATCTGGGGAGTGGTCCTCGCCGCGCTGGCCGGCGCAATGTTCGTGCGCGTTCCCGAAAATGTCACGGCGGAGTTTACGCTGAAAGCGCCGGAAATCACGAGCGCCTACGCCTGGTTCGACGGGCTGATCGCGAAGTGTCTGGTTCAGGATGGAGAAACCGTGAAGCGGGGCGATGTGGTTGCGGAATATGACACGGAACAGCTCGCCTACCGGCTTTCCGGCGCCCGGAGCGCGCTTCGCGAAGTTGAGGCGGAGCTTGCGCTTGAACAGCAGAATGCTTTTACCGACGAGACGCGGCTCGGACAGGTACGGCTGCTTGAAGCCCGCCGCGACACGGCGAAAGTCGCGGTTGAGGAGGCGCAGTGGTATCTGGAACACTCCGAAATTGCGGCTCCGGCGGAGGGGATCGTGGCGCTGGCGGATGACCGTGCCGAATTGCTTGCCGGGAAAGCGGTCAGGACCGGCGACAAGCTCTTCGAGATATTCGGCGGAAACGGAATGGTTGCGGAAATACCGGTCGATGAACGAGAGGCGTCGGTGCTGTCTCAACATTTCCGGGTGACTTTATTTCTGCACACCGCGCCGGAAACGGCAATTCCGGCTGAGATTCTGGAAATTTCGCATTACCCGGAGCTGACCGAGCAAAAGACCTACTGCTATAAAGTCCGGGTAAAACTGCAGAACGCCCCGGCCGGACTGCGTTACGGCATGCGCGGCGTCGCAAGGCTTTCCGGCGGCCGGGTTTCCATCGGCTACCGGCTGTTCAAGAGCGCCGTACTTTACTTCCGGGGAATGTGAAATGGCCGCCGCGGAACCGATGACCGGCGTGTTGAGAACGGATGTCGAACTGATCCGGGGCGGGACGCCGTTGCTTTTCGACCGGCAGGCGGATGCCTATTACCGGATTCCTCCGGCCATGCTCGATGTCGCGGCGTTCCTGACGGAATCCATGCCGGTTTCACAGTTCCTCGATAAACTCAGGTGCAACGGCATTTCGCTGGAGCGGAGCGAGCTTGTGAAACTGCTGGCATTCCTCCGGCAGAACAACCTGCTCGCTCCCGAATACGGCCAGATCGGCGTCAGGCGCGAGCGTCGGGCGGAGCAGAGGGAGAAGACCGCTTTTCTGCGTTTTTCGGCGGCATACCTTTTTTTCAGGCTGCCGCCGTGGCGCCCGGAGCGCTTTTTTGAGGCCATCAGGCCGTATGCGGGCTGGATCGCATCGAAACCGGTGGTTCTGGCGCTGCTGTTTCCCGCCCTGCTGGGGTATCTGCTGGTGGTCCGGGAGTTCGGGACGGTACGCACGACGTTTCTGGATTCGCTTTCATGGGCGGGGCTGGCGAAGTACTTCGCGGCGATTTTGTTCCTGAAACTGATCCATGAGGCGGCGCACTCGCTGGCGGCGATCCGTTTCGGCTGCCGGGTGCGCGGGATCGGGGTGGGGTTCATGGTGTTCTATCCGAGGCTGTACACGGATACCACCGACAGCTGGCGGCTGCCGCGCGGGAAACGGCTGCTGATCGACGCGGCGGGAATCATTACCGAGCTGCTGCTCGGCGGAATCGCGGCGCTGCTGTGGAGCTATCTGCCGCCGGGAAGCGGGAAATCCACGATGTTCTACATCTTCACGGTCAGCACGGTTTCGACGCTGTTCGTGAACGGCAACCCGTTTATCCGCTACGACGGTTACTACATCCTGTGCGACCTGCTGAACATCGAGAACCTGATGACCCGGTCGGCGGAATATGTGAAGCAGTGCTGGCGCTGGTATTTCCTCCGGCTCGGAGAGAAACCTCGCAGCAAACGAGGGCTGCTGCTGTTCGGATTCGGAATCGGTTCATTCTGTTACCGGATCTTCCTCTACACTTCAATCATCCTGCTGATCTATCACAATTTTGTGAAGGCGCTGGCGATCGTGATGATGATCCTCGAACTTTACAGCATTCTGATCTATCCGTGCTGGCGGGAGATCCGGACGATCCGGGCGCTGTCGAAGCGTTCCGCCGGGCGGGCGCGCTGGTTTCCGGGCGCAGCCGCGCTGGTGATTCTGGCGGGAATCCTGTTTCTGCCGCTGTCGTGGAGCATCTCGCTGCCGGGGGAGACGGTTCCGGCGGCGCGTAGGCTCGTGACCGTTTCCGAGGGCGGCTACCTGACGGCGAAGCTGCCGCGCCGGGCAAGGGCGGTCAGGGAGGGGGATATCCTGTTCCGGCTGCGTTCCCCGCAGTTGGAAACCGGAATCGAACGGCTGAAAACGGTTCTCAAATACGACCGGACGCTGTGCGAGCTGCAGCAGCTTGACGAAAAACAATTTTCCGAAAGCCGGGTGACGGCTGAAAAAATCGCTTCGGACCGGCTCGGACTGGAAGAACTGGAACGCCGCCGGGAAAACCTGACGGTGCGGGCCGGAGCGGACGGCGTGTTTGTCCCGGCCCTGCCGGATATGTCGGAGGGGGCGTATCTGCCGAAAGGGCTGCAAACCGGCGAGGTCGTTTCCGAGAGGCTGATGGTTTACGCCTATGCGCAGGATCGCGATATCGGCAAGCTGAAAGAGGGAGGCCGGGCCGTCGTCTTCGTCCGGGATTCGCCGGCGGAACATCCGGCCCGGATTACGCAGGTCAACCGGATTGCGGCGCGGCTGAAGGATTCACCGCTGCTTCAACACTACGGCGGGCCGGTTCCGGTTTACGCCGACGGGCAAAATCCGGGAGAATATTCGTCGGTTCTCGCTCTTTACCGGATCGAACTGGTGCTGACGGAGGCCGCCGGCCTGCTGCCGGGGCGTTGCGTCAGTGTGGAAATACGAAATGCGGAACGGCTGGGCGAACGCATCAGGAAATTGATCCTTTCCGTCATCCGGAGAGAGTTCTGATCCCGCGGCGCAGGCCCGTTGCCGCCCCGCAATTCCCGGAAACGGGAGTCATTGCCGGAAACGGGCGCTCCACTCGGGGTTGGCGGGGCCGAAGTGCTTCAGCATCACCAGGGGATCGGTTGCGGAAGCGTTCACGATTGTGACGCCCTGCTTCGCGGCGGATTCGGAGACGAAGTATTCGTCGCTGGTCAACTGCCCGAAGCGGATCAGGGCCGGAGTTTCCAGCGCAAGGCCGTTCATCGAACCGTGTCCCTGCATCACGATCAGCCCGTAGGCGGCTTCGTCGCGGATTACGGCGGTACGGCCGGGCAGCACGGTCAGCTCCTTGGCCGAAACCGCCGGGGATTTGTAGCAGATCCAGCGGTCGAGATAGCCGCCGTCGCGCATTTCGGCTTCGGGGCGGGCGTCGACCGGACGCATGAAGCGGTGTCTGCCGAAGTCGGGATCGACGTTCAGCTCCCAGTCGATCACTTCGACGAGGTAATCGAAATCCCCGACGCGGTCGGCGGGGCAATCCTTCCACAGCAGCGATTCGGGCACGATCTGGTCGTCCACGAGGCTCTGGTACATCGCGTACACGTCGCTGGCGACCTGCGGCTCGTAGGTGCAGAAACTGCCGGGGGCGTGCAGAACGCCGGGCGGAACATCCCAGCCGGTGCCGGGTTCAAGCCGGTAGGCTTTGGAGAGATTGGTGATCTTGTTGTCGCCTCTGGTGAAGTTCACCAGGCATTCGCGGACCTGCTCTCTGGTCGTGCCCGGCTCGAAGCCGAAGAAAGTGAACGGGAAGTGCCCGCCGTGATTGTTCAGCTGGGGCGGGAAATAGTAGCATTCCGGCTTGCCGCGTTGGCCGACCAGCTTCGCGTGTTCGTCGCGGTGATGGATGTGGTGGGGCAGGGGGCCCAGGTTATCGAAGAATTTGGAGTAGACCGGCCAGCAACCGTATTCGTTCCAGAGCCGTTCGCCGAGCAGCTCTGTGCCGAGTTCGGCAACCGCTTCGGTGAGCGGGATCAGTTCGCCGCCGGGCGTCACGAGGTGGCTGATTCCCTCGTTCCTGCCGGTCAGCGGGCCGTTGTCGGCGGGGGTGGTGCAGCCGAGCCAGCGTTCGTCGATGCCGCCGCGTTGACCGCCGAGCGCGTAGTAGTCGTCCGGATGCAGTTTGATGCGGCGGCCCGGAATGCAGAAGGAGCGGGGCACCCAGTTGGGGGCGAGCCGGAAAATGCCGTTTCCGGCGGAGAAGGCGTTGCGGATGGCGGAAGCGGACATGGTGAACCTCCTTTATATGGTTTCAAAATGGAATTCAAGGCGGGTGTGGACCGCTTCGCCGGGGGCGAGGCGGCGGGCGACGCCGTCGGCGATATCGGCGGAACGGCCGCGCAGCGAGGCGTTGGTCGGTTCAAGGCCGAGCGCGTAGGCTCCGGCGAGGCAGTTCTTCCACTGCACGAAATCGGGCAGTACGTCGGTGTTCCAGACGAGGGTCACTTTGACTCCGAGCTTCCGGTTCAGTACCGCGATCCTGCCCTCCGGCAGTTTGTGGAAGAAGCACTGTTCGCGGTAGTCCGGCGCCGGTTCGTCGAGCCGGTCCCATTCGGCCAGCCCGGCGGCGGCTTCGGCGTCGCGCGGCACGACTTCATGGGGCGGCGCCTCGAATTCGAGGTCGGGCGACGCGAAAGGATAGCCGAAGTTGCAGTGGTACAGGAGTTCGAGGTAGTCCTCACGGGGGGCGAGGTTGGTGATGGTGTCGCAAAGTGTGATCGAGTTGTCGCCGAAACCGGTGGAGACGGAACGCTCCAGTTGCAAATATTCGCCGAACATCGCGCTTTCGCGCAGCGTGCCGACCGCTTCGAGCCGGTAACTGCCGCCGGAAGCGCCGCGCCGGATGCCGACATCTTCGGCGGCGAGGTGGGAGGCGCGGCCGTGCAGGCCGTGTTCCCCGTCCGGCACTCCCGCGTTGCGCAAGCCGGAGGTGGTCATCAGTCCGCCCTGCCAGCTGCGCAGCCAGCCGGTCCCCTGCGGTTCGTAGCGTTCGCCGGAAACGTAGCCCGCCGGGGCGCGGAACACCAATGGAATCCCGCGGAACGAACAGTCCACCAGGTCCATTCCCCGGTCCGGCGCGACCGTGAACGCCAGCCCGGAACCGTTGCGGAATTCGATCAGCCTTGAGCCGCGACCGGGGCCTTCAGCAAGTTCGACCAGTCGGGCGTCGGCGAGCTGTTCCATGCTGCCCGCGTAGCGGCGGGCGTCGGAGAGGTTGCAGTAAGTCATAATTCATTCCTCCATCGTGAGTTCAAAGAGTTCGGCGTCGCGGAAGCGGTCGAAAGTCAGCGCGAGTTCGCCGCCGGTGAAGCGGAACGGCACGGTTTTGCCGTCCGAGGTGCGCCGCACCCGCTTCGGCGTGAACCCTTCCGGCAGCTTCACGGTCAGTTCGACATCGGCGAGGGTGATGTTCGGCAGCTCCTCCTGATAGTCCACCATGCCGAGCAGCAGCGTGCCGGGAGCGGCGCACTCCAGCAGTGTCAGTTCGACCGACGCGGGCAGGTTCCGGGAGGCCGTCACGAACATCGGCAGGTGGCGGCGGAACAGCGTTTCGCCGAAGCTCTGCTGGGCGTACTGCCGTTCGGCGAGCAGCCCGGAGTAGAGGTAGACGCAGCGCCCGCTGCCGTAAATGTGTTCGGTCAGCCCCGCATAAGCGGTCGCGACGCCGGGCGGATTGGAGTGGATCGACGCGTAAAGTTCGGGATCGTTGACCGGGAAATCCGGCAGTGTGACGGTGCCGTCCACCCGCGTTCCGTCATGGGCTTCGACCAGCGGGTAACAGGTGCCGGAGCAGGAGATCAGTTCGTCTTCGGCGGCGAGGTAGCAGACCTTGTCGGTATCCTTGCCGGTGTAGCTCACTCCGAATACGTCGGCGAGCTGAAAGTCGCCGTCCGTGTTGCCGAACCGGTCGTAGAGCGAGGTCTTGCCGGTCGCGATCAGGGTGCCGCCGGTGGCGACGAACCGGCGCAGCCGTTCCGCTTCCTCCGGCGACAGGTAGGCGGCATGGTTCACGATGATCGCCTTGAAGCCGGAATAGTCGCTGGTCCGGTCGGTGATGACCTTGTAGGGGACGTGCAGGCGGTTCAGCAGTGCGGCGGTGCCGAGCACCTCGTCGAGCACCGCGTTGTGGCGGATGTCCATATTCGCGCCCTGTTCAAAGAGTTCGAGCAGGGGCAGGCGGTTTTTCGACTCGTCCACGCAGCTGGACATCGAATAGTAAAGGCCGACCTCCGCCCGCAGCACCGGCCGCAGCCGGGCGGCGGCCCGGCGGAAGGGTTCGAGCTTCCGCACGATCTTGCCGAGGCGTTTGTAGAAGTGTTCGTTCAGCGTGCCGTCGGGGTTGATCGCATCGATGAAGAAGTAAGCGCCGCCGTTGGCCAGCGTGGTCGCGGCATGCAGGTAAAGTTCCTCGTCGGATTTGGTCGAGGTGTGGTCGTGCAGCGACACGCAGCGCGAGGTCATGAATTCATAGGGCTGCATATTGGTGTAGGCCGAAAACGCCTTGGCGCCGAACCGCTGCTGGAGCCTGCCGCCGTAAAAATCGCCGGAGGTGTAGTCCGACGCTTCCGCGATGCCGGAACTGGCGCCGAGGAACCAGCCGTGCAGCACCGGCGAAAACTGGTGGGTCACGGTCGTGCCGGGCCGCGCCTTGCGGGCATGGCCGGTCAGCTTCATCGCGTACTCCGCCATCGAATCCTCGCGCCAGCGCTGGAAACGGACCCATGCCGGGTCTCTCCAGTCGATTACCTCCGGGATTTCCGCTCCGGTTGCGGCGCGGAATTTGGCGCGGCAGGAATTGCAGCAGCAGACCGTCGGCCAGAAGGTCATGTCGATGAAGATGCCCGCGACCGGATAGGCGAGGATTTCGGAAATTTCCGTGCAGCAGAACTCCACGTACTCGTCGTTGTTCGGGCAGCTCCAGTAGTAGCGGTTGCCGTGGTTGTTGCCGGTGCGGTCGCGCATCTGCCACTGCGGATGGGTTTTGGCGGACCAGTTATGGTGGATGATGGTGTGGTAGGCAACCGGGATAATCCCGGCGTCGGCGAGTCCCCGGACGGTTTCGCCGAAGATGTCGCGTCCGTTGAGTCCGGCGTGCATGTGGCCGACTTTGGTCGGATAGTAGCTGTTGCCGTTATGGTCGCAGGCGTAGACCATCGAACTCTCGACGCCGGAAAGCTTCAGCATCCTGACATACTCCGCCGGGTCGAAACGGCTCATGAATCTGGGGTTCAGGTCGGTGATGTGGTTGTCGATCAGCATTCGGGAATAGCATTTTTCCAACCAGGACATGGCAATACCTCTTTCGTTGTGAGATGTTTCCTGACTATATTATACTCGAATACAGCGAAAATGACAGGCGACAAAACCGATATTCCTAGCACGGATCACGGATTTTCAGTGATTTTATAGTTTATTTTAGAGCTTATCCCTGAATAAGCTCTTAGGAAAATACAATCTTTTGAGGTATCTTTTCTGCCTGATTATGAATCCAATTTTGTGCTTATGCTTGTATAGGCGAAAGGATTTGTTGAATATTTTTTAAAGAGATTTTTTCCGGCTATTGCCTTTTTGTCTTTTTTATGGTATAATTAGATACTGTTGTGCGACGACAGTTGACGCTGCCGCCCCGGTTTCCAGTTTGAAAAGCGAAACGGGAGATGTTAAATTGATTTTAACACGACGAATGCAATGCTGGGCCATCGGTTTGACGATGGCGGCGGGGAGCCTGATGGGGTACGGTGCGGAACAACTGAACTTTC
>ERZ1034917.1148-NODE-1148-length-18067-cov-9.049578_pt1 | contig 18067 bp, 15 predicted proteins | sample MGYA00520605_ERZ1034917 | MGnify/ENA primary metagenome ERZ1034917 (study PRJEB33766, sample SAMN09781784) | gut metagenome | biome: gut microbiome | host: Homo sapiens | place: Madagascar | study: EMG produced TPA metagenomics assembly of the PRJNA485056 data... | reverse complement strand
ATTTCAAGAAAGATGCTGATTTTTGTCTGTATTTTTCTTAACTTGGCACAATATATGCTAGTATATCATGGGATTAAAAAAAGTTATGGAGTTTGTTATGGAAATTGATGTTGCAAAGGGATACCTGAATTCATTAAAAAAATATCCTCTGCTTTCCGCCGATGAAGAAATCGCGCTTGCAAAAAGAATCAAGTCTGGAGACAAGGAAGCGTTCAATCTGCTTGTTAATTCCAATCTTAGGCTTGTTGTAAGTGTTGCAGGAAGATTCAACAAAGGTGCGTTTTGCATTATGGATTTGATTCAGGAAGGAAATCTTGGGCTTATGGTTGCTGCCAAAAAATTCGATCCGGCGTTTGGAACAAGATTTTCAACTTATGCATACAGATGGATTGTACAGCGCATTATGAAATTCATCAGTGCCAACAGTTCTCCGATTTTGCTTCCGGTGCATAGGGAAACTCTTTTGCGACGTATTCAGAAGTTTCAGAATATTTTCTTTCAGCAGAACGGAAGAGAAGCCACGGTCAAGGAACTTGCGCTTTTTGCAGGAATTTCAGAAGAGAGGTTGAATGATGTTCTTGAAACTTCTTATACAGTTGCGTCTCTTGATACTGAAGTTTCTGATGAAGGAAAAACAGTTTCGCTAGGCGATATTATCCCGGACACAGCGTTTTCCCCGGAAGAGCTTGCAATCAGAGAGGATTCTAAAAGCTGTGTTAATTTTTTTATGGATTCTTTAACAGGAATAGAAAAGAGTGTTTTGCGGCATCGTTACAATTTTGACTATGACTTGCATTCAAAAAGTTTGCGTGAAGTCGGTAGAATTGTAGGATTGAGCCAAGAGGCAGTGCGCCAGGCTGAACTCCGCGCCAAAAAACATCTTAAATCTGCAATGGAGAGTGTTTTTGCTGTTTAGGGCATTTTAGTCAGTTCTTAGTCTCCTTTTACTGTCAATTCCTCTTGCGCAGATTGAGGGGCTTCGGTTGTGAATTTTATTCAGCGCCGAAGCCTCTGTTTTTTTTGCATTTTTTACTGAAAAATCAAGAGAAATTTTCATCTAATTTCCCTTGATTTCTGCTAATCGTAAATCGAATTCCTGTTTTTATAGAGTTTGTTGTTTTATTTTATTTTTATAGGTTCGGAATCTATAGATGCTGTTCTCCACATAAAATTTTCTTGACCTTCCATTTCAAGTTCAAAACTGTATATATATTGTTGATAGCTGAATTTTTATTGAAACTTTATATTTTATTCAGCTATTTCAAAAGTTTATTCAAAGAAGTATGATGTGCTTATGAAAATGATTCTTACTGGCACTGGAACAAGCCACGGAATCCCTGTGATTGGATGCGGATGCAATGTGTGCCGTTCAAGTGATCCGAGGGACAACCGGCTAAGATGCAGCGCGTTTCTTGAAAGTCCTGTAAATATTCTTGTGGATGTCGGGCCGGAATTTAGAATTCAGGCGTTGAAATATAAAATTAACAAACTTGACGCGGTTTTTATAACGCACAGCCATGCGGATCATCTTCATGGAATTGACGACTTGCGCGTTTTTAGCCACACAAAGGCTCTTGACCCGGCGCATCCGGACAACAAGGAAACTGAAGGAGAAGGTCTTAGAATTTACACGACAACTCACGCGGAGCATGATATTCGGCACAGATTCGACTACATTTTTACTCCGATGAAAGAGGGCGGCGGAAAGCCAAAGATTCAGATTATGAGCGCGGAAAATATCAGCGAAAAAAATCCGCTTTTTATAAACGGAATTGAAATTCTGCCTGTAATGCTCAAGCACGGACATTTAGATGACATGGGACTTTTGTTCAGCGAGGAAGGGAAGGACGGAAAAAAGCACAGCATCGCTTACCTTACGGATTGCAGCTTTGTGCCGGAAAATTCAATTGAGCTTGTAAAAAACAACTCAGGAATTCTTGAGCATCTTGTAATCGACGGATTGCGGCTGGAACCTCATTCGACACATTTTTCATTTGCACAGGCACTTGAGGTGGCGCAAAAAATGAATCCGCGCAACGTTTATCTTACGCACATAACACACAACATGAGCCATGTTCAAATAGAAGATTATGTAAAAAGCATTTTGTGGAAATTTCCTTTGCTGAAAAAAAACGCAGAAAACGGATTTTATGTAGGACCTGCCTACGATGGACTTGAGCTTGTGTGTTAGCCTTGCATTTTTTGCATGAAAAAATTCCCTGGCTGGTTTTTTTTGCAAAGTCAGTCAGGGAAATGATAGATTTTGTTTATTTTACTTTTATAATATCTGAATCCAAGATTGCGGTTCTCCAGACGTAGCGTTCTGGGTTTTCCATTTCATTAACTTCAAAAGTGTATGCGTACTGCGCAAAAAGATAAGATTTGTTTGTGCTTTTAAGGAAATAGCTGAAGCCTGTTGCCAGAAGCTCTTGGCACTCTTTTGTTGCTTCTTCATCTATTTTCCAGTTTTTGCCGCCGTCTTCTGATTTTAAGATTTTACTATCTTCTTCATAAAAAACAGGATTTTGTGGATTAGTATAGTCTTTTGCGTCATGAAGTTTAGTTGAAGATATTGTTTCTGATTTGTCTCCGATGTAATTTCTAAACCAGATTGTGTCATTGTTCCAGTCTGTTTCTGTGCTGGAATTTTTTGCATAGTAGGCGATTCTTGTTCCCACATTGTCTCCTTCCGGCGGAATAACGTTTAAAACTTTAACAGTTGGCTTTGTTCCGTCATAAGATAAGTCTATGTGGCGGCTTGTTAAATTTGAATAGTCGATGTCGCCTATTCCGTCTGTAGCGGTGATTATGATAATTTCTGCATCCAAGTCTTTTGAATTTTGTTTTTCATCTGTAACTTGAATACCAATGTTGAACTTGTATTTTTCGCCCGGCTCGCAAAGCGGATAAACAAATTTATATGTCTGTCCTTTGTATTGCCATGCGTCTTGTAATTCACATCTTGTTGTCCAAAAGTCTTCCATGCCTTCGATGTCTTCAAGTCTTCTGATTTCAAGGTAAGTTGCATCCCTTGGAAGCGCAATTTCAAACTGGATTCCGCCTGAAACTGCTGTGGCTTTTACGTGAGCTGTTTGTGTTATTTCGGCTGCGTTTTCAATTGAGCGGCTTGAATTGTGCACAACGCCATTTTTCTTGATTCTAAGGTCAAGGACTCTTGAGCTTGTGTCATTTGAATCTGAACTGCTTGAGCCGTCAGAACAGCTTGTAAAGCAAATTGCGCAAATCAATGCGATTCCAAAAACAAAGTTTCTAATTTTCATATAAATACCTCAAGGTCATTTTACCCCCCCCGAGTTTTGTCAAGAGGTTAGGCCGTGAAATTAGAAAATATTTGCGTTTAAAACAAAAAAGACTGCCAGGTTTTGGCAGCCTTCTTCAAATTCTAGCTTTTAAGGTTAAAACTATTCAGCTTTGTTTGCGCCTGCGTTTGCAGGAGTTACATTGATTTTCTTTGTAATGAATCCAGAGCGGAGACACTGAGTGCAAATTTTGATTGTTCTTGTTGTTCCGTCGATTTCTGTCTTAATCTTCAAAAGATTTGGCTTCCACTGACGGCGTGTATGATTGTATGATTTGCTTACTCTGTTACCGTGCATTGAATGTTTTCCGCAGACATCACATGATCTTGACATATCTCGTACCTACCTAAAAATTTGTTCCTAACAGTGCAAATATGATATAGAAAAAACATACTTGTGTCAATGATTATCTCAGGGCAAACGAATGTATTCAGCATAAAACTGGCTCCCAGGCACGGTTTTGTGCTTCAAAATCGCGCAATAATGCGCTGCACTCTGATTGTTGCAAAGTAACTATAGAATTGCCCGCTCACGCGGTCGCAACAATCAGAGTGTTTTTGCCCCAGGAACCGTTCCTTCGCGCAAACTTTACTTAAATTATTTATAATGCGTTTGCCCTGATGATTATATCAAATCCGCAGCTAGAACTGATTTCCGTTGAGAAGCATCTCCGCTTGTTTGCGTGCGTTCTCAAGTAAAGCATCTAAATCTTCATCGGTTAAAGCATTATCGGTTTGACTTGAATCCGACTTCGCATTTTTTTTGCTTGACTTCGGATTCGAATTTTTCTGTGTCGTATCCATCCAGTCTTTTAAGCCTGTGTGCTCAACTTGGTAAATGAACGTTACAATCTGGCCTTTTGTGCAGACGCTTTCAGGCTCGAATGTGGTTTTTGTGGTTGGTTTTGCGATTGCGCCGTAGTATGCCCAAGAAACTGGTTGCTGATATTTTGACGAGCGCGGAACATCGGTAAAGTTATCAATCGCAATCATCGACATTGAGCCTGAGCATTTCCATAAGATTTCAAGCGCATCGCCACGTGTGCAAGGAGCGTTTCCGTTGAATGTTTTTCCTTCTAAAAATCCTTTTTGGTAAGCCCAGAGTGCCGCATTGTAGAAAGAATCGCTTGGCCTTACATCTTTGAACGGATTTTTACCTGAAACTTTTGGAGACCCTTGCCAGCGGTAAATGTATGTAACAACTTGTCCTCTTGTGCAAGGCTCGTTTGGAGAGAATGTTGTTTTTGATGATGGTTTTGCGATTCCTTTTTCAACTGCCCAGGGAGCAGAGCGTGCAAAGTCATCGCTTGACTTCACATCTGTAAATCCTGCAATTTGTGTTGCTTCTTCCGGCTCGCTTGGTTTGATTCCAAGTTTGTCTTCTGGAATTGCTTTTAGGATTTTTCTTCCGAGCTTTGGAGAATCTATCCAGTTGCTGCCATGAACAACTTTTATTCCGTTGTCGTGAACATATTTTTTTCCGTATTCAAGAATATTGCACCCTTGAACTATTATGTCATCCTTGAAAGTTGGAATATAGTCTTTTTGCGGATTGTCTTCGTCAAGAATAAGCTCGCCCACATTGTAGCAGTCGCTTATGTAGCAGTCGGTGCTTGTGAATCCCAAAATTCCGGTGGCATAAGTTCCTGTGATTTTTCCGATATTATAGCAGCTTGTTATGGTGCTTGCCGCTTCTGGAGACAAACCGTGAATGAGCTGCTGGCCAAGGCATACAACTTTTCCCACAATTCCTCCTGCAAGCGAATTTCCGTATCCGAAGTTTGCGTAAGGAACTGTAACTTCGCCTGCGTTCATGCAGCCTGTGATGTGCGTGTACATCATCTGCATTGCAATTCCGCCAGCCCGTGCAGAACGAAGATCACCAAGAGCCCTTGTTGTGGTTGTGTAGTTGTAGTTCATGTAGTCTGTGTCGCTTGTTGTTATGATGATTGGAGAGGCGTTGTAGCAGTTTGTGATTCTGGAGTCTTCAATTTCTGTGAACATTCCGCCTGCCATCACATATGCTCTGCTGGTTTTGTTGCCTGCGCGTCCTGTATGCACTTTGATTTTTCCGCCTGAAGTGTAGCAGTTCTCTACGATTAAGCCTGCCGCATAATTTGAAATCGCCGCCACCCTAAGAGTGCAGTTGTATTTCATTTTTGTGTGGCTGATGTCGATTGTGTAGTTTACGAATCCAAGATTTCTAATAAATGAATTGTTTTCCGGAGATATTGCTCCGAAAAGAGCGTATGCGCGTGTTGCCTCGGCTTCTCCCATAAAGATGTCGTCGTTGTGGTCAATTATCGTCATTCCAGAAATTACATGGCCGTTTCCGTCAAAAGAACCTGTGAATTCTCCGCATCCTGCATCTGCTGCTTGAGGATATTTTTTTATCCAAGAGCCACCGTAAGCTGGAGTTCCTCCGAGCGGAATCCAGTTGCCCCATTTTGAAAGGTCGATGTCGGCAATCAGCTTATAATGATAATTAAGTCCGAATCTTACTGAGTTGAGCTGCTCTGCTGTTTTAATCAAGTATGGATCTTTAAGAGTTCCAGTTCCGCCTTCAAATTTGAACGGAGTTTTCTTTAAGACTGCCGGTGCGCCATCCCAGTACGATTGGGTTTCTGCGGGCTGAGTTTTCTTTGTCTGTTTTTGCCGTTGCGTTTGTTGTGATTGCGTTTTCCTTTTTGTCTGCGAGAAAACTGGAGCTGCTGCAAGCGCAATTGCGCTGATTAAGATGATGGTCTTGAAAATTGATTTTTTCATTTTTTCCTCCATAAGATTTTATTTTGATTATTTTAAAGTTGCTTTGATTCAGAATTTTTTAATCCGCTTTTATCGGCAAGAAATCTTCTGCAATCACATATATTGTCTCGCCGTTGTACGGATTTTTTGTCGGATAATGCCTTGCGTAATCTCTCGAGCTTCCAACTCTTGGACCTGTAACCCAGATGCGTGTTCCGCCTGTGTAAACGTATCTAAGCCAGCCGCCCCAGTCATCGCCTGAAAGAGCACTGTCCAAGAAATGCCGGGCAGTTCTGTTTGAAGTATAAAATCCTGTGTCTGCTTCCACAGCTGTTCTCGCCTGATACCAGCCGATTTTGTCCGCATAAAAACTTTTGCTTGCTGCAGCAATCGCGGTTTCAATTGTGCAAGGAGCTTCCGGCGAAATTGTCTTTTCAGAAGTTTTTTCGATTAAGCCGAGCGTGTCCATAAAGCCCATTGGTTCTCTTGCCCATTTTGCAATCTGCGCGTTGTCGCTATATTTTTCAAGCTTTGGAGTGTAGGGTGTGTACTTGATGCGGGAATTCTTTTTTACATATTGAAGCGCGCGGTAAAAATATGTCGCCATTTGCTGACGGCTCAAAACTGTGTTCGGATTGAAAGCTCCTGATGGTTTTGCGATTCCTGCCGCAGCGGCTTTTCTTGCGTAAATGTTTTCTGTGTCAGGAAAAGAAAGTTTTGAAACAGGCGTGATTTCTTTTCCAGACATTTTTTCTGCGAGATTCACCGCAAGCGAAGCGCATTGCAGTTTTGTGATTTTTGCCGTGTAGTCGTTTCCAAAAAGTTTTTCGTCAACCAAGCCGTTTTGGAAAGCCCAGTTCACGTCGTTTTCTGCCTTGCCGCTGACTTTTGCTTTTGCAACTTTATCAAGAACTGCAAAAGAACTCGGCCCGTCAAATTCAAGCGATGCGTTTTCCAGCGCTTCATCTTTATAAACTGTGTTCCATTGCTTTGTTATAATTTCCATATACTGCTCATAAGTTCCGTCCAAGCCTTTTCCAAGCGCAAAGTCAAATGTCGCCCTGTTGAAAACTTTTGGAGAACTGTTGCAGTCTTTTACGTTGTTTCCGCATTGTGAGCAGGATTTCCAGTAGACGCGTTCTCCTCTTGAATTTATTCCGACGAAATTTTCTTTTGTGATTTTGTGGTCGATAAAATGATGTCCGTAGAATCTTCCGTCTTCAATTGGTTCTGGTTTGTTTTCAGAAAGTTCGTATGAAAATGTGTGATTTGGATTGTATTCGCATTTTCCGCAGAATTCGCAGGAATAATAATATTTGTTGATGTTTTTGCAGGTTGATTTTTTGTAAAGTTTGTCGATTGTGGCAAGCCTTTCATTATAAACGTGATTATTACAATGCAGTTTTGTAGCCTTGTCTCCAAGTTTTGCGGCTGAATAAACATCTCCTGTGTAAGTTTTTGTCCTGAACCTAAGAAGAAGATAGCTTGAAAGCATGTCGTCAGGATTTTCAAAAATTCCTCTCATTCCTTTCGGAAGCTGATTTTCAGGAACGTAAAGCGTGCAGTCCCACGAATTCATTGGCGTGTTTGTTGATGCAAACATAGATTTTGCTTTTACATCTGTAACTTCTTTGAGAAATTTTCTTACATCGACTTTTTGACTAAGCCACAGATTTTTTAAATTCCGCGGATAAACATGCGCCCAGTTCATTTTATAGTCGTATGCGAATAATGGTTCTGCATCAGGATTGGCAATATCGAGAATTATTGTTTTTATTCTTGCGCGCTCTTCTGGAGTTGTTGTTTCATTAAGATAACGGCTTATTTTTTCTGAAGTGTTAGGATTTATTCCTGCTTTTTTGATTTTTTCTTCTGTGATTACAAGCGTTGTCTGGTTTATGTCGGAACACAAAAAATCCGCCTGTGCCTGCGTGTAGTAAGGATATTCGCCTTTTGTGTTTTCTGGCCAAACGTAAGCCGGACTTCGTTTTTGCGCAAAAGAATTCTGCAAATTAAAAATTGCAATGCTGATTAAAATTAGAATTTTAGAAAAATACTTTTTCATTTTTTCTCCATGATTTTTTATTGTCCCAATGTCATTTTTAGCCAGTCCATAAAGTGCGAATGTTCAAGATTATAAATGAACGTTACGACTTGCGCTTTTGTGCAGGCTGATTCAGGCTCGAATGTTGTCGGTGTGATTCCTGTCGCAACTCTCATCCAGTAAGCCCAGGAAACAGCGGAATGATATTTTGACGAGCGCGGAACGTCGGTAAAATTGTCCGCCGGATTCATCGGATAAGAATTCGCGTGTTTCCATAAGAATTCGATTGTGTCTCCTCGCGTGCAAGGAGAGTTTCCGTTGAAAGTGTTTCCTTTGAAAAGTCCTTTTTCATAAGCCCAGAGCGCCGCATTATAAAAACTGTCGCTTGGCTTTACGTCTTTGAACGGATTTTTTATTGAAGACTTTGGTGAGTCGTTCCAGCGGTAAATATAAGTTAGAACTTGTCCGCGAGTGCAAGGCTCGTTCGGAGAGAATGTTGTTTTTGATGAAGGCTTGGCAATTCCATTTTCAACCGCCCAGGGAACAGAAAGCGCAAAAATATCGTTTGACATCACGTCTGAAAATCCTGCGACTTGTGTTGGAGCTTCCGGCGCACTTGGCTTGATTCCGAGCTTGTCTTCTGGAATTGCCTTTAGGATTTTTCTTCCGAGCTTTGGAGAATCTATCCATTTGTCGCCTGAGACAACTTTTATTCCGTTGTCGTGAACATATTTTTTGCCGTAGTTAAAAATTTTGCAGATTGGAATAGCGATGTCGGCTTTTATTATCTGGTGAGGTTCTTTGTTCGGATTAAGCTCGTCAATTTCAAGAGTTCCCGCGTTGTAGCAGTCGCTTACGTAGCAGTCAGTTCCTGTGAAGCCCATAATGCCTGCGACGTAAGTTCCACGGATTGTTCCGATGTTGTAGCAGCTTGTGATGTTTGTTGCGGTTTCTGGCGGAAGATTGTAAATGTTTTCCGGGGCATCGCTTATTCCGACCCTCGCAACGATTCCAGCAGAAAGAGCCGCAAGTCCCCAGTTTGCATACGGAACTGAAATTTCGCCTGAGTTCATGCAGCCGGTTATTTTGCTGTATTCCGCCCGCCTTGCGATTCCTCCTGCTATAACCATCCTCTTGCTTCCGCGTTGCGTGTCTATATAGTCCGTGTCGCTTGTTGTGATTATTAGAGGAGAAGTGTTGTAGCAGTTTATGACTTTTGTGTGGTCAATTGAAGAAAGAAGTCCGCCTGCGTAAATGAACAAACTGTTTTCCTGCTCGTCGGCGCAGCTTGCGTGGATTTTGATTTTTCCGCCTGATGAATAGCAGTTTTCAAATGTTCTGCTTGATGCGTTTGGTGAAAGAGCCGCCGCATTGAGTGTGCATCCGTTTTTTAGCTTTGTGTAGCTCACATCGATTGTATAGTTTATGATTCCGAGGTCTTTTACAAAGTTGTTTTGCGCTTGTCTGAAATCTTTTGGTCTAATCATTTCGGCGAAAAGCGCGTAGGAACGTTCCGCAAAGTCTTCTCCCATAAAGATGTCGTCGCTGTGGTCGATTATCGTCATTCCTGAAATTACGTGGTGGTTTCCGTCTAGTGAGCCTGAAAATTTTCCGCTTCCCTTATCCGCCGTGGCTCCGCCATAAGACGGAGTTCCGCCGATTGGAATCCAGTTGCCCCATTTTGAAAGATCGATGTCTGAAATCAGCTTGTAATGAAAATCAAGCCCGAATCTGATTGAGTTTAGCTGCTCTGCTGTTTTGATTAAGAACGGATTTTCGGCAGTTCCGTTTCCGCCTTCAAACTCAAACGGAGTTCGCCTCAAAATTGCCGGCGCGCCTTTCCATTGCTCTTGCTCCGAAGTGTCGATTGCGAGCGTTTTTGCTTTTTCAATTTCTTTTTCCTGCTTTATGTTTCTTTTTGCTGTGGCAGATTCTTCATCTTTTTGAGATTGCATTTTTATGTATTTTACAACGAGAATTTTTTTATCTCTTTTTATTATTTTTGTGGATGTTTTATTTGCTGGTGAAAGTTTTGTCTGCTCCGTAAAATAATTTTCGCCTGTCGCCTTGTAAGTTACCGTTGCAGAAAAAAATGAGTTCGGTTCAAGCGGACCTTTTGGCTCGTAGACAACCGAGCTGATTTCGCACATCGCGCTTTTTCCTGAAAGTGCGCCCGGCATTCCTTTTTCATTTAGTTTAAGTTCAAATTTCGGAATCAAAGAAATTGCCCTGCCGCTTTGAGATTGTGTTTGTTTTGTCTGTGAAAAGGAATTTTGCAAAATCAAGACTGCCACAACAAGATATGCTAAAAAGAAATTTTTTATTTTCATAAGTCCCCCGAAAAACTGCTGTTTATTTTCCGTAAGTTTTTTCTATTTCTATAATCTGATCGCGCAAAACGGCTGCCTGCTCATAGTCAAGGCGATCGGCTGCTTCTGACATTTCTTTTTTCATCAGGTCAAGAAGTTTTTTTCTTTGCTTGGCGACAAAAAGATTTGTGCAGTTTTTAAGAGCTTCAAGCTTTATGTTTGCTTCTTGCTCTGCGTCTTCTTTTTGATGCACAAGAATATCTTCAACTGCTTTTTTTATTGTCTTTGGAACAATTCCGTGTTCTTTGTTGTACGCTTCCTGAATTGAACGGCGGCGTTTAGTTTCGTCAATGGCTTCTTTCATTGCGTCGCTCATTCTGTCTGCGTACATTAAAACTGTTCCATCGGCATTTCGTGCGGCGCGTCCTATAATCTGAATCAGCGAAGTTGTGCTTCTTAAAAATCCGATTTTGTCCGCGTCAAGAATTGCTATCAGCGAAACTTCCGGTAAGTCTATTCCTTCGCGCAAAAGATTGATTCCAATTAGAACATCAGTTTCTCCAGTTCGTAGGCTTTTTAAAATTTCAACACGCTCAAAAGTGTCGATTTCAGAATGAATGTATTTGACTTTTAAATTCAGCTCGGAAAGGTAGTCGGTTAAATCTTCCGCCATTTTTTTTGTAAGAGTAAGAATCAATGAACGTTCGCCTTTTTTTATGCGTGCGCTGACTTCTTTAAAGATGTCCTGCATCTGACCTTCGCTTGGACGAACTTCAATTTTTGGATCAAGAAGTCCTGTGGGACGGATAAGCTGCTCCACGACTTGTGTTGATTTTTTAATTTCTTCCGGTCGTGGAGTCGCAGTTACAAAAATCACTTGGTTCATTTTTTTTGTGAACTCATCGATTTTGAGCGGGCGGTTGTCCAGTGCGCTTGGAAGCCTGAATCCAAAGTCGATTAAGTTTTGCTTGCGCGCCCGGTCGCCTTCGTACATTGCTCCAATCTGCGGAACAGAAACGTGAGCCTCGTCAATCATGCAAAGAAAATCATCAGGAAAATAATGAAGCAAAGTTGCAGGCGGATCTCCTCTTTTGCGTCCTGAAATCGGTCCTGAATAATTTTCAATTCCAGAGCAGTAGCCCATTTCTTTCATCATTTCAAGATCGTAAGTTGTGCGTGTTTTTAAACGCTCGGCTTCAAGAATTTTTCCGGCGGAACGAAGCTCTTCAAGCCGTGAATCAAGTTCAGTCTGAATTTTTTCTGTAACGCTTGCCATCTGGTCGCGCGGAACAACAAAGTGCTTGGCAGGATAAAGCTGAAGCTCATCAAGTTCTTCTATTGTTTCTCCAGAAATTGCGTTGAATCTTTTTATTCTTGAAATCTGGTCAAAGTCAAGTTCGATTTTGTAAGCTTCGTCTGTTTCCATGTAAGGCGGAAAAATTTCAATTGTGTCGCCTTTGATTCTGAATTTTCCGCGCTCAAGAATCATGTCGTTCCGTTCATACTGAATTGAAATAAGCCTTGATGCGATTTCGTGCGTGTCAAGCTCGTTTCCTTTTTCAACATGAATCCGCATTTCCTTGTAGAGATCAGGCATTCCAAGTCCGTAAATGCAGCTGACGGTCGCAACGATAATTACATCGCGGCGTTCCATTAAGGCGTAGGTTGCGGCGAGACGGAGCTTGTCGATTTCTTTGTTTATTGAAGCGTCTTTTTCTATATACAAGTCGCGCGCAGGAACATAAGCTTCCGGCTGATAATAATCGTAGTAGCTTACAAAATATTCTACGGCGTTGTCTGGAAAAAAGGTTTTGAATTCCCTGTAAAGCTGTGCAGAAAGTGTTTTGTTGTGGCTGATAATCAAAGTCGGACGCTGAACCGCTTCAATTATTTTTGCCATTGTGAAAGTTTTTCCGCTTCCTGTAACGCCTTTTAAAGTCTGATATTTGTCTCCGCGGAAGAATCCTTCGGAAAGTTTTTTTATTGCGTTCGGCTGATCTCCAGAAGGCTCAAAAGGAGAAACAACATGAAATTTTCTCATGCGTTTATTTTAGATAAAGTATAGAAAAAAATCTATGGAATTCAATTGATGATTTAGGGCAAACGCATTATAAATGTATTCAGCATAAAACTGGCTCCCAGTCACGGTTTTCTGGTTCAAAATCGCGCAATAATGCGCTACACGCTGATTGTTTTTATATGCTTGCATTAGGCGAGTTGCTTGACGCCTCTAGTTCTATTTTTATCTTTTCAAATTTTCTGTTACGGTAAACGGTTACGGTTACAACGTCGCCTGGAACTTTGTCTTCTATTGCGCTGTAGTAGTCTGCAAGCTTTGAAATTTTTATTCCGTTGATTTCTGTTATGATGTCGCCGCCAAGATAAATTGTCTGCGGATAAAAAGTGCCGTACTGAACTGCTTGAGTTCCGCCTTTGATTCCTGCCTGATCCGCCTTGCTTCCTTTTTTTACGCTGCTTACAATCATGCCGGAAGAAATTTCATATCCTGCAAAATTTGCGATTCGAGCTGTGTTTTGAACGAGCGAAAGTTTCATTGTACCGCGGTTTACTTTTCCGTATTTTAAAAGGTCGCTTACAACTCGTCGGGCTGTGCTTGCTGGAATTGCAAATCCGACTCCGGCAGAAGATCCGCTGGAAGAGTAAATCATTGTGTTGATTCCAATCATGCGTCCTTGGCTATCTAAAAGAGGTCCGCCTGAATTTCCCGGATTGATTGCGGCGTCAGTTTGAATCATATTTCGGATTATTACGTTTGCGCTTTTCTGAATTGGGCGTCCAAGTCCTGAAATAATTCCAGTTGTCATTGTGCGTTCAAGTGCGAATGGATTTCCGATTGCGATGACTTTTTGTCCGACCTTGAGGCTTCCAGAATTTCCGAACGAAATTGTTTTTAAGTCGGCACCTTTCGCAGGTTCAAATTTTAAAACGGCAATGTCGCTTTCTATGTCCTGACCTACAACTGTTCCTTCGTAAGTTGTTCCGTCCGCAAGTGAAATGTTTATTACAGAGGCTTTTTCTATTACATGGACATTTGTTACAACATATCCGCGCTTGTCGATAATTGAGCCGGAACCAGAACCGCTTTCTGTCACAATCGGCTCGTAGAACCAGTTGTAGCCCATCACTTTTGTAGTGATGTTTACAACTGCCTCGTTGCATTTTTCGTATACTGAAATGTTTTGAGATTCGTCCTGCGTGTATGAGCCGTTTTCCGCCGCGACAGGAAACGCTTCAAATGTCTGCGGAATTTCTTCTTTTAATTCTGATTGATTTTTTTCTACTGCTGAAATTTCTTTGCCGGATTTTTTTGGAGAATCATTTTTGAAAAAAGTAAAGACCACGGAAACTGCGACTGCCGCAAGAATTCCTGTTGAAATTGAATAAGTTACAAGCTGTTTTTTTGAGTAGAGTTTCATGCTGAAAAATATAATAACTTTTATTGCAAAATTCAACTTTCACAGCATTCCGTGTTCCAAAAAACTAAAGTAGTCTTCCTTTGTTATTATTATGTGATCCATAAATACAATGCCTAAAATTTTTGCCGCCTTCTGAAGAATTTTTGTGGAGTCAATATCTGCGTTGCTTGGATAACATTGTCCGCACGGATGATTGTGGCAGCAGATAATTCCAGAGGCGTATTCAGAAACTGCGTTTGCAAAAACTTCCCGCGGATGGATGAGCGCCTTGTTTATTGTTCCAACTGAAACAACTCTTGTGCTTAAAATTTCTTTTGCGCCGTTTACTGTAACTGTAATAAAATGCTCGGTCGGCATTAGCGTGTAATGCTGCAAAAATGGAATCACATCTTTGGGCGCATTTATTGATGAACGTAAAATTCCGCGTCTTCTTCTTCCAAGTTCCAATGCGGCTGCAATTATGAGTGCGCGGCTTTCTCCCATTCCGTTGATTTTTTTTAGATTGGGAATGAGTTCTTCCTCGTTGCTGGAATTTATTGTCTTTGTAACTTTTTCAGCAAGGCTTTCAATCGGATTGTTTTTTGTGCCTTTTCCCAAAATGAGCATTATAAGCTCTTCGTCATCAGGATAAGAAATTCCATTTAAAAGCGTGAGTTCTCTTATGTTTGGCTGCTTGCCAGATTTGGAGTAATCTAAAATATAATTCTGCATACAATATAATTAGCTTAAAAAAATATTTTTTGCAGAATTAATTACGTTTAGTTGAAATATTTTAAAGCGGAAGTTCTATTTCAAAATGCGCGCCTTTCTTTTTGTCCGGCCGCCCGGTTTCTTTTATTGTTCCGCCATGAATATTTACAATGTGCCTTGCAATGGAAAGTCCAAGTCCAGTTCCTCCGTGTTCGCGGCTTCTTCCTTTGTCAACTCTGTAGAACCTTTCAAAAATTCTGTCCTTGTATTCATCAGGAATTCCGTTTCCATTGTCTTCCACAATTATTTTTGCTTTGCCGGAATTTTCAGAAAGAGAACAGAAAACAATGCTTTTTTCCGGGCAATATTTTACTGAGTTGTCTATTAAATTTGTTATCACCTGTTCAAGAAGCCCCGGATTTCCTTTTATAAAAATTTCCTTTTTGCTTGAGCTGAAATTTATTCTGATTTGTTTTTCGGTTGCTGCGCTTTCAAGATTTGAGCAGGCTTTTTTTGCAATCTGCACAAGATCTGTCTTTACGGTTTCAAGGACTCCGTCGTCTGTTTCAAGACGGCTTAACGTGAGCAAATCTTCTATTATATTTATGAGACGCTCGCACTGTGTGTTTATAATTCCAAGAAAATGCTTTGCGGTTTCAGGTTCGTTGATTCCATCGTCAAGCAAAGTTTCCGTGAATCCTTTTATTGAAGTTACCGGAGTTTTTAATTCGTGGCTTACATTTGCAACAAAATCTTTTCGGATTTGCTCAACTTTTTTCAAGCTTTGAATGTTCTGCGTAATTCTGTCTGTCATTGAATTGAACGACTGCGCAAGTTCCGCTATTTCCAGAGGAGAAGGAATATTCAGGTGAAAATCAAAGTTTCCCTTTGCATATTCTTCCGTTGCCTTTTTCATCAGTAAAATCGGACGCACAGTTTTACTTGAAATATAAAACGAAACAATCAGCACAAGCGCAAAAATCAGAATTGTTGAAATTACAAAAATATTTTTTGTGGAAGACGAAAAGAATACAGTTTCTTCAATCGGCATGGAAATTCTAAGCGCGGAAAAAACTTCGTTTGCGGAAAGAGGAATCGCATAGTACATAAATCTTTTTCCGTTTGTAGAGCTTGTGTGAATTGAGCTTGCTTCTTTTCCTTCCAGAGCAAGACGCACTTCTTTTCTGTAGCTGTGGTTTTCCATTTCGCTTGGTTTGGAAACTGAATCCGCCGCAACTGTTCCGTCATTATTTATAAGCGTAATCCTGAACGAGTCATCGGAATGTGTGAGTTCCTTTATAAAAATGTCTGCGTTTTTTTTGTCCTGCGGAATAATTTTTACAAGTGAATGCGCGAATGATTTTAGGTTTGCTTCTGTCTGGTCAACTGCGGTGCTTTCCAATGCCCACAGGCACACAAAAAGCAAAACGGTGAATCCGGATGCAAGCAAAATTCCGTTAAAGACAAAAAGCAACGTGTGGATTTTTAAAGTCCTGTGCATATATTATTCCTCGCAAATTCTGTAGCCAACGCCGCGCAAAGTTTCAATGAACGGATTTGAGCTTTCCGGGCTGTCTCCGATTTTTTTTCTTATGCCAAGAATCTGAACATCAATTGACCGGTCTGTTACAGGATAGCTTGAGCCTTTTACCGCATTGATAATCTGTTGCCGGCTAAAGACCTGTCCCTTGTGCCGCGCAAGAAATTCAAGAATAGAAAATTCCGTTGCGCTAAGTTCAACTTCTTTTCCGTTCTGCGTAACTTTGTGCTTGAGCGGTGAAATTACAAGTGAGCGGATTTTTATATCCTCGTCTGAATTTGAACGGAATGCTTCTCCCTTTCTGCGCAAAACACTTTGGATTCTTGCAAGCAGAACTTTAGGGCTGAACGGCTTTGTTACATAGTCATCTGCTCCAAGCTCAAGGCCTGTTACAATGTCGGAATCTTCTGTCTTGGCAGTAACCATGATGATTGGAATGTTCTTTATGGAACTGTCGTTTCTGATTATGCGGCAGATGTCCAGTCCGCTCATGTCTGGAAGCATAAGGTCAAGAATTACAAGGTCTGGATTTTTGTTGCGGCAAAGTTCCAGTGCCTGCTGTCCATTTTCTGCCGTGAACGTTTCGTACTTTTGTTTTTCAACATTGTATTTAATAAGCTCGCGGATTGGCTCTTCGTCATCTACAATCAGTATTTTCATAGCAATTTCATTATAGAGCAAACGCACCGGTTTTCAATATTCGGAATGTTAAAACTCTGTTAAATTTTAACACGCCTTTTGTTTGCTCATTCACCAAGATACTTAAGCACAATAACTGTAAGGTCATAGCGCAAAGGAACGGCTTCTGTAAACGCTTCAAAAATGTCGATTAAATATTCCAAAAGCTGCTTTGCGCTTGTTCCTTGTGGAGCTCTTGCAGTCTTGAGCGCGGACTTTATGCACTTTTTTTCAAGCTGCCAGGAAAGGCTTGCGTCCTCTGAAATTTTGAACAGATTTTTTATGCTTCCGATGTAAACCGACTCGTCAATTCTTGTGAGAGCCTCGTAAGCAAATACGTCTCCAGTTTCCAGCGAGACAATCGGCTGAAAAACAGTGTAAAGGTTTTTGCCAGACAATATTTCATCAAAGTTCATACAGACATTATTTGCGCCAAGTGTTTTGCCTTTGTGTTGATTGTGTTAAAAATCAGTTTGAAGAGCGGGGAAGGGAGGTCTACTTATCGTCGTAATGATTCTTGCACTGATATATTTTTATGCTGTCTCCATCGATTTTGTAGACAAGGCGGTTTTTCTCGTCAATCTCGCGGCTCCACCAGCCTGAAAGATTTCCCTTCAGCGGCTCAGGATGACCAAGCCCGGTGTTTCCGTTGCGCTCGATGTCGGCAAGCAGTTTTGAGATTTTTTTCAGCGTCTTTTTGTCCTGATTCTGCCAGTATTCAATCTGCTCCCAGGCCAAGTCGTAAAATTCCTTCTTCATTCAGCCATCCCGTCGATTTCCTCAAGCGAATGTTCCGAAAAATGAAGCTTGCCTTCGTCGTCAAGTTTTTTGAGCTGTTCAAGATAATGGATGTTCGCCGGGCAGTAAAAGCTGTCGTCTCGTGCGGAAAGCTCGAACGGAATGCGCTGCTCGTGAATCACCGCCTTTACAAAAACGTTGAACGCCGCGGAAACCGAAAGTCCGATTTTGTCGCAGATTTCTGAAAAGTTATTCTTGTCGTTTTGGTCAAGCCTTATTGTAAGATTTGTCATATTGTGCCTCCTGTTGCTACAAATATATGTCTGTTTTAATGCAAAATCAAGTGCAAATGATGTAATAAATTGATTGTTTATAAAAGATTAGACAATAATATGAAAATTCAAGGCGGAGAATAATATTCCCCTCATACAATCATTATGATTTTTGTTAAAAATATTTATTATTTGCTACAATCACGGTGATTTTTTGTAAAAATATTAGTTTTCTATAAAAATCATTATGATTATTCTAAAAAATATGTTATGTTTAATACAATCATTATGATTT
>ERZ1034917.1147-NODE-1147-length-18082-cov-4.450768_pt1 | contig 18082 bp, 16 predicted proteins | sample MGYA00520605_ERZ1034917 | MGnify/ENA primary metagenome ERZ1034917 (study PRJEB33766, sample SAMN09781784) | gut metagenome | biome: gut microbiome | host: Homo sapiens | place: Madagascar | study: EMG produced TPA metagenomics assembly of the PRJNA485056 data... | reverse complement strand
CCTTTCTTGAATTATGGAAACCGTTTCTTCAATAGATTGAGATGCAGTATCAATAACATTGGGTTCATAGCATCCCAGATTGGTGAATTGATGCCACATAGTCTCAACCAGCTCGACATTGGTTTCACGATTCAACTTGGTTCGCTCAACGGCTCGCTTTAGTGTTTCTTCTTTGCTGGCTCTAAGAATAAAATAATGTACGAGGCAGCCATGTTTTGCGAGGTTGAGCCAGGGTGATAGAAACCATGGGCCGATGATTCCATCTACGATGACGTCATACCCTCCTGCAACAAAACGTCTTGCAGCTTCAGAAAAAGCTTCAATGACAACCAGATTCTGCATCTCAGAACCTGGAAGATATGGAGGTATTGCGCCTTTACTGAGGTAGTGATAAAAGTCATCCGTGTGCATATGTACGGATTTTTCCAGATTGGATTGAGCCGCAATGAGGGACGCTGTTGTCGTTTTGCCGGTTCCTGGAGGTCCTGTAATAATTATAATTCTTCCTTGTTTCATAAAAATACCTTTCTCACACAAGAAAATGGATCCTGAGAAAAACTCCAGTATCCAGTAAAAAAGCCAGTGTATTATTGATCAGATATTGCCATGCCAGCCTTGTGTTATTTCATTGCTTCCCGGCGCAGAAGTTCCGAAAGCGTATGAGCGAGAAGCAACCGGGTCCACTCGACGTCAGCTCCTGCACGGTGGGCAACCATATCGTCCATCGTATCTTCCAGGTGAAAGGTGGAGCGAAGATTTTGAAGCGAATAGCTGGGCAGGTTCCGGAATGTGGCGCGCACCAGCTGCAGTGTATCGAGCGTTTTCCCCTTCCATAACGGCAATCCGGTGCGGGCCAGGCTTTCCTGCAAAAAACTCAAATCAAAACGGGCATTATGCGCTACCAGAATGGATCCTCGTGCAAAATCCAGAAAATCATAGCCGACTTGCGTAAAAGTGGGTGCGTCCGCCACCATCTCATTGGTAATATGATGAACACAGATAACGGAGGGAGGAATGATGCAGCCGGGATTGACCAGGCTCTGATAACGGGAAAGCGCACCGTCACGTTCGACACGCACCGCAGCAATTTCAACAATACGGTTGCGTGTCGGGCTCATGCCGGTCGTTTCTACATCAAAAATGGTAAAAGGGCCGAACTCTTCCCACCGTCTTTGCGTCATCTTATTTTGCGTACCCTTCAGGGAATTTCTGGCGCCATTGCCATGCAGATTCAATGATGGGTTCAGCGGCTTCAAAACGTGGTTGCCAGCCCAGAACCTTACGGGCACGGTCGCTGCACGCAATCAGACGGGCAGGATCTCCGGGACGGCGCGGAGCAATTTCCATCGGAATATCTTTTCCCGTGACTTTTCTTGCGCATTCAATAATTTCCTTGACACTCAATCCATTACCAGTTCCCAAATTGTAATGGCCGCTTTCCGGCGCGGAAAGTGCGAGCATATGGGCCTGGGCCAAGTCAAGAATATGAATATAATCCCGGATACAGGTTCCATCCGGGGTGTCATAATCATCGCCGTAGATCATGATTTTTTCCCGTTTCCCTGCTGCAACCTGAAGGATGATCGGGATTAAGTGGCTTTCCGGCCGATGGTCTTCTCCATGCAGCTTTGTTGCTCCGGCGGCATTGAAATAACGCAATGCCGCATATTGGATCCCGTGGATTTTATTGTACCATTTGAGAACTTTTTCGAAGCAGAGTTTGGATTCCCCATACGGGTTGATTGGTTCCTGCCGGTCATTTTCGGCAATCGGAATCCGTTCCGGTTGCCCGAAGGTAGCAGCGGTACTGGAAAACACAATATTTTTTACTCCGCCTTCGACTGCGGCGTCCGCGAGATTGATGCCATTTGCCAGATTGTTCCGGAAGTATTTTGACGGGTTGGTCATCGATTCTCCGACGAGAGAGAAAGCGGCAAAGTGCATGATTGCATCAAATTTTTCGTCTTTGCAGAGTTTTATAATCAACTCACGGTTTTCGAGATTTCCTTCAACAAATTTTGCACGTGGGTCAACCGCATCGCGATGTCCGGTGATCAAAGCGTCAAAGACGACTACCTCATAGTCATGGTCAAGCAGATATTCGGTACAAGCGCTGCCGATATAACCGGCGCCACCACATACTAAAACTTTCATTTCAGTCTCCATCTTATTTGTAGCTTTCCCACCGGGAAGGGCAGGAGGATATACGGAACGGTTGCAGACGCAACCTGCATACTATACACCCGGATTATTCCGCACGCAAAACAGTAATCGGATTTTGCTGGGCGGCTTTCCATGCTGGATAGGTTCCGAAAATCACACCGACCAGACTGGAAATGACCAGCGACACGATGATACTCCAGGCTGAGTATACCATTGGCATTTGCGCATAAACCATGATAATCTGAGAGATCCCGATTCCCATCAGGATGCCGATGATGCCGCCTTGCGACGTCAGAAAGACAGTTTCGATCAAGAATTGCAGCAGAATATCGGATTTTTGAGCTCCAAGGGCGCGGCGTGTCCCGATTTCTTTGCGGCGCTCATAGACACTTGCCAGCATGATGTTCATGATTCCGATACCGCCGACGACAAGAGAGATCCCGGCAATTGAACCCATAACAAGCGTGAAAATATTTTGCGTTGCTTCACGTTGCTTCAGCAGATCCAGAGGAACGATAATATCATAGTCTTTGGTCTTGGAGTGAGTTTTTTCCATATAGGCCCCGATTCGTTTGGCCGTGTCGTCAATATATGTGATGTCACTGACTTTAATAATGAAAATATCGTATTCGATCGGTTGGACGCGTCGTTCGGAGGTATTCATCGTAAAGTCTTTATACAACCCTTGAGAAAGTTGGATCGGGATGAAAATAAAATCTTCGACGTTACCGAGTTCTGGCAATTGTGTTCCGACATCGTTAGATAAAATTCCAACGACTCTGAGCCGCAGTTCTTCTACTTTGACATCTTTACCGACAACATCGTGCGTTCCCAACGGGAATAGACGGCGTTTGACGTTCCTGCCAATCACGCATGCCATTGTCATATTTTCTCCGTCGACGCTGGAAAGCCAGCGACCTGAATCAATCTTTGATCCAGTATCGGCTAAAAATTCCGGAGAGACAGCAACCAGTTTGAGATCGAGCCGTTCCAGCCCTTTATGGATGGTTTTGCGAGCATCACGCCCGGTGGTAATGTGAGAAACGTTTTCCATTTTCTCGATATTCCGGTAATCGTTTTCAACGAGGCCGTATTTTTCATCGGACATTCCGCGGCGCGTAGTGGTTTTCTGGCCGGTGATCGGCGGCTTCTTGGATACGACAAGGATATTGTCAATTCCCATTGCTTCGATTTGTTCCAGTGCCTTGCGCTTTGCTCCCTCTGAAATGGCCAGCATGGCAATGACGCTGCCGACCCCGAAGATAACGCCAAGAGAGGTAAGGATCGAACGCGCTTTGTGCAACAGAAGGTTGTTGAAAGCCAGGCGGAAGAGATCGGTAGGAAGCATCATTTGACACCTCCTGTAACGATGGCGGCGTTGGGAAATTCATCGACAACGCGACCGTCACGCAAGCGAATGGTACGGTCAAATTCCGGAGCCAGGGCCGGATTGTGGGTGACCATAATGATCGTCATGCCCTGATCGTTGACTTCGTGAAAGAGCTTCATAATTTCATCGCTGGTTTTTTCATCGAGGTTTCCGGTTGGCTCGTCTGCAAGCAGAAATGATGGGCGGTTGCTTAATGCTCTGGCAATTGCGACACGCTGGCATTCTCCCCCGGAAAGTTGTGTTGGCCTGTGTTCGAGTCGATGCCCGAGATTGACCCGTTCAGCAAGTTCGCGCGCCCGCTTCCGTCGTTCCCGGAGGCCGACCCGGCCATACATCATCGGGACTTCAATATTTTGTTCTACGGTCAGGTGAGGAAAGAGATTGAAGCTCTGGAAAATAAAACCAATCTTCCGGTTGCGGATCGTTGCAAGTTCAACATCAGTCAGCTTCTGAACCTCAATTTCTTCGAGGAGATATCGTCCAGTCGTCGGGACGTCCAACATTCCCAGAATGTTGAGAAGCGTTGATTTGCCCGACCCTGATGTTCCGACAATGCCGACAAATTCCCCTCGTTTGATAGTAAAATCCAATCCTTTCAATACCGGAACCTGCAGCGAATCGGTAAAGTAAGTCTTGGTCAAATGCTCGAGTCGGACGATCCAGTCGGTTGGCCCCGGAGCTTGTTGCGAAGGTTTCATTCGGGCTATTCCTGTTTTTTCTGATAGGGCTTATAGAGGCAGACAACGTCACCTTCGGCAAGACCTTCCGTAATTTCCACAAAATTGGTATTGGAATTACCGATTTTTACATCGCGCTCTTCAGGTACTGAGCCGTTCATTCGATAGACATACAAACGGTCTTTATCCTCAAAAACTGCTTCAATTGGGACGAACAGAGTATCTTTGATTACGCCGGTGACAATATCCAGTTGGACACTCATCCCATTCACAAATTCTGGATTCTGCTCGGTAAGAACTCCGCGGGATTTATAAATTTTGGGAGAACTGGAATCCCAGAAATTGATTGTCGTCGGCAGAGTTGCAATTTTCTCAATCTTTCCGGTAGCTTTTACTCCCGGCAGAGAATCAGGAGAGATAATGATTTCATTGTTGACGTCGACTTGCGAACGGTATTGTTCCGGCAGGTCGAAGTCAATGACCAGATTGGACATTTCCGGGATTGTCATTAAGACCATTCCTTTGTGGACGTCCATTCCCTGCTGAATTTGCAAATCCGACCAGCGGTTATCCGGATCACCGTAAATTACAATGCCATCTTCCGGCGCTTTCAGGGTCATCAATTCCATGTAGGATTCATACCGTTCCAGATCCCTGCGGATACGGTTGATGTCGTTTTTCAGATTTGCCCGGGATCGGGTATTCTGGTTGATTTTTGAACGGTTGGATACTTTGACTTTTTCCAGGTTCAGTTCTGCTTGATCGAGTGCATTGCGCAAGGTTTTCAATTGGCTGGGGTCGTCGTACCGTTTGAAAACTTTCCGGTTGGTTTCTGCAGTATCAAGAGCATTTTTAGCCGTGTCGACTTTGCTTTGCAAAGACGCGAGTTCTTTGTTGTTTGCTTCCTCCGCATCTTTGTCCTCTGCACCGGACTTCATGATTTCCGTACGGCGGGTGGACAGATTGCTGCGCGCTTCCTCAAGGTCGTTTTCTGCGGTGGAAATTGCCAGTTCTAACGAATCGCGTTTGCTGGACCGTTCAAAGCGTTGATATTTGCGCAACGCGTCTAACGCGGCGGTAACAGCATCTTCCGCACTGCGCAAATCGGCTTCATTCTGGCTGATTAAGAGTCGTTCTTCTTCGACTGCATCATTGTATTCTTTTTCACGCGTATCCAGATCAACTCGGACTTTATCGATATTTTCAACCAGCGAATCGGTTTCAAAGGTTGCCAGGAGGTCACCGGCTTTTACTTTGCTGTTTTCGTCAATGACCCAAAGCAGTTTTGTGCTGTAATTTGCCTGAAGAGAAAGTTTATGTTTTTCCCGTGCATTGAGTGTCCCGTCAAGGATGACTCCCAAAGTAAGATCCTGGCGTACGACAGTATATGTGCGGTCAAGCGCTGTTTTGTCCGCTTCCCCGGAACGGATGGCTTTTGCCCGGTTCCAGAAATACCATGCGGTGGCGCCTCCTCCGACCAGCACCACAAGAAGGATGATTCGGAAGATAAACTTGCGTTTTTTCATGGTCGTTATTCCGTTTCAGTTTGGGGATTCTGGATAAATTCCTCATCAACCTGTTCAATCGTGGGTTGAAGTTTGGGCATAATGGGGGATTCCTGAAGGGCTTTCGCAATATCTTCGCCTTCTTCTACGATTGCTTCAGGATCGTAAAGAATTCCAGCAACCATTTCATCCGGGTTGATGATATGCACTCTCAGAATAAAGACCAGCTGAACGATCTCTTTGGTACGGTTTTTGCTGGTAAAAAGTTCCCCGATATACGGAATATCCGAAAAGAACGGGAGACGTTCCTGGTTCAGGACTTCACGGTTGCTGTACAAGCCTCCCATCATGACAACTTGCCCGCTTTCCATTGTGACCTGTGTTTCAATACTGCGGATTGAAATTACCGGTACCTGATAGACAATTGCATTCCCGGAAGAGTCTGTTCCCTGGGATACTTTTTCATATTGAAGGACGTTGGAAACCTGCGGATTAACCACGAGTGTTACCGAATTACCATCGATCAAAGTTGGTTCTACCCGGAGCGTTACACCGACATTTTTAAAGGTAGTTGCCACCTGTGTTGTGCCACTGGAGGTATTTTGCAGTGTCTGAATCGGCAGATCTTGTCCGGTGGAGATCGTCGCTTCCTGATTGCGTGATAAAGTGATGTTTGGCGCAGCAACAATTTTTGCATCCTGCGCGCTCATCAGCCATTGAAATTGCACCTGAAGGTTTTTGGTTCCATCAACCCATGGATACCAATTCATGGCTGCTCCCTGATTTTGAGCCCCCTTGCCGAGTAGACTCTGATTTGCTCCCATGGAGGAATCCAACGCAACATTCTGACCTAACCCATCCTGCCCGGTTTTTGCCTGGTTGAAGAGGACGGACAGATTGCGCTGCATATCGTCATTGAAAAGCAGTTCGATGACTTTTGCTTCTACAAGAACCTGTGGTCCGGGAATATCAATTGCCGAAGCAGCATCACGTAAATCGTTGATATTTGAGGATAAATCGTTAATTAAAACGATATTCTGTTCTTCATTGTATTCGGCGTATCCGTCAATAATCATTCCTTCGAGAGTTTTTGAAAGCGCCTTTACCGGAGTATAACGTGCCTGGTAAATCAGAGTGGACTTTGCCTTTGCTGTATTCGGATCTTCTTTTCCGGGAATGATTTTGTAGTAAGGTTCTGCCTGTTTAGCATCCTTAATTTTCTGGATATCGCGAGGCGCGAGAAGTTTTTCCAGTTCCTGGTAAACATTTTTGACGTTTTCCAGTCCCTTTTCGGCATCTTCTTCGGTGCGGATGACTTCATCGGTTTCAGAGGTGGTGGCATCCAGTGGAGCAGCGGAAACCCGGGCCATGGTAAAGAGTAAGACGCAGCTGGAAAAACAGGCGCTGCGGACGGCAATTTGCCGTAACCTGACAGTCGATTTTGGCATCATAAAAATTTCTCTCCCGTTATGATAAGACAGTGTTAGTGTGTAATAGCGCCAAAGCGGTTCTAAGTATATATCTGTTGAAGTATATTTTCAACCCTTTTTTCTATCGGGAAAAGTTTTTTTTTAAAGGTTTTCAGAAGGTCGGCTGTCAGAGCGGCTTTTCTGGTGATATAGTATATGGTATTCCGGGTGGGAAAAAATTGAAAACAGACTTGTCTGTTATGCAGATTTTCCTTCCGATAGTCAAGATTCGCCGGGAGGACGGCAAAGGGTGCCAGAAGGGACGGCGTTTTTGCCGTTATGCATAAGGATGGCAAGTTGGAAATGCAGAAAAAGTTGGATGGACTGAATGTTGCCGTAATCGGACTGGGACTTCTTGGGACATCGTTGGCGATGGCGATGAAGAGTCTGCCGGTGCATAGATTGGGATGGACACGACGTGGGGAAGTACGCGAATGGGCATTGACTGAGAAAATTCTGGAAGAGACAGCAGACAATCCGGCGGATATTTTATCACGAGCAGATCTGGTGATTCTGACGCTGCCGATTCCGGTGATTATTGAATTTGTCCGGCAGCATGCCGCGGAATTTAAACCTGGGTCTGTGGTTACTGATATCGGAAGCGTTAAGGAAGTAATCGTCAGCAGCTGTGCTCCCGTATTGAAGAAGTTTGGCGTTTTTTTTGTTGGCAGCCATCCCATGGCAGGGACAGAGAAAAGCGGGCCGGAAGCTGCTTTTCCGACTCTTTATGACAATGCAGAGGTTTTCGTGACATGTGACGAAACTACTGACGCAGAGGCAGTGAAACTGGTGGAGGCTTTCTGGCAGGCGATTGGAACGACGACTGTCCGGATCGCTCCTGTTCCTCATGATCAGTTGGTAGCGCATTCCAGCCATGTATCGCATTTGCTGGCTTTGGCATTAACAATGGCGGTTTTGGATTGTGACGATAAGAAAACGCTGGAAGGCCGTTTTTCCGGTTGTGCAACCGGGTTCCGTGATACATCGCGAATTGCTTCCTCTTCTCCGGCAATGTGGCGTGAAATTATTGAAAATAACCTTCCTGCGGTGCTTGACGCCATGGATTCGTTTGAAGCATATTACAAAAAACTTCGTGCTATGTTGGAAGCGAAGGATTTTGATCAATTCGAAGCCGAGTTCGCTCGCGGAAAAGCGTTGCGCGATAGTTGGATCCGGTATAAAAATGAAAAACATCATTGTAATTGGTAAGTCATTATGAGTCAGGATTATTCCGATTTGATTCGCGTGGAGAAGGCAGATGTCTATCTCGGCGGAAACCACATTATTAAAGATTTTAACTGGTCTGTTCCTGCCGGACAGCACAGTTTTATTCTTGGCGCGAATGGCGCGGGCAAAACGACGCTGGTCAAAATGCTGATGGGATATGCTTGGCCGCTTTTCGGAGCGAAGATCCAGCTTTTCGGGGAGACTTTCGGGAGTGTGGATCTGGTACAGCTGCGTAAACGAATTGCTTGGGTCAGCCCATTTATGCAGCAATGGACGCGGCAGGATTGGACTGGGTTGGAAATGGTAATTTCCGGGCTGGATGGAACACTCGGGCTTTTTCGGAAGTTTACCGTAGAGGAAGAAGAACAGGCGCTTGGAGTGATGCGCCGGTTGCGTTGTGAAAAATTGCGCGACAGGAAACTTTATGTAATGAGTTCCGGGGAACAGGTGAAGATTTTGATCGCGCGTGCTTTGATGTGCAAGCCTGAATTGATGATTCTCGATGAAGCCAGTGTTTATCTGGATATTACCAGTCGCGAATTCCTGCTGGAAACAATTATGCGCCTGGCATGTGAAGACAACGGTATGACTATTCTTTTCATTACCCAGCGAATTGAAGATATTGTTCCGGTATTCCGCCATGGTATTATTCTGGCGAATGGACAAAAAGTTGTGGAGGGCACGATCGACGAAGTGCTGACAGAAGAGAATTTGGAAAAGGCGTTTCAGCTGAAAATCAAGCTGATAAAAAATTCCGCCGGTCGTTACTGGCCGGTGATAGAATAAGAACAGTTGTTATATTATTCAACCCTTCGACAATTGCACAGAGGATGACACAACAATGGCTGAAAAACCAAAAGACGAACTTTCTGAAGCACAAATCAAGTTGTTGTTGGAGCGGGTCGCTGAGGCCGAAAATTCTCTGCCTGACGACGATGCCGGCGTGCGGACCGGTTTCCGATGGGCGCTCGGCTGTGGTGCGTTCGCTCTGTTACCAGCAGTAATTTTGTTGATTCTGGTACCGGCAAAATGGCTGATGATCCTTTGTGGTATTCCTATTTGCGCCGGATTGGGATTTCTTCTGGGTATCATTGTTACTGCCCGTGGAATGATGGGGCGGTAAACAATGCCCCGCCTTTGTTTTGCAGCCGGGACGCTGGTGCTGGAAGGATTTGAAGAAGAGTCTTTGCCGTTGGCCTTAAAACTCCTGACAACGGTTGATGACCGTATCGGCAGCCGGCGTGCCCGGGCAGTGGATTATGCCCCGATTGTTCTATCATTGCGGGCCGCAAAAATGGAATTTACCGATGACGCGGCCCATTTTTCCCCATTGCCCGGTCTGCAACTGCACAGTACTTTCTCTCCCCGTCCTCACCAAAAGGCGGCTTTTGCTGCCTGGCGGGCGGGACATTACCGGGGAATTGCAGCTTTGCCGACGGGATCTGGCAAAACCTTTCTTGCGGCAATGGCAATTGTACATTTGCGGCGGCCGACTTTGGTGCTTGCTCCTACTATAGATCTGGTGCAGCAGTGGGTAACTGCATTGGAGGGCTTTTTTCAGATGGAAATCGGAATGCTGGGGGGAGGTGAACACAAACTGTTGCCCATTACTGTCAGTACGTATGATTCTGCCGTTTTGCAAATGGAATTTATCGGCGGGGATTATGCGTTTCTTATTTTTGACGAATGCCATCATTTGAGTGGACAGGCATATCAGACTGCGGCGGCGATGTCGATCGCACCATATCGATTGGGGTTGACAGCTACGCCAGAATGTACCGATGAGTGTCGGGCTATTCTCAACGATCTGGCAGGACCGGTGGTTTGCCAAGTTCATATTGACCAGTTGGAAGGAGAGGTACTTTCCCCATATCGGGTTGAGACGTTGGAGTTGCAGCTGGAACCTGATGAGAGAGCGCGATATGAAGAAGCCCGCCGGATTTATACGGATTTTTTGAAACGGCACGGGGTGACATTTCAAGCTCCGAATGATTGGCGGCGTTTTTTGTTGTTGATTGCCCGAGAACCGGATGGCCGTGCCGTTTTTCAAGCTTTTATGGAGCAGCGGCGGATTTCCCGAAGTGGTGAAGCTAAGATGCAGGCAGTTTGGGCATTACTAAAAAAACACTGTGGCGAACGCATGATTATTTTTACTGCTGATAACACTGCAGCGTATGAAATTGGGCGGCGCTTTATTTTGCCGGTACTGACCCATCACACTAAACTGAGTGAGCGCAAAAAGATGCTTGAAAATTTTCGAGCCGGAATCTGGCCTGTGCTGGTGACTAGTAAGGTCCTGAATGAAGGTGTTGATGTTCCTCAGGTGAATGTCGGAGTGATTGTTTCGGGATCCGGCAGTATTCGAGAGCATGTTCAGCGCCTGGGGCGCATCCTGCGCGCGGCCCCAGGCAAGGAAGAGGCGGTGATGTATGAGCTGTTGAACAGCAATACTGCAGAAGTGCATGTCAGTCGCCGCCGTCGCGAACATCGTGCCTATCAGCGATGAATTTTTCTCAAAAACTCGCGCCGCTTCGTGAAAGAATCTTTTATTATTCAGAGCGAAGCTTAGAGAGAAACATCAGCTGTAGAACACGGCTCACTTTTTGCTGCATAATAGGTCTTGTATTCCTCGTAAGCTCGATTGTATCGTTTGCTGTTCGACTGACTGAAGCTTTTTGCAGCATAAGAGCGATATCGTTTCATCCTGGCCTTGGTGACATCAATCAAATCCAGTGCTGAGTGGATAATTTTGAGCTCGCAGGAATTGAAAGTATCTTGCGTAAGGGCGAGGTGCTCAGATGCGGTATCCTGCAATAGCCGATAAAGAGAACTTTCTTCTTCACGGACAACTTCTTCAAAAGTAATCAAGTGTTTTGCTGCTTCGGTCAGGTTACGCAGCATCATCTGCAATTCCCGGTACCGGGTTTCCCGTTTGGATAAATCCTGGCTACTGAGCGTCAGGATGACAGCATTGGTATCATTCAGGGAAAGTTCCAGCATTTCGATGATTCGCTCATAACACTTACGACGGCTGGTATCATCGCGGGCAAAGAGATCGGATCCGAGTAATTTGACGGCTTCATCAAAAGCCGCATCACGCCTCCCCCAGAGTGGAGCGAGGTTCATTTTCACCAGAAAATCGGCCTGCGCTGCCGATTTTGTACTGGAATTACCGCGGGAAAAAGCCTGTTTTACCTTATCAAAAACGCCGAAGCGGAATAGCGCATTCATGGTTCACCCCCATGGAAAACCGGTTTATGACAGTGCATTAAAAAAATTTACGAGGCACACTGTTCTGAGGTATACAATAACCGTTACATTGACGTCTGCAAATCTTTTTTGGGAAACTTTTCTGCCTTTTTTTCACGAATTGCAAATCCTTTTTTTCGTGGTATATTTCCGAAATTGTAAATGGAAGGAATCTTACTGATGGCGCAAAAAGTCAAATTTCTCCCGATGACCCGTGCAGAAATGGATAAACTCGGCTGGGATGAATTGGATATCTTGCTGATTACCGGAGATTGTTACGTGGATCATCCGTCCTATGGTGTTTCAATCATCGGCAGACTTTTGTTGAGCAAAGGATACAAGGTTGGTATTGTTGCCCAACCCGATTGGAAGGATGTAGAAAGTCTTCGAGTTATGGGGAGGCCGCGAATTGGTATAGGCGTGACTTCCGGCAATATGGATTCCATGGTTGATCTGTATACAGTTGGTCGTCGTTTGCGTAAAGAAGATGCTTACAGTGAAAATGGCGAACCGGGAAAGCGCCCGCCACATGCACTGGTAGTCTATGCACAATTGGCCCGCCAAGCTTTTCCCGGAACGAAAATTATTCTCGGCGGATTGGAAGCCAGTATGCGTCGTGTTGTTCATTACGACTACTGGCAGGATAAGTTGCGACCGGGAATTATCGTTGATGCTAAAGCTGATTTGTTATGTTACGGTATGGGAGAGCGTCCGATGCCTGAGATTTTTGGCCGGATTTCTCGTGGCGAAAGCCTTGAAGGGATTCGCGGTACCGCCCGGCTGCTCGGGAAAAAAGCTGCGGAAGCTTTTGAGCCAGGTGAAGACTATCTTGAACTTCCTTCCTATGAGGAGCATTTGGTCAATCGCGACGCGTTGATGACGGCGACAAAGATGGTTGAGCAGGAGATGCGTCCTTTTGGAGGACACGGTCTATTCCAGCGTCATGGTGACAGGATGGTGGTGTTGGAACCGCCGCCGGAACCTTTGACTCGCGAGGAGCTGGATGCTGTCCATGAATTGGATTATGCTGGCGTGCCTCATCCGAGATACAAGGGAAGAATTCCGGCATTTGAAACGATCAAACATTCGATTCCTGCCGTACGTGGCTGCCCGGGCGGGTGTACGTTTTGTGGGTTGGTTTCCCATCAAGGGCGCCAGGTGATGAGCCGCAGCTGCGAGTCGATCAAACGCGATGTCGAGCGGTTGCGGAAACAACCGTTTTTCCGGGGTACAATCAGTGACATTGGCGGTGCTGCCGGAAATATTTTTGGCGCGATCGTGAAAGATACAAAGATCTGCGGAAAATGTAAGCGAGGGAGTTGTCTGGTTCCTTCCATCTGTGGAAATTTTCAATGCGATGGCAAGGAATTAACACAGTTGCTACAGGAAGTCAGTGCGATGCCAGGAGTGAAACACCTGTATATTAATTCGGGGATTCGTCTTGATTTGGCATTGCGGCAGCCGGAATTGATTCGCGAAATTATCCATAATCATGTTTCCGGGCATATGAAAGTTGCTCCCGAACATCTGCATCCCGAGGTTTTGCGGCTGATGCGCAAGAGTTCTGCGGAAGAATTTTATGAATTCATGCACCTGTTTGAAAAAGAAAGTCGTGCCTGCGGCAAAGAACAATACCTGATTCCTTTGTTTATTTCCAACTTTCCCGGCAGCGGGGCAGAAGAAATGAAAGTTGTTGATGATTTTCTCAACCAGCAGAACTGGAGCCCGCAGCAGGTGCAGGATTATATCCCGCTGCCGATGACGATTGGCTGTGCAATGTACTATACTGGCAAGGATCCGGATGGAAATCCGATTACAGTCAATCGGGGGCTGGCAGAACGTCGTCCGCAAATTGAAGTGTTAAAAAAGAAACGCCTCGGCAATGGCAGTTCCATTCCTTATTATAAACGGTTCAAGCATTCTGAGAGAACAGGAAGCAGTGCTTTCAGCGATCAAGGGAGAAAAAAACGCGGGAAACGCAGTTAAGGTTCAGGCTTGTCACAGAAGTGACTGTTGTTTAATACCGGCGCGGCCAGAAACGGGAACGCGTCAAGCTTTAAGGAGAAGTTACCATGAGTATGCAGATTCTTCACGACAACGACGCCGATTTGTCGGTGTTGAAGGGTAAAACTGTTGCCATTATTGGTTATGGCAGTCAAGGACAAGCACAGGCACTCTGTCTTCGTGACTCGGGAGTGAATGTGATTGTCGGTGTTCGGAAAGGTCCGAGCTTTGATCGTGCGGCGCAGGACGGGTTTGAAGTTTTAAGTGTTGGTGAGGCTGCTGGAAAGGCTGATATTATTCATATGCTTCTGCCGGATGAAAATCACGGACCGGTATATAAGGCGGAAATTGAAGCAAATCTTGCTGCGGGAAAAACTTTGTCTTGTTCCCATGGGTTTAACTTTGTTTTTGGTGAAATTGTTCCCCCGAAAGAAGTCAATGTGATCATGGTTGCGCCGAAAGGTCCTGGTACGGAAGTTCGTAAGCGCTTTGTTGAAGGATTTGGGGTCCCCGGCCTGGTCGCTGTAAAGCAGGATGCCACTGGGAATGCCCAGGCGCTTGCTCTGGCAATGGCGAAGGCTGAAGGTTTGACTCGTGCCGGAGTGTTGATTTGCACAATGGAACAGGAGACCTATGAAGACCTTTTCGGCGAACAGAATGTTCTTTGTGGCGGTGTTGTAGATTTGATGAAATATGGCTTTGAAACTTTGATTGAAGCCGGTTATCCGGCAGAAATGGCCTATTTTGAATGTATTCATGAAATGAAGCTGATCGTTGATTTGATCTACGAAGGTGGCATTCAGAAGATGAATTCGGTCATTTCCAATACTGCTGAATGGGGCGAATACGATAATGGCCCGTTCATTCTGCCGATCGAAGTCAAGGAGCGGATGAAAGAATCTCTGCGTCGCATTGAAAGCGGTGAGTTTGCCAGAAAATGGATTGCTGAAGCCCGTAACGGTGCTCCGGTCCTGAAAGCCAAACGCGCAGCTCTTGCTGAACACCCGGCTGAAATTGTTGGGAAGCAGATCCGTAGCCTTTTTGAAAAGAAATAATTCCAAAGTATATGGAGCCTTCGATTTTGAAGGCTCCTTTATTTTTTAGTAAGCCAGAAAGAGAGAGTATTGATGACGGAAATATTTATGAAAACATTGCTGGCCACAGGTTGTGCCTGTGGCTTGACTGTCCTGAATGCAATCGATGTATATCCGAAGATTTTTCCTGCTGATACGACAGCAAAAATTCAGGTGGAAGGTTTGAACCCCGAATGGCTGAATAATTCTGGATTGAGCATCGGTTATGTTCGCGATGATGGAACTTATCTTAATGGGGCACAGGCGGAATGGAATGGTTGGGATCCGGTTTCAACTTTCGAAGTTGAGGATCAGATTTTAACATTGACTTATCCACTCAATGGGGAACATGAACATACTTTCCGGGTAACGGTCAAGGATGCAGACGGAAAAGAATCTGACCCGGTATTTATCAGTGTTTATTCGCTGGAGGAAGATCTTTTTCAGCTTAGACCTTACAAAGGTGACTTCCACATGCACAGTACCGCTTCGGACGGCAATCTTGCTCCGGAACGTGTAGTTCCTCGCGGGCGGGCCAAGGGGCTTGACTTTATGGCGCTGACAGACCATCATCTGTATGCACCGTCACTTCAGGTGATTGAGCGTTTTGCTGATGTCCCGATGGAAATGAAACTGATGCCAGGCGAAGAAGTACACCCGGACAAAACACCACCGCATATTATCAATTTTGGCGGTAGTTTCAGCGTAAATGACTACATGAAAAACAATGTCGATGATACCTTGAAACGGATTCATGCCAAGCTGGAAGAGTTGTCGGAAGAGAAAGAGTTGGACGATACGTTGCGGTATCAGGTAGCGTCAGCAGAGACAGCTTTTGATCTGATTCGGGAAGGTGGCGGCATTGCGATGTATTGCCACCCCTATTGGCGCCCGAATCGCCGCAATCAGACTGATTATCGTGTTGTGGATGCAATTATAGATCGAGCGAAATTTGATGTACTGGAAGTGATTGGCGGTTATGACCTGAACGGATTGGAAGAAAATGCGCTTGCTGTTGCCAAATATCAGGAGTGCCGAGCCAAGGGGCAGGTGCTTCCGGTAGCGGGAGTCAGCGATGCACATACTTACGAACCGGGTACATACTTCTGGTGGTACTATACGATTGTTTTTGCAAAGTCTGCGGAATTGGAAGATCTTGCAGAAGCATTTCGAGCCAACCGTTCGTTGGCAGTTGAAGACGTGGAACAACGTTTTCCCCGTTACTATGGAGATTTTCGTCTGATCAAGTTCCAATATTTTTTAAATCGGGAATTTTATCCAATACATGATGCACTTTGCGCGGAACAAGCAGTGTTGCTGGATCGAGTTTTGGACGGTGATGATGCCGCATTAGAAGAACTGGCGAAGCAACAGACAGCGGTAGAAGATCTCTTTAAAAAGTATTATCAGCAGTAAACCAGATTGTTTTATTGCAGAAAATAAAAATACCAGTATAGTAATGTTCATTCTTACGGGGCATTAGCTCAGTTGGCTAGAGCACCACACTGGCAGTGTGGGGGTCAGCGGTTCAAATCCGCTATGCTCCACCATTCTTCGCTTATTTTGACATCAACGAGTATTTCGTTGGTGTCTTTTTTTTGTCCCAATATCACGTTCACTGTTTCTTTCTTTTGCTTTCCCCTCCCAACAACAGACTCGTCGAAAAGATGGGAATGATCGCTATAAAATTTTTTATTTATTTTTGAAAGTCATTTGTATTTTACGATAATGTCATTTATTGTAAATTACAAAGACATGATGTAGTTTTTTGAGTGCGATATCATGATCTTCAATAAAAAATGGATAAAGAGCAAGGAAACAAAATGACTCACTCACTCATACACTCACTGGGCTAGTTCTGTTAGGTATTGCGTGGGGAACCTCAATGGAAGCAATTGCTGATGAAAAAACACCTCTCCCGGAAGAACGATATCCGGTTTTAGCATGGAGTTATGCTTGGGATAGTCCCCCAACAACGGTAGTCTGTCTTGAGAGTTCCAAATCAGCTGGGGGCAGAGTTGAAATTGAGCTCAATAATTATACACATATTGATAATATTAATCTCCGGGATCATTTTTCAGAATATATCACAAATAATTACCTGATAATTCCATGGGGATTTACTGTCCCGGGATTGGATGGCTGGCCTCATGTTATTAAAAGTGATGGCGTGTATACAAGTTATTGGCATTTTGTATGTTATAGTTTTCCTGATGCATCGGATCCTACTGGTTTCGGGTGGGATGATTTCAGTGGAGAAATCAGAAATTGGAAAGATTGCACAGGACACTGGTTTGATTGATGAATAAAATCGTAAAATACGGCTTGTTCGGCGGCTTGGTGTTCCTAGCCGCCGGACTTGTAATGATTTCTTGGTGGACTTTTCGTTCGGTCCCGATGAAATCCGGCGTGCAACAGGGCGATATGCTTGGCGAGCCTGCGCTGTTTTTGGTTGTACGCGGGGATCACGGGGGTTACTGTTCTCCAGAAGTCCGTAAAATTCCTTTGAAAGAATTGCGTCAGGTGACCTCTACGCTGGCACCCAGCCATTATAAAAGTTGGGGACTGCAAACCCCGAATATGGCTCTCAAGGTGACGACGGGTCGGTTGGAATTTATTGGTGATGAGGAGTTTTATGGCGATTTTAAGGTAACTCGGATTTGTGATGTCGTCGATGTTCCGGCGGTGCATTATCGCGGCGAACCCTGGATGATGATTGCTTACAGCGAAATTACGCAGGTCTTTATCTCACGTTTTCAGGAAACAGGAGATTTAAAATGAAATACTTGCTTTTTTGTTGGGCAGTCATAGCGCTGATGGCGTCTGCAATGGCAGTGGACACTGACGAGCCGGATGCCAAGGCAATTCTCGCCCGCGCTCTTCGTGAGACTCCCAAAAGCGCCTGTTATCAGACGGTCGTGGAGTTTCCCGATCAATTCTGCCGGACTTATACTCAAGGAATTTATACCCGTTATGTCGATCCGGACGGAAACCGTTTCCTGCGTCTCGAATTGTACGAGGGGAAGAAGCTGGTGGAGATTCATGTCGGTACGCCGGATGGCTTTTTCGGGTGGACCCCGGATGGCTCCATAGCATTGCGTTTCATCGTTGCGACCAAGCTCCTTTTGTTGGAAAATATGAGTAATCCTTTCTATTCCATTGGAATGGAGAATAGCGAATACAAGATCGCGGACAGTGCCTATTGCGGCATTCCCTGCTACAAAATTACCGTTTCGTTGATGCCTTGGCGCTATGATTTGCGCACACTGGCTCACTATACCGGCACAATTCAAAAAAGGGGCGCCCGGCCTAAAAAAGAATTTTT
>ERZ1034917.1146-NODE-1146-length-18094-cov-11.783358_pt1 | contig 18094 bp, 15 predicted proteins | sample MGYA00520605_ERZ1034917 | MGnify/ENA primary metagenome ERZ1034917 (study PRJEB33766, sample SAMN09781784) | gut metagenome | biome: gut microbiome | host: Homo sapiens | place: Madagascar | study: EMG produced TPA metagenomics assembly of the PRJNA485056 data... | reverse complement strand
CGTTTTACCGAGTCCGACTTCATCGGTAAGAATGGCTCCATAGTGTTCCTGCAGGGCTTTCAATGCGCGATTGACTGCGGATCTGGTACAAAGTAGGTCGATTCGGATGTTGCTCCACATTGAGCGCAAAGTTGTTTGTACCGCCGTCTTCACTTTGGAGCATCAGTTGATGGGTCCAATATTTCAGAAAAATCGGAAGCATCTCTTTCCTCGGCTTGACTTTACAGTATAGCAATATTACATTCCCACTGAAATATCAAGCGGGAGACCATCGACAATGGCGAAAACTCGGAAGAAATTAGAACAACATTCGATAGCGAAACTGTTTTTCGCTCCTGATGCAGTCACATTGGATACCTTGCGAAAGCGTATCTTTCATGCCGGAAAACAGAAATCCCCGATCGCCGTATTGGACACGCTCGCCAGATTGACGGACGAAGTTCCTTCGCAATTTCTGCCGACACTGGACGCGAACACACTGCAAGCTGAAGACCGCTTGGAGAAAGAGTACGAATCGGAAGTCCGTAAAATCAAAGCTGTCTATAAAGACAAACGGCAAATTCTGAATCGCAATACGCACCTGCGTTTGTCATTGGCTGATACAGATGAAAAGAGCGCACAACAGAATATCAGGTCGGAACAGCTCCGATTGCGATACGAGAAAAAGCGGTTTTCGCTCCTGAAGACTAACGCAAAAATCATTCGCCCCCTTCGCAAAGCCCATCAAGCCGAAGTCGTCGGCCACTTATTGGAAGAAGAAGCCCAATACCTCGTGTACATGCGTTGGAATTACGAGTTTAGCGAACTGAGCTCACAAGCTGCAGGGAATAAAATTCAGCGATTCGACAAGAAGGCAAAAATCTACACTTTGAAATCTAGCAGACTGATCTTAGCCGAAACCAAGGTTATCACCGTTGCCCACACCGCCGAAATCGCCAAAGCCACGACCAATGTAATTAATCCGAAAAGTTCTGCTCCGGTCAGAAGATGTAGAGACCGGATTCCTATACCCCGCATGTGTTTGACCGGATATATGCAAAGTTTATAGAGATAGTAAGAGAATACAACGCGAAATTAAATGGAGAAGAATCATGAAGATATTTGACAAGTTGGCAAATAAATCAGGGAGTGAAAATATATCAAAAAATTTTTTTATTGGTTGTCCAGAGGCAGAAGGCGAAAATCAGAATAGTCCCGTTAATATTTTGGATGTATTTGAAGACTATCTGGATACAATGACAGCTCTCAATAATGGAAAATTTATTATTACAGGTAGAAAAGGAGCTGGAAAATCTGCAATAGCGGAATATGTTCAAGGACGTGCAGACAATGAGTCTACTGTTTTTTGTTCAAGATTAAATATGTCTGATTTTAAAATTCATGAACTTTTGCAATCTCATTGTCTTTCAAATATAGATGAAGGCTTTATTATTGAATGGGTGCTATATACAAATTTTGCGAAACTTTTAGTACAGAATCAAAAACTACTCTCAGACCACTATCTAAAGAATCTAGAACGTTTTTTAAAACGCAATACGGGATATGTAGAAATATCAGAGTCTGCAATACAAGAACTTATTGAAAAAAAAGAATGGAACCTTCAAGTAGGGAATCTACTTGATATTGCTAATAAACTTGGAATCGGGAATGCGAAAGAGTTTAGGAAACGTAGACCTTATTACTATGAGTTATTACCAATATTGCGTGACACAATCAAACAGCTAATTCATAATATTGATATCCAAAATGATATGAGCGAATATATTATTTTTATTGATGATCTCGATGTTGGTGTACATGCAGATGATAAGGCTTCATTGGATATCGTATATGAACTCGTAAGAAAAGCAAGAGATTTCAATAAAACATTTTCTCGTAATTTTTGCGTAATTTTATTACTACGAAGTGATATAAGCCAAATTATTGAAAAAAATTATGCGGACAGCGGAAAAATTTTTTCATCATATTCCATTGCGTTAGACTGGTATGATTCAGCAAAATTTAGCAAAAATGAAAATGATGTTCTCCTCAAACGTTTTATTAACAAACGCATTACTAATTGCTTTATAAAAAACAGCGTGTCATTCAACCAAAGTGCTCCATGGGAAAGTCTTATAAAAGCAGACTTTTCTGAACACAATAAAAGTAGCTTTGCTGTAGTTTTGCAATCTTCATTTTTTAGACCCAGAGATTTCATTCTTTTTTTTAATAAATTACCGGAAAGAAATTTATCTTTGCCAATAAATCGTGATTCATTTGATGAGCTCTTTATTGACCTTGCGGATGGAATATTTACTGAAAGTTGTAATGAATTGTCTCTTCATTACGCAAAGGACCAAATGCAAGTATGCGAAGCCGCTATGCGTCATTTTGGGAGAAAGTATTTTAAAGCAAAAGATTTTTACACTTATGTGAGTAATTTTCGCATCAACGTTGACCCAGAAGAATTGTTAAAGCATTTTTTTTACTATTCAATTGTTGGCAATATAGATGACACTCGGACAAAGGTTTTCTTTCAACATCGTGACTCTCCAATAAATCAAGACATTGAATTTTTAGTTTCAACACCAATAAGAAATCATTTTTTCAGAACAGAATTATTTCATTAGCTTAGTTTTGAACACCGACTGAACAGCATGTAAACCGAGCATGAACCGGCGTCCGTCTTGACCTTCACCATTGTAGAGAAGTTGTAGGTTTGGAGCTTGATTCTTCATCGTGGATTCAGGGAAGAACAGTTCCATTTTACTCGGTCAGGTGGATGGGCAAACGGATCTTGGTCCAGCCAGTGTGGTTCATCACTTCTTTTCGGGTGAAAGTCTTCCGGTTCATCCTCAACAGGAGCTGGAGGAGATTCCGGGCAGAAAGCAAAAGACCGTCGGGAGGGGAGATTCTCTGAAGTTCGCTGGCAAGGGAGTGTTGCTTGCTCAATATCCTCAGGTGATCCCAATGTATTCAATGCTATTGTAGTTTTTCAACGTTTTCTTTATCTGGTTCAAAAACACGACTACTTTATAAGCAGCCAAGATGACTATTGCTTACTACTCAACATTTCGAGCAAAGCAGGTTCTTTGTCCCTGATAGAGTCATAATCTAAATTTTCCTTCAAACACTCAAGGCAAGTTTTCTTGGCATCAAAGAGAGTTGGCAAGTTGTTTATTAAAGCTGCATTATCCCAGCTATTCGCCGGTCCTGAAAGATATTTTACTTTAAAGACACACAAATATTGAATGGGGATACGCACTTCGGTATCTGGTTGTACCTAGAGATTCGATGCAATATAGACGAGTTGCCGCAGCCCGGAAACCGGCCGTGGCGCGACCGGAACGTTTACGAACGTCCCACGTCCCTGTTCGGAGCGGCGCGTCCCTTCAAGTTTCATGATGATGAAGAATTATAACACCATCCTGCAAATCCATTATGAACAACAGTATTGTCACTTTTATATCGTAAATTTTGCATATTCAGCATCCAGCAGCAAGACAGACGGCAGCTTTTCGAGCTCCTGATGTTGCGTTGCTTCCTGCACGTGATTCTGATAGTATGCCGTCATACGACCATCCATGTGGCCGACGATTGATTGAACGACAGAAATTGGAATCCCGACTTTCCCCGCATAATAGCAAAACACGTGCCGCATGGAGTGCAGGTCTTTAATCGAAATGCTTCTGCGGTTTTCCGGCTGAACTGTCGTGACAATTCCCAGATCATCTTCCAGAAAAGTTTTGATCCGCTTTGAAACAGTAGTCGGCGAGGATAGATAGATTCTCGCGTGCTCAGGAAGAACATACTCATCTTCATTGTGAAGCCGCAGGAAATAATCATACAGCATCCGATGAATGGGAATGGAAACTTCTTTTCTGGTTTTGTTCAAAACTCTGCGGATATTTTTACCGGCCCAGTCTATTTCATCCCATTTCAAAGTACAAATATCGCCTTCACGCAATCCGGTTGCTGCCGCAATTGTAAATAATGGCCGACAAAATGAATTATGCAGAATCCCGCAACGTATCTTCTGAAGTTCGTCCACCGTAAAAATCTCCCGGCGAAGCGAATCGTCCATTGCGGGCAGGATCACATCATCCCAGGGATTTTCCAGCAAACCGGCATCTCGTTTGAGGCGCCTGAATACTCCCTTGATGGAGCTTGCGATCTCGCAAATGGTCTTATTCCCAAGCTGGTAATCACTCTTGCTATTGAAACGGCCATTGCTGATCAGATAAGAAACGTATGCTTCACAATGCAATGACATGACCTGCTCCAGCTTATTGATATCGGGAAAAGTATTCTGCATGAATGCCAGAAAATCACCCCAATAAGCCTGGTATTGTCTGCGGGATTTCTCGGAAATGGTTCTTCGCTTCCGGGGCTTTGCCAGAAACAGTTCATACGCCTCGGAAAGTAGAATGCTCTTACCGCCGTTTAAAACATAGCGGTAATTTTCAACCAGCGCCCGAACATTCCGGTTGAACTTGATTTTTTCCTGTTCGATCTGAAGTTGAGCGGCATATTCCGCGGAACGTTTTTCCGCTTCGTAAAACTCGGCAAGCAGACGATTACGTTCCTGCGCTTCAAAGGCCAACGCCTCTTCTTCCGTGTGACAATTGACGCAAAGCCCGAAATACCGTTTTCCCTTTACGCGAAAACGATAACGATAGTTCATGCCATGAAGTGCTACAGTCATAAAAAAGCCTCCATACCATATTTCCGGCATGGAGGTCCTGCCCTGCTACTTCTCCGAATTAAGAAGTAATATAGCCGTAGCATATTGATCCGTCAAGTCGCATATCACAACAATTATTCTTAATTATAAACATGTTATGACGCCTTGTGCAATGCCGTTGCATCGACGGCTTCTTCCTGATCTCTCATGGTGAACTTCTGTGCAATCGACATGAACTCCTGAAGTTTCTCCACAGGTATTTCCTGTACAAGACGAATCAATTCCTGACGTTTTCTCTGTTCTTCCTGATCCAGATTGACCGAGTTGAAAATCAGGAACGACGGCAGTTTTTCCAATTCCTGCTTCTGGTCCTCCAGAACAACATGATTCTGATAGTAAGAGGTCATCACCGGGCTCATATGACCGACAATCGACTGGACGATATTGATCGGTATCCCGGCTTTACCGGCATAGTAACAGAATACATGCCGCATGGAGTGCAGATCTTTGATGGAAATATTTTTCCGATTTTCCGGCTGAACCGTCGTCCTGATATCAAGCTCGTTTTCGAGAAAATCTTTAATTCGCACCGATACCTTTGAACTGCACCGCCGGTATAATTCCGCATGTTCCGGAAACACGTATTCGGAAACGCGGGGCTGTCCGGCAAGAAACACCTTCAGCGAGGACAGAATCGGAATGGTTACGCCTTTGCCGGTTTTTCTCATAATCCGGCGGATGACTCCTGAAGTCCAGTCGATTTCCTTCCACTTGAGGGTACAGATATCTCCCTCCCGCAGACCGGTAACGGCGGCTACCGTGAACAGAGGCGCGCAAAAATGATTTTTCGCCAGCCCGTTTCGGATCAAATTCAATTCATAAAGCGAGAAGATCTCCCGCTCGATGGAGTCGTCTACGGCAGGCAGGATCACATCGTTCCAGGGATTCGTCAGCAGACCGGCATCATCCTTCAGGCGTTCAAAAACACTTTTGATGACACTGCAAATTTCCTTGATCGTTTTATTGCCGATCAGAAAAGACTGCCCATAGGAAACTGGTACAACTTTTCCATGTGTTTTCAGGCTTACCTTTTTCTCTTTCAGAAAGCGCCCGTAATCAATCAGGAAAGTCACATAGTCTTCGCAATGCGCCTTTGAAACTTTATCCAGATCAATGATCTCTGGAAAAGTCTCCCTCATATACGCCAGAAAATCCAGCCAGTAACTTTCTTTCTGTTTCCGGGTCTTGTCGCTGCATTTCCGTTTCCGGGACGGTTTCCGGCTGTACAAGGCATAGGCGTCCGCAAGCGAAACCTTTTTACCGTCATTCAGGACCTGACGATAATTTTCAACAAGGGAGCGGACATTATTGTTGAAGGCAATTTTCTGTTCTTCCTGACGAAGCTTTTCCTGAGCTGCTTTCACCTCTTCCCGGAGTCTGGCATTGACTTGGGCTTCATAGGCGAGCGCCTGTTCTTCCGTCGTGCAGCCTTCGCAGATTCCGTAATGACGTTTGCCCTTGACCCGGAAACGGTAGTGAAACTTCTTACCGCTGTAATAGACCGGCATATCCTAATCCGTTCTGTAGCGTAGAGAATTCGTATGCTGTTTCATGAAGAAGCGTTTACCCGGATCAAATCGGAGAGGTCGCAAAAAGGTCGCGATTTTCCGATTCTGAGGGTAAAAAATGGCTCCGGCAGCTGGATTCGAACCAGCGACCAAGTGGTTAACAGCCACCTACTCTACCGCTGAGCTATGCCGGAACATATAGAAACAAAATGGTGGGCGTAACAGAACTCGAATCTGTGACCTTCACGATGTCAACGTGACGCTCTAACCAACTGAGCTATACGCCCGAAGCGTTTCAATGTTTCCTAATATAACCGGTGTTAAAAAAAATGCAACCTTTTCAAGCAAAAAAAATCAACTTTTTGGGCGAATGAGAATTGAAAAAGTAAACGCCCCCCCCTTGAGTCGGACCAGTTGCGTTTAGTTTGCCAAAACAGAGGAGCTGCATTTAGTCTTTCGGAAGGCTGTTGCAGATAATCGTACTTCTGATCGCGAATACTTCAAACTGAAAATTTATCAGTTACCGGAAATTTCGAGCGTAGCGTGAAGGAACCATAAATTGTGTCAAGGACCGTCGAAGAGGCAAAAAATGGCGAGAGAGACGGGACTCGAACCCGCAACATCCACCGTGACAGGGTGGTACTCTAACCAATTGAGCTACTCCCCCGCGTTATAAACGCAGACATCATCACTTCCAACTCGAACACGGACCATTAAAATGGCGAGAGAGACGGGACTCGAACCCGCAACATCCACCGTGACAGGGTGGTACTCTAACCAATTGAGCTACTCCCCCGCGTTCGCCGCGTTGGTGACGACATTTTTTAAAATATCACCGTTTTATCGTTTTTCAAATCGGATTCAGCAAAAAATCGCTGATTTTCAGGTATTCTGTCCGAACCGGCGACTTTTGCCGGTCCGGAAGGGGAAGGGCGGTGTCTGGAATTTATTTTCCGCTTATTATTGGAATGCGGCTTGTATTGTCCGGATTACCGTGATATGTTAAAAACAGTTTCCAGGTGAAATGCAAATGCGGCCGGATTGTTCCGGTCATGTGAAACTTGCGGCATCCGGGACGTTACAGTTAAGGTTTTTTATTTGACTTCTCATTGTTCCTGATTGCCGCTTTGCCGGCTTTCCAAAATAATCCGAATCTCTGCCCGTTCCGGGCATCTGATATTCCGCAGTGTCATTCCCTGATGGTTCAGCATGTTTTTATGCTTTCCCCCCTATCTATCCGGTAATTACAAGTGGATTTCGCATCAAACAACATAAACTGAATAACCGGGGGAGAGCAAAACAATCACAGGAAGTGTTCCGAAGCGCCGAAAAACGGTCCGGACCTTCCGAAAAATGCAGGCGATAACGCCGCAGGAAAGAAAACAGAATGAATATCTATGTGGGAAACATGCCGTACTCGATGACCGAAACCGACCTTAACTCCGCGTTCAGCGCGCATGGTTCGGTCAGCAGCGCCCGTCTGGTCACGGATCGCGATACCGGCCGCGCCAAAGGATTCGGCTTCGTCGAAATGAATGACGCGAACGAGGCGAAAGCGGCGATCGAAGCCCTGAACGGGACGAGTCACGATGGCCGTGAACTGGTGGTTAATGAAGCGCGTCCCCGGGAAGAACGTCCGAATCGCAACGGCGGCGGCAATCGCGGTTTCGGCGGCGGGCGTCGCAGCTGGTAACCGGTTCGCGGGCCCTTGCCGCGGCAGATCGGGGATGCGCAGTAATTGCGGTCCCCTTTTTTTGCCGGCCGATTCTGATGCAATCAACCGGGAGATACCTATGGTGAATTTATTCCCGAACGACAGCTATGACACTCCGCCCGGGCGGCGGACTTTCCTGTCCCGGATTCTGTTCAATTCCCGCCTTTACTTCTATTCGAAAACCTATTACAACTTCTACCGGATCGGCAGGTGCGCCGGCCGCGGCCGGTTTGACCGGGACCGCCAGAGCTACTACAGCGGACTGAATGTCCGGATTCTTGAAAGCTGCGGCGCCCGGATTCATCTGCGCGGCCTGAACCATTTGAGCGACACTCCCGGCCCCTTTGTGATTGTCGCCAACCACCAGAGCTCGGTGGAAACGGCAATCCTCAATGCGGTAATTTCTCCCAGGCTGGATTTCACTTTTGTAATCAAGCGTTCGCTCTTTTCCGTCCCGTTCTTCGGTGCGGCGATGCGGGCCATCGACGCGATCGGAGTCGACCGCGTCAACCCGCGCGAGGATTTCAAGGAAGTGATGAGGGCGGGGCAGGAACTGCTGAAGGAGGGCCGTTCCGTGCTGATCTTTCCGGAGTCGACCCGGCAGAGGGAATTTCTGCCCGAACGTTTCAATACGATCGGACTTAAACTGGCCAAGAGCGCCGGCGTCAGGATCATTCCGCTGGCGTTGAAAACCGATTTCCTGGAGCCGGGGGCATTGATCCCGGAATTCGGTTCGCTGCACCGCAGCCGTCATATCCATCTGGAATTCGGCGAGCCGCTGGATGCTTCCGGCAATGGCCGTGAAGCGCACCGGCAGATTCTCGATTTCATCGCGGAACGGACCGCGCATTGGAATCTTGCGGAACGGAGAGCGCCATGTGCTTCTGCCGGCCTCAACGGGTTTCGTCCCGCACCCGTCTCGTGAAGCGAGACAAAACCACCGGTTGAAACCAGCCGGTGGTTTTTGATTGATCCCGGGTTCAGGCGCGATTCAGGGCCTGATCGAAGTCGGCCTTGATGTCGTCGATATTCTCAATGCCGACCGATACACGGATCATGTCCGGTGAAACGCCGGCGGCTTCGAGTTCGGCGTCGGTGAGCTGGCGATGGGTCATGCTGGCCGGATGCAGCACGCCGGTGCGCGTGTCGGCCACATGGACCACGATCGCCGCGAGCTTCAGCGAGTTCATCACGATTTCGCCGGCGGCCTTTCCGCCTTTCACGCCGAAACAGAGTACGCCGGAGCAGCCCCGGGGCAGGTATTTCTTTGCGAGTTCATGCTGGCTGCTCGACTTCAGGCCGGGATAGTTCACCCAGCTGACCTTCGGATGGTTTTCGAGGAATTCGGCCAGCGCCAGCGCGTTCGAGCTGTGGCGCTCCATGCGCAGCGCCAGCGTCTCCACGCCGAGATTGGAGAGATAGGCGTTGAAGGGGGCCATGCCCGCGCCGATGTCGCGGATCCACTGCGCCCGCAGTTTCACCGAATAAGGAGCCGCCGGGAAGGCCTCGGTGTAGACTAGCCCGTGATAGGCCGGGTCGGGATTCACGAATTCCGGGAAGCGCCCGTTGTTCCAGTCGAAACCGCCCTTTTCGATGATGATGCCGCCGACCGCCTGGGCGTGGCCGTCGGTGTATTTGGTGGTCGAATGGGTCACGAAGTCCGCGCCGAATTCAAACGGGCGGCACAGGCACGGAGTCGGGAAGGTGTTGTCCACGATCAGCGGAATGCCTGCCGCGTGCGCCGCTTCGGCGAAGCGTTCGATATCCAGCACGATCAGCGCCGGGTTCGCGAGGGTCTCGGCGAACAGCGCCTTGGTGTTGGGGCGGATTGCCGCCGCGATTGCGGCGGAATCCGCTTCAGGGGAGATGAAGGAAACTTCAATGCCGCATTTTTTCAGGGTGTTGGTGAACAGCGACACCGTCCCGCCGTAGAGGCTGGAAACCGCGACCACATGGTCGCCGCTGACGGCGAGGTTCATCACCGACAGCATGGAAGCCGCCTGGCCCGCTCCGACCGCGACGGCGGCGACGCCCCCTTCCAGAGCGGCCATCTTGCGTTCGAAGGCATCGACGGTCGGATTGGCGAGCCGGGTGTAGAAGAAGCCTTCGCGTTTCAGGTCGAAAAGGTCCGCGACGCTTTGCGCGTCATCATACTTGTAGGTCGTGCTCTGGTAGAGCGGCAGCACACGCGGATCGCCGTTGCCGGGTTCATAGCCGCACTGTACGGCTTTGGTTTCGATTTGCCAGTTTTTGTCCATGATGCCGTGATCTCCATATAATGATGAAAAGAAGAAAATTTTTCAAAAAATATTGAGTTTAATATATCCGGCGGAGTGCGGTTTTACAAGATCGGCAGTTGCTTTATTGATGAAACCGGTGTATATTAAATACGTTGAGCGCCGGGATATAAGAGGAGCCCGGGCGCGCGGGATGGCTTTGCCGGAAGAGGCGGCGGTCCGCCGGATCGGGAATTTTTCACAGGATATTGCGATGACGACCGAAGAGCTTTTTGAAACCATAGTCACCATCGACAACCGGATGGGACTCCATGCCAGGCCGGCGACGATGTTGGCGAAACTCTCTTCCGGCTTCGAGGCGGAGCTGACGCTGGAGCGTCTTGACGGCAATGGTGAGGTTGCCGACTGCCGCAGTGCGCTTTCCTTGATGATGCTCGCGGCGGGGCGGGGAACCAAATTGCTCCTGAAGGCGTCCGGCCATGAGGCGGAAGAGGCGTTCCGTGAAGCTGTCCGCCTGTTCGAATCCCGTTTCAACGAGGAAGAATAACTTCAATCTCCAGCACCGAAGGCGGCAGCGATGACTTTACCAGCACAGACGATTCAGGCGATTGCGGTATCTCCCGGGATTGCGATCGGCCGGGTGGCGCGGGTGCGCGGCTCCAACCATCTGCAGGAGCCCAATCCGCACAAGATTACCGATGATGAAATCAACGGAGAGTTGACCCGTTTCATTGCCGCACTGGTGGAAACCCGCAAGCAGCTGGTCGAACTTCAGGATCAGGTGCGCGACCGGCTCAATTCGCGCGACGCCGATATCTTCGAAGCCCACATTATGCTGGTCGACGACAGGACGCTGCTGAATGAAGTTGAAAAACGGATCAAGGGTGAGCATGTCACTGCCGAATATGCGCTCTTTGAAGCTACGGAGCGTTTTACCGCGGTCTTTAACGGCATGCAGGATGAATATTTGAAGGAGCGCGCCGCCGATATCCGCGACGTCGCCGCCCGGATTACCGCCAACCTCAACGACGATCCGCATCATGATATGGAGCTGGACGACCGCCGGATCATCATTGCGACCACGCTTGCGCCGTCGGAGACCGCGCAGCTGGATCGGAGCAAGGTGCTCGGCTTCGCAGTGGAGACCGGCAGCGCCACCAGCCATACCGCGATTCTGGCGCGGGCGATGAAGCTTCCGGCGGTGGTGGGGATTCCCCCGGAGCTGCCGGAGACCCTGACGGCGGACGACAAGCTGATCATCGACGGCTATACCGGCAAGGTCATCATCAATCCGGACGGGCGCACCGAAGAGGCCTACCGGCTCAAGGCGCAGGCGGCCGGAGAGCTGCTGAACGAGCTGGAGCGCGAGAATTCATTGAGGCCGGAGACGACGGATGGTTTCATGGTGCAGCTCGCGGCCAACCTCGATTCGCCGGAGACGATCGGGGAGGTGAAAAAGTCGGGAGCCTGCGGCATCGGCCTGTTCCGGACCGAATATCTGTTTATGAACACCTCGCAGTTGCCGACCGAAGAGGAGCAGTTCGAGGTCTACAAAGATCTGCTGGTCAAGAGCGGCGAACAGCCGGTGATCATCCGCACGCTGGATGTCGGCGGCGATAAGTTCAACACCAATATTTTCCGGGCGACCGAGCAGAACCCGTTTCTGGGGCTGCGCGGCATCCGGCTCTGTCTGCATGAGCGCCGGGACATTTTTTCCACCCAGCTGCGAGCGTTGCTGCGGGCCGGCGTGTACGGCAATTTGCGCGTAATGCTCCCGATGGTCAGCAGTATTCGCGAGGTGAATGAGGTCAAACAGCTGGTCGGGGAACTCCAGGAGCAGCTGCGGCGCGAGAAGCTGGAATTCGTTTCCCATCTGCCGCTGGGGGTGATGATTGAGACGCCGGCCGCGGCGATCCTGGCGGACCGGCTTGCTCCGTTGGTGGATTTTTTCAGCATCGGCACCAACGATCTGGTGCAGTATACGATGGCGATCGACCGGGGCAACGAACGGGTCGCGTACCTCTACCGGCCTTCCCATCCGGCGATTCTCGAATTGATCCGCCGCACGGTGGAGGCGGCGCGCCACAACAACATCTGGGTCAGCATCTGCGGGCAGATGGCTTCCGAGCCGTCGCTGGTGCCGCTGCTGGTCGGCCTGGGCGTGCACGAACTGAGCATGGCGCCGTCGTCGATCGGCATGGTGCGGCGGGTGATCCGGGGGCTGGCGATGCACGAAGCGGAGGAGGCGGCGCGGCAGGCGCTGGCCTGCAGCAACGCGTCCGACGCGCTGGCTATTTCCGAAGCCCTGCTGCGCAAATCCGCGCCGGAGATCGCGAATATCTGACGGGCCTTTCAAAAATAATTCCGTCCGGCGCGTGAAAAAATCCGGTTGGCGGTGTATAGTATGTGATTTGCGGCGTGGCGATGCCGGCGGCAAAGTGAAACGACTGACGGGATTTGTATGGAAAACAACAGAAAAACGATTTACCTTTCCGGTCCGATCATGGACGAACATGCCGGGACGGCCCGTGCGTGGCGGGAGACGGCGAAACAGCTTCTGGGCGGTCGCTTCCGGTTGCTGGATCCGATGCGGCGCGCCTTTGTGGACCGTCAGGTGGACAGCGCCAACGAAATCGTGGAATTCGATCTTCAGGATGTCCGGGATGCGGATATCATTCTGGTCAACTACAACAAGGCGAGCATCGGCACGAGCATGGAGGTTTTCTATGCGGCGCACGATCTCGGCAGGTTTGTGGTGGCGTTCTCCCCCTTCGAATACAAGGATTGCAGTCCGTGGATGGCCCGGTACTGCACCAAGATCCTCGGCTCGCTCGAAGAGGCCGCGGAGTATGTGAACAATCATTTTACGGAGCAGCAGGTGTAGAATATGTGCGGAATTATCGGTTATACCGGCAAGCTGGCGGCGGCCCCGGTCCTGATCGAAGGGCTGAAGCGGCTGGAATATCGCGGTTACGACTCCGCCGGTCTGGCGGTCGTCGCCGACGAACATATGTATCAGGTCAAATCGGTCGGCAAGGTCGCGCAGCTCGAAGCGGTCGCCGGCCAGCAGCCGGAGCTGAAAAAACTGGCCGGCTGCGGCATCGCCCATACCCGCTGGGCGACCCACGGCGCGCCGTCCACGCTGAATGCGCATCCGCATCTCGACGAATCCGGCCGCTTCGCGGTGGTGCACAACGGGATCATCGAAAATTACCAGGAACTGCGCAAGCATCTGGAAGGCAAAGGGGTGCATTTCCGTTCCCAGACCGACAGCGAAGTGATTCCGCACTTGGTCGCCGGGGCGTACGAAGGGGACCTGCTGAGTGCGGTCGCCGCCGCGCTGAAGCAGCTTGACGGCACATACGGCATCGCGGTGGTTTCGTCGCTGGAGCCGGGGGTGGTGGTGACCGCCCGCAAGGGCAGTCCGATCGTGATCGGGCTCGGCGAAGGGGAGAACCTTGTCGCGAGCGACATCGCCGCGCTGCTGCCCTATACGCGGCAGGTGATCTACCTGAACGACGGCGACATCGCCGCGATCACCGCCGACAAAGTGGACCTGCGCAACATCCAGAATGTGCCGGTCGAGCGTGAGGTCGCCAAAATCGACTGGGACGCCGGGCAGGCGGAAAAGGGAAACTACCCGCACTTCATGCTCAAGGAGATTTTCGAGCAGCCCGAAACCATCGAGAACGCGATCCGGGGCCGCATCGACCATGAGATGGGCACCGCGATCCTGAACGGGATGAACCTGTCGCCGCGCGAGCTGGCCCTGATCAACCGGATCGTGATCGCGGGCTGCGGCAGCAGCATGCACGCCGGGATGCTCGGCGAATACTATTTTGAGGACATCGCCGGGATTTCCACTTCGGTGGAGCAGGCGGCGGAGTTCCGCTACCGCAATCCGATCATCGAGCCGAATACGCTGGTGATTCCGATCAGCCAGTCCGGCGAAACCGCCGACACCATTGCGGCGGTCCGCGAAGCGACGGCCAAAGGCGCGGTGGTCACCGCCCTCTGCAACGTGGTCGGTTCGACCATCGCGCGGGAGTCCGGGCGCGGCGTCTATCTGCATGCGGGGCCGGAGATCAGCGTGGCTTCGACCAAGGCGTTTTCGAGTCAGGTGGTGGTGCTGTTGCTCTTCGCGCTGCTGCTGGGGCGCAACCGGCGGCTGAGCCGCAGCGAGGGCAACGAGCTGGCCGACCAGATCGAACAGATTCCGGAGCTGATCCGCTCCGTGCTGCTGCAGGCGCCCGAGATCAAGAAGATCGCGGAGCGGTACGCCGACAAGGAGGACTTCTTCTACATCGGCCGCGGCTGCCTGTATCCGACTGCGCTGGAGGGGGCGCTGAAGCTCAAGGAGATCAGCTATATCCACGCCGAGGGGTATCACGCCGCCGAACTCAAGCACGGGCCGATTTCGCTGCTGGATGAGCGGCATCCGGTGCTGGCGCTGGCCAACGATATTCCGGGCAAGGACAAGATCATCGGCAATATCCAGGAGTGCCGCGCCCGCAAGGCGCCGGTGGTGGCGGTGATCACCCGCGGCGACAGCGCGGTGCGCAGCATGACGCAGGATGTGATCGAAGTGCCGCCGTGTTCGCGTTTCATCGCGCCGCTGCCGACCACGGTCGCGCTGCAGCTTTTCGCCTATTACGTCGCGGTGGCGCGCGGCTGCGAAGTGGACCAGCCGCGCAACCTCGCCAAAAGTGTCACGGTGGAATAACTTTTTATGTTCAGATTCTTCTACAATCTGTTTTTGCCGCTGGGCTTTTTGTTCTTCATTCCCGGACTGTACCTCAAGTACCGCAATCGGGGAGGCTGGAAAGACACCTTCGGGGAACGTTTCGGCCATTTCAAGCCGGAGCGGGTCAGGGAGCTGGCTGAATACCACGGCGCGGTCTGGGTCCATGCGGTCAGCGTCGGCGAAACGGTGGTCGCGATGTCGATGATCCGCACCTGGCACCAGATGCACCCGGAGCGGAAGTTCATTCTTTCGACCACGACCACCACCGGGCAGGAGCTGGCGCGCAAGCAGGCGCCGCCCTCGACGGCGGTGATCTTCTGCCCGATCGACTTTCTGTGGATGGTGCGCCGCACGCTGAACGTGCTGAAACCGGCGATGCTGGTGATCTTCGAGACCGAAATCTGGCCGAACATGGTCGCCGAAACCCGCAAGCGGGGGATTCCGGTGGCATTGGTGAACGGGCGCATGTCGGATCATTCGGCGCGCGGTTACCGGCGCGCGCGGCTTTTCTTCGGGCCGCTGCTGAAAATGTTCAATCTGATCTCCGTGCAGACGCAGGCGGACTTCGACCGCTACAAATCGGTGTCGCCGGAGGCGAACGTGGTGGTCAGCGGCAATCTGAAATTCGACCAGAAAGCACCGGAAAATCTGCCTGAACCCGAATATGAAAGATACTTCGGTCCCGGCAAACACCTGATCCTGCTGGCCGCCAGCACTCATCCGGGCGAGGAGGAGCTGATTGCCGAAACCTTCAAAAAGCTGAAAGACGAGGTGCCGGAGCTGAAGCTGGTGCTGGTGCCCCGCCATGCCGAGCGCGGCGGCGATATCGCGGAGATGCTGAAAAGCCATCTGCTGGATTTCGCGCGCCGCAGCCGCCAGGCGGAAGCGGACCCGCCGGTGGATGTGCTGCTGGCGGATACGACCGGCGAGATGCTGAAGCTGATGAACGGCGCGGACATCGTGATCATGGGCAAGAGCCTGGCCGGGCACGATGAGGGACACAACCTGATCGAACCGGCGCTGCTGGATAAGCCGATCGTGACGGGACACGTGCTGCGGAATTTCCGCTTTATCCTGAATGTGCTGCTGCAGGAGAACGCGGTGGCGACGGTCACGCACGACTCCGAACTGGAGGAGCAGCTCCGCAAACTTCTGGTGAATAAAGAATTAAGGGAAGAACTCGGAAAACGGGCCGGACGGACGATCCGCAAACACGCGGGAGCGACGGAACGGACGGTGAACGAACTGGAATCCCTGCTGAAAAAATAAAAAAGAACAGCCGCTTCAGCAGCGTCGCCACAGGCAGCTTGCCGGACGCGGTCCAGCGGCGGAACGCTGGTCGCCTGTCTCTGGCTCGCGCAGGCGTGAGCCAGAGACAGGGGAAATGTAAGGTCCGCGAATGCGGGCCGCGATCGCAACAGTACCGCCCGGCAGAGCGCGCGATCCTCAAAAAGTGAAGCGTTTTTTGAGGATCGGTTTGAAGCGCGGAGCTGCCGCGAGGGGCGGTGACAAAAGATGGTAATTGCGGATACGGCTGAAGCGGATGCGTGAGCTTCCGGAGTACGAAGTCTGTGTGCCGGTCGTGGCGTTTTCGGTGACGTGACGCGTTTGGGGGAATATAAAGTTTGAGTCATTTTGTTGGAATTATATAGTCAGGAGAAGTGAACGTGAGTTGCATGACGCAGCCGGCACAGGCCAAAGCCGGCATCATTACCGATGCGATGAAGCATGTCGCCGAAGTTGAGATGGTCTCGCCGGAGACGATCCGCGCCGCCGTCGCCGCCGGTACGGTGGTGATTCCGGCCAATATCAACCATAAGGGACTGGTGCCGGTCGGCATCGGGCGCAGCCTCAAGACCAAGATCAACGCCAACATCGGCAACTCCGCATTGTCCAGTTGCCCGCGTCAGGAGCTGGAAAAGCTCCGGCATGCGCTGAAATACGGCGCGGATACCGTGATGGACCTCAGCACCGGCGGCAACATCAACCAGATCCGCCGTTCGATTATCGAACACAGTCCGGCCCCGATCGGCACGGTTCCGATGTATGAGGTGCTCGCCCGCTGCGAAACGGTGGACAACCTCTCCGAATCCTTCATCCTCGACGTGATGCGCGAACAGGCCGAGCAGGGCGTGGACTATATGACCATCCATGCCGGACTGCTGAAGGCGCATATTCCGGCGGCGAAAAAACGGATGCTCCGCATCGTCAGCCGCGGCGGTTCGATTCTGGCGGCGTGGATGAACAAGAACAACAGGGAGAATCCCTTCTACACCGCGTTCGACGAAATCCTTGAAATCTGCCGCAGGTACGATGTGACGCTGTCGCTCGGCGACGGGATGCGGCCGGGATGCCTGGCCGATGCGAGCGACGAAGCGCAGTTCGCGGAGCTTGACGTGCTTGGGGAACTGGTCCGCCGCTGCCGCGCCGCCGACGTGCAGGCGATGGTCGAGGGGCCGGGACACATCCCGTTCAACGAGATCGAAATGAATATGAAGCGCGAGCAGCGAGTGTGCGACGATGCGCCGTTCTATATCCTCGGACCGGTGGTGACCGACTGCGCGCCGGGCTACGACCACATCACCAGCGCGATCGGCGCGACGATGGGAGCGTTCCACGGCGCGGCGATGCTCTGCTATGTGACTCCGAAAGAGCACATCGGCCTGCCGAATGCGCGTGACGTGCGCGATGGTGTGATTGCCTACAAGATCGCGGCCCATGCGGCAGATGTCGCGCTCGGCAAGCCGGGCGCACGCGACCGGGACGACGCGATCAGCCGGGCGCGCGCCGATTTCGATTGGGAGAAGCAGTTCGAACTGGCGCTGGACCCGGAGAAGGCGCGCGAACTTCGCGCCGAAGCTCTGGCCGAGCGCGATATGCCCGCGGACCACGACCACAAGGACGAGCGGTTCTGCACGATGTGCGGCCCGAACTTCTGCAGCGTCCGGATCAGCCGCGAACTGTAACCCGTCCCGGAACCGGCGGCCCGTCCGAAAACAGGCGGGCCGTCTGTTTTTACCCGGAAAGCAGGCTAAAAGACTGGAAATACGGCAAAAACTCTGAAAGCATTACTTGTAGAAGTCAGCATCTTATTCGTGCGTGTCGAAGTCGAAAGGTAATTGTTCTCGCTCAACGTCGGCTTCCGGCCATGCTCCGCGATGAACTCCG